>Ga0209382_10006782_pt1 | contig 14688 bp, 10 predicted proteins | sample SoiMetdeltSBSDD5_FD_187599 | JGI IMG/M metagenome (GOLD analysis project Ga0209382, IMG submission 187599) | Bulk soil microbial communities from a Populus tree surrounding site in Tennessee, USA - Soil MetaG P. deltoides SBSDD5 (SPAdes) (version 2) | ecosystem: Environmental > Terrestrial >... | reverse complement strand
AGCTCAGCGCACGAATTGCGGAAGGCGACGAAGAGACGCGGCGATACATGCGCGCGCTGTACGAAGAGGTCATTGCTCGGATCGCCACAATTGGTGAAGGCGGACGTCAGCGCGAGTAACAGCCCACAGGCGATACGGCTCACGTCGGCTGCGTATTGTCGGGCCCGGCAATCGCTGATTCGACGGGGTTGGCGTGCTGGTTGCTCACCGCAGAGGGACATGAGCAACCGTGCCCCCCGCGTGTTGTGCCTGCTGACGATCGTCTCCGTCTGTGCCGCGTCGAGCGTATTCGCGCAGATGACGCGCATCGAGCAGGACAACCCGAACATCACCTACAGCGGTAACTGGTATTCGAACGAGAGCCCGCTTCACAGCGGCGGCACCGCCACGCTGACGAACGCGCCAGGCGCTCGCGTCACGCTCTCGTTCACCGGCACGGGCATCACCTGGGTCGGCGTCGCCGACGGCTACTCGGGACTTGCCACTGTCTACGTTGACGGCGCCATGAAGATCGTCGATAGCTACGCCAGTCCTGCGGCCTACCAGCGCGCCGTCTACGGCGTTCGGGGGCTGAACGACGGAGCGCACACCCTCACGATCGAAGTCACGCACGAGCGCGCGGGGAAGACCGAGGGATCCTGGGTGTGGATCGATGCGTTCGACATCGAGAACGGCCAGCCTCTGCCGGGCGGTATCACCGCCGGTCTTGGGCACGTCGGGAGAACAACCCGGCGCTGGTCTTTACCGGCCGCTGGTACGGGCATACGGGTCCCGATCACAGCGGCGGCGGCGCGGTCCTCGCGACTGACGCGGGATCGCGGGCGACGATCAACTTCAACGGTACCGGCGTCAGCTGGAGCGGATTCCGCGACGAGTGGTCGGGGCTGGCGCGGGTCTATATCGACAACGAACTGAAGGCGACGATCGACACGTACTTGTCGCCCTCGCAGCCGCACGCGGTGCCCTACAGCATCGACGGGCTGGCGTTCGGCACTCATTCGATGACGATCGAGGCCACCGGGACGCGCAACCAGAGCTCGAAGGCCTCCTGGATCTGGATCGACTCGTTCGACGTCCTCGTCCGCTAGGCTGCCGGCGCAGCTCAACCGTGAGCCGCGCCGGTTTCCCAAATCCTCCCCGCCCCTTCTCACAAGAGCCTCCCGCTGGCTAGTCGACGGCCATCAAACACCCCTTTCCACGGTGTTTTGGATGGTTCACGTCTTGCGATAGCGGCAGGGGTCGGAACTGAAGAGGCAGAAGTGCCGTCGGTCCGCAGGAGTAAAAGATATGTCGTTGAGGTTCCCAAGGTTGATTGTCCCGATGGTCGCCATGGCGCTTGGCGCGGTCACCATCATGTCGTGCTCACAGCAGCCCTCGCCCACGTCGCCCACCGCCCTGAGCGTGTCGGTCGGGGTGCAGCCGGCGGCTGAATACTGGGTCACGCTGTTCGACGAGACGTCCCCCGGCGCACCGCCGGACCCCGGTTCGTCGCCGGACCCCGGTGCACCGCCGGACCCCGGCGCACCGCCCGCCCCCGGCACAGAGCCGGGACCGCCGCCTGCGCCTGGGTCTCCGCCGTCGCCGTGGCCGCCTGGGCCCCCGCCCAGGGCACTGCCTGGCGTGCCGGTGCCGAAGCCGCCATCGACGCATCAGCGGGTCCATATCCGCATCACCCCGGAGCCGGTCCCGCACAGCGGCGTCCCCACGGGCAACTGCCAGGGTCTGCCGTACACCTGGTACTACGATCAGGAACTGATCACTGATACCGGCGTGACGGTCGTGTTCGACGAGCGCCACAACTTCTTTGACGGGCGCTTCTCGAGCAAGAACACGACGAGGGTCCAGATTCCGGGCAACAACAGCGTTACTGTGCATACGCGGTGGTGCAGCGCGATCCCAATCCCGCATTACACCCAGACGCGGTGGATCGGCAAGGACGACTACAACAATCCCGTGGAGATCGAAGGCCCCTGGGTCAGGCTGCTGACACCGTAACGATTTGTGATTGGTGATTTGCGATTGGTGATTTGACGCCGGAGCGCCCCGATTTCAGTAGAATCGCTGTAATGATTCGCTGGATCGGGGTGGCTCCCGTCGCACTGGCGGTGCTGGTCTCGACCTGGGCCCCGCCTTCGCCCTTGTGGGCTACGGCGCGGCAGGCTTCCGCCCAGTCTTCGGATCCCGTCCTGCCGCGCGTCCGCCAGGAACAGCAGGCCTACCTCGATACACTCCGCAACCTCATTTCCATCGAATCAGGCAGCAGCGACGTCGAAGGTCTCGCCACCATTGCCGAGCTTATCGCCGGCCGCCTTCGCGCGCTTGGCGGCGAGGTGGAATTCGTCGAGCCGCCGGCGAACATGGTCCGCTTCGAGAACACGCCGCCGAAAACGGGGAAGTCCGTGGTGGCGCGGTTCAGGGGCACCGGCACGAAGCGGGTTCTCCTGCTCGCGCACATGGACACCGTCTACCTGCACGGCATGCTCGCGAAACAGCCGTTCCGGATCGACGGCGATCGTGCCTACGGCCTCGGCATCCACGACGACAAGCAGGGCGTGGCGCTGATCCTCCACACCATCGGCGTCCTGCACGCGCTGAACTTCAGGGACTACGGCCTGCTGACCGTGCTGATCAACGGCGACGAGGAAGTGAGTTCGGCCGGCTCTCGCACGCTGATCACGCAACTCGGGTCGGAGCACGACCTGGTGCTGTCGTGCGAAGGCTCCGACCGGACGGATGCGATCCGGCTGACCACCGCAGGCATCGCCGCAGTGCAGCTCAAGGTCATTGGCCGAGCGTCGCACGCCGGCGGCGCGCCCGAGCAGGGCCGCAACGCGCTCTACGAGCTGTCGCATCAGATTCTGCAGACGCGCGATCTGTCCAACGCCGAGACCGGGGTGAAGATGAACTGGACGCTCGCCACCGCCGGCAGCGCACGCAACGTGATCCCTGGCGAGGCGCGGGCGACCGCCGACGTCCGCGTCATGAAAGTAGCCGACTACGACGGCATCGAGCGCCAGGTCCGCGAACGGATCCGGACGCAGCTGATCCCCGATACGCGCGTCGAGATGGTGTTCGAACGCACGCGCCCGCCCCTCGAGATCACGCCCGCGGGGCGTTCAGTGGCGGCGCATGCGCAGCGGATCTACAACGAGATCGGCCATCGGCTCGAAGTGCAGACCACCGCTCCGGGCGGCGGCACCGACGCCGCGTTTGCGGCGCTGCAGACCAAAGCGGCGGTGATCGAGGGGTTTGGCCTGCGCGGATTCGGCGCGCACTCGAACGATGCCGAGTACGTCGAGATTCCGTCGATCGAGACGCGCCTCTATCTCCTCGTCCGGCTGGTGATGGACGCGTCGCAGGGGAAAGCCGGCAACACCACAAATTGATCAGGCGGACCTGAAGGTCCGCCTCTACGTTGGTAGCCGGGGGCCTTCAGGCCTCCGATCACTTAGCGAGCGGATCCGGACGCACTTGGAAGTGCACGACCAGCGGCCGGGTTCCTTTGCCGGTTTCGAACAGCCACGGCGTGCGGTCGCCGCTCGGCACCCAGAGGCCGCGCCCCTTCCAGCCCGCGTTGCGATCGTCGATGCGTCCCTCGAATCCCTTCGCGTAAAGACCGATCGGGTAGGGCAGCCGCAGCGTGACGAAGCGACCGTTCACAAGGGCGTGTACGCCGTCGTAGAGGTTGCCCGTGGAGATGGGCGTGTTCGCGCCGAGGCCTGACGTGTTCTGCTGGTCGACGAAGGTGTAGTAGCTCGATTCCGCGCTGAAATCCGGCAGCTCCGGAAAGCCCGGACCGGGGTATTTGTGGAACGTCCAGCCTTCCGGGCAATGGTCGCCTGTCGCCTTCGGTCCGTTCAGCGGCCCCTTGCACCTGCGGCGATCAAACTGGCCCAGGTGGCCGCTCGCCAGCGACGACCATACGACGCCGTTGCGATCGATGTCGGCGCCGCGGATGCCGAAGCCCGGGAGGGGAACGTTGTAGATCTCGGCAATCGCCGTCGCCGGCGGATTGGGACCGGGATTGAGCCGGACGAGCGCGCCCTTCTGCGCGGGACGCTGCGGGTACAGCCGGTAGGCGCCCCAGATGGATCCGTCGGCAGGGTTCGGCATGACCGCATAGAAGTCGGCCCGTATGCGTTTGTCCTTCGAGGGATCAACCAGCTGATTCCATTCGACGTAGTCGTCGCGACGGCCGTTGCCGTTCGTGTCGAGCACGAGGGCGGTCCAACCCTGCGAGCGTGCGGCGTCGCCCGTCGCGTCGAACGTCTTCGTATTCAGCCATCCGACCGCCTCGCCGATGTCATCCGCCCGGTCGTTGCTCGTCCACAGTGTGTCGTTCGCGTCTTCGGCGAAGCGGAGGTGCTGCGTCGAGAAGCAGGTGTCGACGAAGGTGTACTTCTTCGTCTTCGGGTCGTAGACGCTCAGCTGCCGCGCGGAGGTGGCCAGCGGGAACAGCTTTGCGGACGGATGGTCCGAGCCCGACTTGCAGAAGTCGGGCGTGTTGTTCGGCGAGCGCACCCGCGCGGTGAACCACACGCGCGCATGCTCGTCCATGATCGGGTTGTGCGACACGGTCTGGCTGGTCCAGATGCGCTCGTCCCCCCATACCGGCGACGGCTGCAGCGGCGGGCCCGGCACCGGCGCGTCGGCATCGCGAATCGGTACCTTGAAGGTCGTCGCCACGTTCTTGACAGGATCGAGAATCGGATAATCGTCGGTGCTCAGCTCCGGCGCGCCATAAATCAGCCCGTAGCCGTTGACCGTTGGATTGCGCCAGTCGGTGCCGGTGAGGTCGTGCACGTAGACTTTCGGATTCATCCAGTCGCGGACGGTGACGACGATGTTGCGTTCGATGCCGGTGGGACGCGGCGGCGTGAACGTCGGCACGGCGCCCGCTGCGATCCGGTCGCTCCACTCCGCCAGGTACTTGTAGGGCAGTCCTCCCATATGTGCCGCCGCCAGCGCCGTCATCTGGGCGCCCGCCTGGCCTGACTGCAGACGCCGCACCCACGCCTCGTGCGACGAGGCAAAGGTGCCGAGCTCTTTCGGAATCGTCCGGGTGTAGGCGTTGCCGAGCTGATGGCATCCGACGCATGCGCCGTTCTTGAGGATGGCGAGGTAACGGTTCATGCCGCCCTCGACTTTCTCCAGCTCGCCCGGGGTCGGCAGGTGAATCATCGCAAACCACGCGATGGCGGGATAGATTTTCGATGCTTCGGCGGCGTTCGCGGCAGCAACCGCCGTCAGGTTCACACGCGTGCCACGCCTGCCGGCAACCTTGGCGGAATCCGCAAGGCCGTAGCCGCGGACCCACAGCGTGTAGCTGGCGTTGGGCAGGTCAGGAATCAGATATCGACCGCGCCCGTCTGTGACGACGATCTTCGCGAAGCGGGTCTGGAAGTCGCCGGTCTCGGCAATGACCCAGACGCCGGCCTCGGGCCCGGCCGAGCTGGTCACGACGCCGCCGATGTCATCGTTGTCGATCGCCACTTGCGCGGCGTTCTGGCGCGCGTCCGGCGCCGATGACAGGGCTGCTATCAAACCCAGGATTAGCGTGGTCGCTCTCCTCATCTTGGCTCCTTGAAGATGAGGATTATTATCCAGCCGGGAGCCGGGAGCTGGCAGCAAGAGCGTGATTCTTGCTACCGGCTACAAGCTACCGGCTACCAGCTAACGGATGACGATTCTGCTCATCCAGGCGGCATTCCCCGGGTCGTTGTGATCGTGGATGCCGCAGGTGCGGGGCGTCATGAATGCGGCGGTCATCCCATTGCCGCCCGGCACCAGCAGGCCGGCGCCGTTGGCCTCGGGACAATCGTTGTGCATCGGGTGCGGGTCCGACTCGAGGTCGTGCGGCCGGACGTCGTTGTTCACGAACCGCACGCGCGCCCCCGTCGCGATCACCACCGCTTTCGGCGTGTTGCCGGCCGGGGTGATCGTGATCGTCGCTGTCGCGTCGGCCGCTGTTTCATCCGCATAGGCTGCGGCAACCAGCGTGATACAGACAGCGGTGACGAGAAATCTCACGGCAGATCGACTACACAGGAACCGTACCATCGGGGAGCGGCAACTCGTTGCCGGTGCAGGGGAACGCACGGGGCTGCACAGCGGATTCGGCGCCGCACCTTACGGTCCGGGAAAGGCGCGTTCGCGCCCCGTAACCTCGCGCCGCATAATGCTGCCGGAGGCACGATGCGACCGACAAAACCGCGAAGCTGGTTTACCCGCCTGACCAAGACGACCGCTCATGCATCGGGACAGCCGGCGACGTTCATCGCGGCCGTCTCCGTCATCGTGGTATGGGCGGCGCTGGGGCCGATGTTCGGCTTCAGCGACACATGGCAGCTGGTCATCAACACCGCCACGACGATCGTGACGTTCGCCATGGTCTTCCTGATCCAGAGCACGCAGAACCGCGACTCCGAGGCGATGCAGGTGAAGCTGGACGAGATCATCCGGGCGATCGGCAACGCCAAGAACGAGCTGCTCGATCTCGAAGAACTGGAGGAGCGGGATCTGCTGCGGATCAGGAAAACCTACGAAGACCTGGCGCGGAAGGCCCGCGCGAAGGAAGGCACGGAACCTTAGCCACGACGGCCACGACGAGCTCGAATTTCAAAGAATGTCGTGACGTCGTGATCGTCGTGGTTTATTTCGTCTCTGCTTCCTCCGGCGGACCGGCGATCGTCTCCTCGACCACCGCTCTTGTACGTCGCCGAGCCGGGAACGTCAGCCGCAGCAGCGGCGGCGTCACCATCGTCGTCACCAGCACCATGACGACGGCCGCGGAGAAGACGTCGCGGCCGATGATGGCGTGGGTGAGACCGTATCCGGCGACGATGAGGCCGACCTCGCCGCGCGAGATCATGCCGGCCCCGACGCGGACCGACTCCTTCGTCGTGAAGCCGGTGAGCCTGGCAAACACGCCGCACCCGATCGCCTTCGTCGCGATTGCCACGGTGATGAGGACCACGGTGAAGAGCGCCCGCTCACCAAGGTCGCGGCCATTCGCCTCGAGCCCGATGCTGATGAAGAAGATCGGCACGAACATGGAGTAGGTCAGCGGGTGGACCCCCTCGTCCACGGTCTTCTTGAACGGCGTCTGCGCGACGAGCACTCCGGCGAGGTACGAACCGGTAATTGCCGCGACCGCGCCGACGTACTCAGCCGCCCACGAATAGAGAAAGGCGACGACGAGCACCGTTGCCAGCACCGCCTGGCTGACCCCCAGGGCTGAGACCCATCGCAACAGCGGCGTAAACCACCGGCCGGCAACGGTGGCGATGACGAAAAAGGCCGTCATCCGGACCACCAGCCAGCCGATTTGCCCCGGATCGAATCCATCCGTGGATCCGCCCGCGGCAGCCACCACCACGGATAGAACAAGGATCCCCATCACGTCGTCGATGACAGCCGCGCCGAGGATGGTCGAGCCCTCTCGCGTACGCAGCGCTCCCAGCTCGATCAGGGTCTGCGCCGAGATGCTGACGCTCGTCGCGGTGAGGATCACGCCGATGAAGACGCCTTCCCAGAAGACCGGCAGGCCAAACGCGGCCGCGGTCGCCATGCCGCCGAAGAAGGGCAGAATCACGCCGCCAAACGCGGCCCAGAAGGCGACCGAGCCGACGCGGCGCATTTCGTCGAGGTCCGTCTCGAGGCCGGCGACGAACATCAGCAGGAGGACGCCGATTTCCGCCAGGTCGCCGATCAGCGCGCCCAGATCGCCACCGTTATCGGCGAACAGCGGCCATCCGAGCACGTCGAGCAGCGTCGGCCCGAGGAGGAGGCCGACGAGGATTTCACCGAAGACCGCAGGCTGGCCGATACGGTTTGCCGCCGCCGCCGCCATCTTGGCGGCGCCAATCACCAGCGCCAGGAGCAGCAGCACCTGGAGGGCGTGGGTCATCTAAAAGCGCAAGAGACGGGTGACTTTGAGGGCGATCGATCGGTTCTGAAGAAGAGGGAAGTTCCTCGCCCCGGTGTCGCGGCCGTCGCTGTAGACCACGAACAGCTCGCTGCCCGGAATGTATTCCCATCGCATACGGGCGCTGGACGTCAGGGTCCGCCCGGTGGGGTTGAACTGCGTGAGGCCGCTGAATCCGAGCCGGGCGGTTGGCGACACCGAGAGACGCAGGCCGAGGAGGCGGGCGTCGAAATCGCCGTATGGCAACTTGACCCAGTTGAGCGTGATGTTCGGCTCGATGCCGACGTTGGCGGAAACGGCGATGCGGCCACTGTATCCGGCCGATGTCCGCGTGCCGCCATAGAACGACCCGCGCGACGCCGAGAGCCTCCCTGACACCTTGCGCTGCTGCGCCAGGGTGTAGCTGCCGCTCAACGTCTGCGTCGAATAGCCGCCGGCGGGCACGACCACGCCCGGCGAGATGGCAAAGTTCGCGGGCAGGCGCTCGTAGTTGCGTTCAACGGAGACCTCGACCTGGTCGCTGCTGTTGAACTCGATGCCGAGCTGTACCTGTTGCGATCGATCCTCGAGCACGGCGCGGGAGACGCCGGAAATATATTCCAGGTTCGCCTGCCACGTCAGCTGCCGGATCGCGCGCCCGCGCCGCAGGCGCGGGCTGAACCGCGCCCCGATGTTGTTCTGGGCGAAGTCGGTGCGCCGCACGAATCCGACCTCAGGATTGAAGTTCGCCTCAACGACGACGCGGTCCACAGAAAAGCCGTAGCGGTCGCCGCCGTAGTTGAACCGGCCGCGATAGCTAGCGTCGTCGCCGCGAAGGCCCGGAGACGACGTGCGCGCCCAGTACAGGTTCGCTTCGATGTTGTCGAAGAAGCGAAAGTCGGCGTCCAAACCCGCCGCGCCGTTGTCGCCTCCACCGGAAACGCCAGGCCCGCCTTCGCCCGGCTTCGGCACGCCAGGCCATCTCCCGGTTGCAATCATTCCCACGCTGCTGCGCCGCAGGATGTTGCGCCGCAGGCGCAAGGCGGAGAAGGTCGTCGCAACAGCGCCTGCCGAGGGCTTGTCGTCGGTGGTGATGGCCAGAGCGCCGACGTCGAAGGGGCCGGCCTTTCCTGTGACCCGCCCGCCGGCGATGACCGGCACGGCCTGGCCGTTGCTCAGCCCGATCCGGCGGCTGAAGAACAGGATCGGGGTCTGGCCCGCCCGCCAGCCGGTCGAGCCGCCAAAGTCGAAAATGCCCTGTCCCTCGAGAAAGAAGTCGCGCTTCTCGGGGAAGAACAGGCTGAACCGCGTAAGGTTGATCTGTTGCTGGTCTTCCTCGACCTGCGCGAAGTCCGTGTTGACCGTGAGGTCAGCGGTCAATCCGCGCGTCAGGCCGTACTTGGCGTCGATGCCGACGTCGCGCGCGAAATCGTTGCTGAACGGGACGCGCGCCGTGCGGTCGGTGGTGAGCGACGAGGCAATGTACGGCTTGAATTCCAGGTTCATCGACTGGGCGGGAGTCTCGAGCCCGACGAGGGTCGCCGCCATCGCCATTTGCGCCACACCGTTGCTCGAATACGACGCCGGCACACGCGTCAGCATCGAAACCTCGTTCTTCGACCGGATGACGCGGCGGGCGTTGATCCCCCAGGTCTGCGGGCCGCCGCCGCGGTAGCGCAGCGACTTGAACGGGATGGTCATCTCGAGTATGTAGCCGCGGTCGTCGCGGGTGGTCTTCACGTCCCAGACCGCGTTCCAGTTGACGTTCATCTGGCCTTCGGTGATTGACTGGTCGCGAAGGGCGCCGATCGGCGTGGTCTGAAAATAGACGCCGTTGCGCTGATCGTGAAAGGTGTCGAGCGCGATGCTGAAGTTGTCGTTGTACTGAAAGATGTTCTGGTTGTCGCGCCGCAGCTCGTTGGCGGCCATGCGATCGGGCTGGCTGTCGTGGCAGAACGCTGCGATATAGAGATTCTCGTCGTCGAAGAAGATCCACATGTCTGTGTCTTCGGTGGCCGGCACCCCCTCGACGGGCAGTTGCTGGACGAAGCCGTTGATCGGCGGCACGGCCGCGTACACTTCTTCGTCAAGTTGTCCATCAATCCGCAGCGGCGTCGTGAGTCGGACCGCCCGGACTTCGTCACCGGGCACGCGTACGGTCTGGGCCGGCGCCGGGTGAGCGGCGGCCAGGATCACGAGGAGTGCAAACGGCGTCGCGCGCAGCGTCAGCGTCAAAGCCGTACTAACGGGTAAAGACGAATGCCGCACCGGCTTCGTCGACCGAATTGTCTTTGGCGTCCTGGTTGACGCCGCCTTTGCCGCCGTCCTCGCCGCGCGCGCCGACCACGAACAGCCGGCCGTCGCGGCTGATCGACACCGAATTGCCGAGTTCGTCGAACGCCTCGTTGACGTCCGACTTGATGTACGCCTGCTGCGCCCACGCGCCGCCAGTCTGGGTGAACAAGTACACCGCGCCGGCTTCGTTCGCGGAATCGTCGTCCTGCTTGCCGTTGATGCCCTGGGCCGCGCTGTCCTCGTTCGAGGCCGTGACCACCAGCGTATTGCCGTCCCCGCTCAAGGCCGTTTTGATGCCGAACCAGTCCTGGATCCCCGTGTTCGACGCCTTGAACAACGCCTGCTGCGCCCACATGGTGCCGGTCCGCCGGAAAACGGCCACCGCACCGGTGGAAATGTCATCGCGCTGGTCGTTGTCGCAGCCTGCCGGATTCACACCTCGGGCCTTGCAGTCCTCGTCCACCGACCCCAGCGCCAGGGTATTCCCGTCGTCGCTCAGCGAGAGCGACACCCCCCAGGAGTCGCCTCCCTCGGAAATCGCCGTCTTGATATAGGCCTGCTGCGCCCAGGTCGCGCCGCTGCGCGTGAAGACGTAGGCCGCGCCCGATCCGCCGCGCATGTTGTCGACCATCCCGTTGACGCTGCGCGACGAGCCGCCCTCGTCGTAGACTCCGACCCCCAGCGTATTGCCGTCGGCGCTGAGGCCGACGGAAAAACCAAACAGATCGCCATTGGCGAACATTGCCGGCGTCTGCGGCTTCACGTAGGCCTGCTGCGCCCAGGCGCTGCCGGTCCGCCGGAACACGTAGACGGCTCCCGCCCCGACGGCAGAATTGTCGGACTGGTTGCCGTCGATGCCGGTCGCGTTGCTGTCTTCGCCCACGGCGCCGACCGCGAGCGTGTTCCCGTCGGCGCTCAGCGCCATCGAGAAACCGAACTGATCGCCGTCGCCGCCGCCGACCAGCGCCTCGCCCTCGCCCGCCAGCTTCTCGCCGGTGTTCGATGACTTGATGTAGGCCTGCTGCGTCCAGCGCCCGCCGCTGCGGGTGAAGATGTAGACGGCCCCCGCCTGTGGAATCGAGTTGTCCGTCTGGTCGCCGTTGATGCCCCTGGCGTCGCTGGCCTCCCAGTGAGCGGCCACCGCCAGCGTGTTGCCGTCGGCGCTCAGGTCCACGGAGCTTCCGAAGTAATCGCCGCTCCCCGCGTTCGATGCCTTGACGTACGCCTGCTGCACCCAGTTCCCGCCGTTGCGCGCATAGACGTAGACGGCGCCGGCGTTGCTCGCGGAATCGTCCTTCTGGTTGCCGTTGATTCCAGTGGCTGCGCTGGCTTCGTGAGGCGCCCCGATCGCGATCATATTGCCATCGGCGCTGATCGACACGGTATTGCCGGTGTGGCCGGGGAGCGCGCCGCCTTCGCCGAAATGCGCGTACATCGCTGGGTTCGACGCCTTGAGATAGGCCACCTGCCGCACAGAGGAGTTCTGCGCGGAGAGAGGGGCCGCGCATCCGGAAATGACGAGGCAGACCGCGACTGTGACCGGGAAAATCGTACGAATCAAGAGGCCTCCAAACTCAGATGGTAGGTAGTAGCCGGTGCTGGTAGTTGGTAGTCGGCAGCCGGTAGCCAACGATCCTACCAGCTACCCGCTACCGGCTACCAGCTAGCGAGTGAAGACATAGGCGGCCCCCGCCTCGTCCATCGAGTTGTCGGCCTGGTTGCCATTGACGCCGCGCGCGGAGCTGTCTTCCCCCTTTGCGCCGACGACCATCGTGCGGCCGTCGCGGCTGAGCCCGAGGGCGCCGCCAAACTCGTCAAACGCCTCGGTATTCGCGCCTTTCACGTACGCCAGCTGCGACCACGCGGCGCCGCTGCGCGTGAAGAGATAGACCGCGCCCGCTTCGCTGGCCGAATCGTCGTTCTGCCGCCCGTTGATTCCCTGGGCGGCGCTGTCTTCGTTCGGCGCGCCGACGGCGAGCGTGTTGCCATCGCCGCTCAAGGCGAGGCGCACGCCGAACCAGTCCTCCTGGCCGGAGTTCGAGGCTTTGATGTAGGCCTGCTGGCTCCAGGTGCCGCCGCTGCGAACGAAGATCGCCGCCGCCCCCGTGGACAGATCCGCCTTCTGATCGCTCGCACCGACGTCGGACGGCGCGTTCACGACTCCCGTGCACACACAGTCTTCGTCAAGCGATCCAGTCGCCAGCGTATTGCCGTCGTCGCTGAGCGCGACGGAGACGCCCCACGAGTCGCCCCCTTCCGCGTTCCACGTCTTGAGATACGCCTCTCGGGTCCATGCCGTGCCGCTGCGACCGAAGATGTAGACGGCGCCCGACCCGCCGCGCATCCGGTCGATTGGCGCGTTGACCGCCCGGCCGGAACCGCTCTCGTCGTACACGCCAACTGCGAGCGTGTTTCCATTCGCGTTCAGCGCCACCGAGAATCCGAACTGATCGCCGAGCCCCGTATTGGTCGACGCGTCGGCCTTGAGGTACGCCTGCTGGGCCCAAGTGGTTCCGTTTCGCGCGAACACGTAGACGGCGCCCGCCGAGTTGAATGAGTCGTCTCGCTGGTCGCTTTTTGCGCCGGCAGCGTTGCTGTCCTCGCTGTTGGCGCCGACCGCGAGCGTGTTGCCGTCGCGGCTTATCGCCAGGGAGAAGCCGAACTGGTCCCCGTCACCCGGCTCCTCCGCACTGCTGCCCGCCCGCCCCGTGTTGGATGCCTTGAGATACGCCTGCTGCGCCCAGGTGGTGCCGTTGCGCGTGAAGACATAGACCGCGCCGGCCTGCGGCAGCGAATCATCGGCCTGGTTGCCGTTCACGCCGGTCGCGGCGCTCGACTCCCAGTGGGCGGCGACCGCCATCGTATTGCCGTCGGCGCTCAGCGCGACGAAACTGCCGAAATAGTCGCCGGCGCCCGTATTGGACGCCTTGACGTACGCCTGGCGCGCCCACTGGCCGCCAGAGCGGCTGTAGACGTAGACGGCGCCCGCGTTGTACGCGGAGTCGTCACTTTCGTTGCCGTTGATGCCGCGGGCGCTGCTGCTCTCGTGCGGCGCGCCCACTGCGATCGTGTTGCCATCGCTGCTGATCGCCAGGCCCATGCCCGTGTGTCCCGGCAACGCGCCCCCCTCGGCGAAGTGGTCCGACATCCCGGGGTTCGTGGCCTTGAGATATGCGCTCTGTTTGAGAGGAGCTGACTGCCCGGCGAGATGAACCGAGGCGGCGGCCATGATGAAGCAGACGACGACTGTAACCCGAAGAGCGCGTCTCAAGCATGCCTCCTGAAATGAAAGCTAGTAGCTGGTAGCCGGTAGCCGGTCGCGAGTAGCCGGTAGCCAAATCATGCTACAAGCTACCGGCTGCCAGCTACCAGCTAACGCGTGAACACGTATGCGGCGCCGGCTTCGTCCACCGAGTTGTCAGCATGGTTGCCGTTGGCGCCTCGTGCGTTGCTGTCTTCTCCCCGCGCGCCGACGACCATCGTCCGGCCGTCGCGGCTGAGGCCGACCGAGCCGCCGAACTCGTCGAACGCCTCGGTATTCGACCCCTTCACGTACGCCAGCTGCGACCAGGTGGCGCCGTTCCGCGTCATCAGGTACACGGCGCCGGCGTCGTCGGCCCCTTCATCGTTCTGGCGGCCGTTGATGCCCTGCGCGCCGCTGTCCTCGTTCTGCGCGCCGAGCGCCAGCGTGTTGCCGTCGCCGCTTAAGACGAGGCGGACCCCGAACCAGTCGTTCGGGCTGCTGTTCGACGACTTGATGTACGCCTGCTGTGTCCAGGTCGTTCCACTGCGCGTGAACACCGCCGCGGCGCCGGCCGACGTATCGGCCTTCTGGTCGCCGAGCCCCGGCTGCTGGTCGGACTGCTGGACCCCGGTGCAGAGGCAATCTTCGTCAATCGATCCCAGCGCCAGCGTGTTGCCGTCGTCACTGAGCGCCACCGAGACGCCCCACGAGTCGCCGCCTTCCGCGTTCCAGGTCTTGATGTAGGCCTGCCGCGTCCACGTGCCGCTCGCGCGCGTGAACACATACGCCGCGCCCGACCCGTTCCGCATCGCGTCGATCGGCCCGTTGACGGTGCGCGCCGATCCGCCTTCGTCGTAGGCGCCAACCGCAAGTGTGTTGCCGTCGGCGTTGAGCGCCACGGAGTAGCCGAACTGATCGCCGCCGGTCGCCATCGGCGGCGCTTCCGACTTTATGTAGGCTTGCTGCGACCATGCCGCCCCGGCGCGCGCGAACACGTAGACCGCGCCGGCCGAGCTCGCCGAGTCGTCTGCCTGGTTGCCGTTGATGCCGTTGGCGTTGCTGTCTTCGCTCGTCGCCCCCACGGCCAGCGTGTTCCCGTCGTCGCTCAGCGCCAGCGAGAAGCCGAACTGGTCGCCGTCGCCTGGCACGTCGCCGACGCCGGCCGTGCCGGTGTTCGACGCCTTGATGTACGCCTGCTGCGTCCAGGTGGCGCCGGCGCGCGTGAAGACGTACACGGCTCCTG
>Ga0209382_10006780_pt1 | contig 14690 bp, 13 predicted proteins | sample SoiMetdeltSBSDD5_FD_187599 | JGI IMG/M metagenome (GOLD analysis project Ga0209382, IMG submission 187599) | Bulk soil microbial communities from a Populus tree surrounding site in Tennessee, USA - Soil MetaG P. deltoides SBSDD5 (SPAdes) (version 2) | ecosystem: Environmental > Terrestrial >... | reverse complement strand
AGTTCCGAAGTTTTCCCTCATAATAGATTCTGGAAATTCGGTGGAACTTAGAGAAGTCTAGTAAGAAGATTTAGCCCTGCGGAATTGAAATGAGAGCCTTGCCCATCGCGAGAGAGGTCATTAGTGAGTTGGACCGTTTTTAGGAGAGGAGTGACGGGCATGTCCGCTGGTGGCTTGTCGCAGGCTGGCTCTGTCCCGCCAAGGCGTGTACAATGCTCACTGCCTGCAGCGGGATATCGGGTTTGCGCTGCAAAAGCGGGGTATTGTCCCTCTCCACCCCGCATCCCGAGCGGAGGCGCTCACTTGTAGCTCTTGTACACGTTCGCAGTGTGCATCTGCTGGATCCTGGGGAAAGGTGGTGATGTGCAGCTGTTACTCCTGGCACGGCTTGTACTATCTCTGCCATATTCTCTGACCGTTGCAGGTCGCCTGTAATATCGATCACCGGTGAAGGTGTTTAGGATGGTGTTTGGTGGTTGTACGCTATACTGCGGTGCTGACCTCATGTCGCGGGGACCCATCCGTACTCTCCCAGGGTATCATCGAGGACAGTTGCGCCTTAAATATCTTCTTAACTTGTAACTAATGTCCTAGGAGACGGAAGCATGGGTAGGAATCATCAGTCCTCACAAGGTCACGCCGAAAGTACTGACGCCAACGCTGGCACGCCTCTCCGTCTAGGCATTATCGGCTTTGGTAGACTGGCCCAAAATTACTATGTGCCAGCGTTTCGCCGGCTCAGTCAGGGGCAGGTGGTCGCCATTGCAGACCCCCTGCCCGTGCGCCAGGCCGCCGCCAGGGCTTGGTTCCCACACAGTCGGGTCTACCAGACTTATCAGGACCTATTCGCGCAGGAGCAGTTGCAGGGCATTTTGGTTGCCTCTCCGCCTTCTACGCACCTGGCAATCTGGAATGATGCCTGCCAACTCCACCTGCCGGTCTTTATGGAAAAACCCTTTGTATTGCCCGGTGAGCTCAAACGAGTCATCTACCCCAAGACGACCCAGCACTTAATGATGGTCAACTTCAATCGCCGTTTTTGGCCGGTCTATCAGCAATTGGCCCGGAGCGTGCGGCACGAATGCATTGGGAAGGTACAGGCTGCTGAGTTTATGCTCACAATTAACCCGCAAGCTTGGGGAGCCATGACACCGTATCGTCTGTCGGTGCAGGAGGGCGGTGTGCTCTATGACTTGGGAAGTCATGTCTTTGACTTGATCTGGACTCTCCTAGGTGAGGCGCCCGTCTGGATTACGGCTGCAATGTCACGTCAGCAAGGGGGCGTGTATGCTATGCAGTTACGGTTAGATTTTGCCAGTGCTGTGACGGTACACGCCACGCTTGCCTACCAGAAGTGGCCACGAGAACGGATCATCGTGTACGGCAGCCAGGGAAGACTTCATCTGCACGATCCGAACATGACCATGCACCTGATCCGGCAACCATCGCTGCGCCAGCGGCTGCTCGCCTTCTGTAGGGACGGCACGATGCTCGGCTATCGTGCCTTGCGGCGTGATCATTCCCTCTTACGATATACCATCCGTGCTGCCATTGCGTCGTTTATAGCCTCGTTGCGACAGAACAAAGCCTTCTCCCCTGGCTTTGCAGAAGCGGTACAAAATAGTCTGTGGCTGGAAGCCGCGTTCCAGTCGTTCATGGAACACAGAGCGGTAGGTGTGGCGGCGACCGTACCGTCCTTGCCAGGTGCGGCATCGCGCCAGACAGTATGCGAGGGGGGCCCATATGCCTGAAAAATTGCCAGACACTCAGACGACACCTACTCGCGCCAGACCGCACCGACGCAAAATTGTCATGATTGGTCTTGATGCAGCAGATCTACGTTTTATGCAATCCTCCCTGCAGTCGCTGCCAACCCTGCGGCGCTTCTTGCAAGGCAAGATGATACACTCCTTGCAATCAACGGCCGATCTCATGGCAGGGTCAGTATGGCCGACATTTTATACGGGCACACTGCCTGCTGACCATGGCATCTATCACCATCTCCAGTGGGATCCGCACTCCATGTGCTTACGACGGGTTGCGGCAGACTGGCTGTACTGCGAACCATTCTGGTATACCCTGGAACAGCGGGGGTTACAGGTCGTTGCCGTGGACGTGCCTATGACCTTCCCGCCCCGTCTGACGCAGGGCATTGAGGTCATCAACTGGGGGTCTCACGACCAATTGAGTCCATTTGCGGCCCATCCCAAGTGGCTTGAGCAAACAATCAGACAACGCTTTGGCTCGCAACATCCGATGGGGGCTGAAATTCCGGTCAACAAAACGCCTGCTGAACTGGAACGCATCCGTGCCAACCTGGTGGCAGGTGCGCAACGCAAAGGGGAACTCACGCGATGGTTGCTGGAAAATTTCCCCTGGGATTTTTTTATTACCGTCTTTGGCGAATGTCATCGCGGCGGGCATATTCTCTGGCCGGAAGGCTCTGCGCCGCAGTCTATGGTGTCTCGCACCGCCTTATTGGAAGTCTATCAGGCCGTTGACCAGGCGCTCGGGCAGGTACTCGAGGCCATCTGCTGGGAGGACACAACGGTCATCCTCTTCGCCTTGCATGGTATGGGGCCCAATACGTCGCAAGAGCATCTTGTACCCAAAATTATGGATCGCGTGAATGCTCATTTCAGTGGCACCACCCAAACACTTGCTGCGTCACAACCGGCAAAGGGAGGGCAGCGTAGCGTCTTTCGTCTGTTACGGGAGAGGCTCCCGGCCCGCCTACAAAACGTCGTAGCGCAGGCTGTCCCAGTCCGCCTCCGCGATGCCGTAGTCAACCGTGCCGTGACCGGCGGATACGTCTGGCAACAGACGCCAGGGTTGGCACTGCTGGCGGACCTGCATGGCTATCTGCGTTTTAACCTGCAGCAACGCGAGCAGCACGGCATGCTGGCAAGCGACAGTGCAGATTTCGTTGCCTACAAGAACTTGCTGTACACGGGTTTTCACAGCTTCCGCATCGCTGCGTCGGGAGCACCTTTGGTCAAAGACGTGTGCTTTGTCAGCCAGGAGTTTTCTGGGCACCGAAGTCACTACCTGCCAGATGTGATTGTCACCTGGACAGGAGCCCCACCGGCGTCGCATATCCAATCTGATACTCTTGGTCCTCTCACCGCGGAACTGGCTACTGGAAGAGGCGGCAATCACTGTCCTGAGGGATTTTACATTATCCTGAATGGCAGCTCAGGGTATGAGGGTGGGCCTTTTCCAACACACATTAAAGACCTGGCCACGCTGGTGCTTCGGCAACTTACCTGGCCTGCAGAGCAGACGCCGGCCTGATGCGTCGGTTCTTGGAAGGGAGATGCGATCCCCGCAGGTATCACCCGACGACGTGGTGTCAGAAAGGAAGGGGCCGCGTTAAGCTGCGGCCCCTCCGCCGACGCAGTGGCGGGGAACGGGGGGCACGTTAAACTGTGCCCCCTCCGCCGACGCAGTCGCAGAAAGGGCGACATATGATCCTGGCCCAATCGCTTGCGGAAGTGCGTGCCCAGCGCATACAGCGTGTCCTGCCGGATGGCCGGGCTATCTGGGTGTCCCAGGTGTTCCCGGCGTCTGGTGAGACGCCAGAGATGCCTACAGCGTCGTTCGTGGAACAACTCGCGCATACGACGATCCCGACCCATTTCCACGCGGTGAACCAATTTCAGGTGGTGGTCGAGGGCCAGGGTACCCTGGGCAAACGCGCCGTGCACCCCTGGACCGTGCATTATACCAATGGCTTTACCGGCTATGGACCCCTGTGCGCTGCCACGGCAGGCATGGCCTTTTTCACGTTACGGAATCGTTGGGATGCAGGAGGGGCACGCTACTTCCCCGCCGGACAGTCCTTTATGCAACCAGCGCCTAAGCGCCACCACCTGGTGGGCCCGCTGGCCCTCAGCAGTACGGCGGCCTTGCACAGCCGGCAGCACATGACATGCGACGTGGTGTTGGCCCAGGAGGACGATGGACTCGCCGCCTGGTTTCTGCGTCTGGGCCCCAACATGCGCGCCCACGTCCCAGACTCGGCGCACGGCGGCGGGCAATATCTCCTCGTGGCGGGAGGCACGCTCCGACACGACGGGGCTATGCTGCCGAGACTCTCCTGCCTCTATGTCTCTGCTGACACCGGCCCCTTCGTGCTGCAGAGCGGCGCGGAGGGCCTGGAAACTCTGCTGCTCCAGTTTCCGGTTGCCGAAGCCTATCCGGCCCAGCCTGGGACGATGTCCCGGACGCGCAGACGTACCCACGACGGCGCCGGGACAGGCCATGCGGGAGGATACAGACCATCAGGAGGCCGTGGGAAGCCTGCCACGGCGCACCAGGAGCATGTAGCGCTGGTGCAGCAAGGGGCGGCCACGATCGCCGCCTGGCGTGAGGCGCATCCGGGTGAGCGCCTGCACCTGGCCGAGGCTGATCTGGCCGGGGCCAACTTGCGTGGCGCTCATCTGCAAGGTGCCAGGCTCTCTGGAGCCGTCTTGGACGGAGCGGATCTTGTGGGGGCCAACCTGCAACGGGCGGATCTGCGTGCTGCCTCGCTGGTGGAGGCGGACTTGACCGGCGCACGCCTGCAACACGCGTCCCTGGTGCGGGCCCATCTCGCCAGGGCTGACTTGTGCTGGGCGCGTTTGCCACGTGCCCACCTGCATGGGGCGCACCTGCACGGGGCGCATTTCCGGGAGGCCAATCTCCAATGGGCGTATCTGGTGGGCACGGATCTGAGCAGCGTTGATCTGCGCGGAGCGTATCTGGAACGGGCGGACCTGCAATGGGCCAACCTGCAAGAGACCGACCTGAGAGGCGCGCGTCTGCAGGAGGCGAACTTGCACGAGAGCGTTGTGGGGGCTACCATCTTCGGCCACACGCAGCTGCACGGCGCACGGGGGCTGGACACCTGCCGACATCAGGCCCCCAGTCTCCTCGATGTGGAGACGTGCACCTGCTCGGGGAGCCTCCCGGCGGATTTTCTCCGTAGCTGCGGCTGGTCGGATGCGCGAGTCGCCAGCCTGGCAGGACGGCTCCAGGAGCCGCCTGCGTCTGCGTGTATCGAGCGCTCGCTCGCCCTCCCAACCACCTATCAGCAGGGAGGGCTGTCTCTGCTGACCTCTGTGAGCACCGTCCTGCACCAGCAGCATCCTGACATCCCAATCCACTGCCGCCTTGCACACAGCGGGCCGATGATCCGTCTACTGGTCGACACTCCGAGAGGAGCACGCGAGACAGTGGAACAGACGCTGCAGGCATACGGCGGGGTGCTGGCGGAGCACCAGCCGCCCGTAGTCTGGCCCGTCGCCCCGATCCAGGTCCACCCCCTGCGTCAGTACCTGGAAGGCGCAGCCACAGCGTTGCACTTGACCTACGACGTCTCCCTGCAGTCGGAGCCACCAGATATCTCGCTTCCCCTGACGGTGGCGGAGCGGCTGCGCCATCTGCGTCAACTTGTGGGCAACACCCTGCATGATCTGTAGATGTGCTCCCACGCGGTTGCATATGCCCGGTCGCTCCCCTATGATGATTGGCGAGGCAACCGCATCGTCATCGTAAGCTATAGCTGGAAGGAGTCGATTGATGGCAACCAAGATCCCGGGTGAGACCTATCGCGGTAACACCTTACACGTCCCGCTCTCGGCAGACGGACAAATCGCCCTCTACGTATGGCCCTTACGCCTTTTGAAGATCCAGGGTCAAGGCTGCGGTGGTCCCACCATTGGCGTCGAGGTCGGCAATGAAGAAGTCCTGCGGTTCGACTGTCATGACACCCCCGCCGGCCATTGGCATGCGGGTGGCTACGATCGCTTGCAAACGCCGCGCGCCTCGCATCGCGATTTTCCCGAGCATGTCCAACGTGTGGCAGATCAGGTCGAATGGGCCTTAGCGCATATCCAGCACAATGGCAAAGCCTTACTGGAAGAAGCGCAGCATGGTGACGCGGCCGCACGGCTCGACCCCACCATGGTGCAGACCGCGCTCAACACGATTCGCGCCCACCTCGCCCAACAAGGCGATCTGCGGGCGCAAGCGATAGAGGAAAAGCTCATTACCATGTAAGCGGGCGGCATCACCTGGTCAGCATAGCCCGCTTGACTGCCCCATGTGGCCCTTAGCCAAACACGGCACGTGCCGTCGCGACGGCGCGCCCAATATCCTCGCTGTGGACGTCCAGATGCGTGACGAAGCGCAGGCGATAGGGGCCAGGCTGTGAACAGCCGACCCCCGCCTGGCGCAGTCGAGCCGCGACGTCGGCAGCCGTCATCCCGGTACGCTGGACATTGACGAACACCATGTTCGTCTCAATAGGCATTTCGACCTCAAACCCTGAGAGATCCGCGAGCCCTTCCGCCAGCCGGTGGGCGTTGTTATGATCCTCCGCCAGGCGGTCGACATTGTGCTCCAGGGCGTAGAGTCCGGCGGCCGCTAAGATGCCAGATTGCCGCATCGAGCCGCCAAACTGCTGCTTCAGCGTCCGCGCCCGGGCGATGTCGTCGGCACTGCCGGCGAGCAGCGCACCAATCGGACAGCCTAAGCCTTTGCTCAGGCACAGCATGACCGTATTGAATGGCGCGGCGTAGTCCGCCGCTGAGCGGTTGGTTGCTACCGCTGCATTGAGCAACCGGGCGCCATCGAGATGGGTCTTTAAGCCGTGGTCATGCGCCACCTGACAGACTGCTTGCAATTGCTCCAGGGGCCAGATAGTGCCACCAGCGGCGTTGTGTGTCTGTTCACATGCCAGCAGCGTGGTGATGGGCCGATAATGTCCAGAAAGCGTCAGTTGTTCTGCAACCTGTTCCGGGGTAAAGTGCCCACGCTGCCCGCGCACAATGCGCGGGACGACCCCTGAATGTACCGCCAGGCCACCGGTTTCGGAATTGAGGATGTGGCAGCGTTCTTCACAGATGATGGCCTCTCCCGGCTTCGTGTGCAGCCGACAGGCAATGGCATTGGCCATGGTCGCGGAGGGCAGGAAGATGCTGGCCTCCTTGCCGAGCAAAGCGGCGACCTGGGTCTGCAAGGCGTTGGTGGTCGGATCTTCGCCGCGCTGCTCATCGCCGACTACCGCCTGGGCCATGGCTTGCCGCATGCCGGGCGTTGGCTGGGTTACTGTGTCACTATAGAGATCGATCATGATTCATGGTCTCCTGCGTTGCAGTCATGATGGGACATTTCCACACGATCAGGGCGGATGTCGGCGATATCCGCACCCGCCGATGGCAATCTTCTCAGGCACACCGTTTCGGCGGATCGTCTGCTTCAGCAAGCGTAACGCGGCGTCTTTATCCCGGCGCTCCGTGAGGAGAAAGTCCATGGTGTGGCCGTGTTTTTCCACAGCACGGTCCAAATACCGCCATTCCCCTTTGACTTTAATATAGGTCTCGTCCATGCGCCAGCGGCCGTGCACCGGCCGCTGGCGATAGGGCGATCAAGGAAGCTGTGGTGGCCGATGTGCGCTGGCATATTGGTACCCACCAGGTGTATGATAATCTTCATCTACCAGAGAGGAGAAGGAACGATGGGAAACATGCCCGCTCTAGTGTCACAGCGACTGCTGTGGGTGCTTGCCCGGCTCCTCTACCTCGCAACGTTTGCAGCTGCAGTGCATCCGGCCCAGGCACGGTCGTTGGAAGACATCAAACAATCGGGCGAGCTTCGCATTTGTGCCGCACTTCCTGGACCAGCGGTAGGGACGGTTGAACCGCCGGATTGTCGTGGCGAGTGTATCGTGAAGGGGCCGGCTCGCGACCTGACCGAGGCGTTTGCACAGTCACTAGGGGCGAACATCAAAGCCACCTATCGGGTCCTGGCCTGGGACGAGCAGTTTCATAACCAGGCAGGGGAAACTGTCCGCGAAGCGAGCTATACGCCGGCCCTGTTGGCCTCGGGCGCCTGTGATGTGTATCCCAATGGCATGGTCCTTGTGGAGTGGCGCCTGAAAAAGCTCGGGATGGTGGCGCTCTACCCGGCACGCGAAATGGTCATTATTCATAAATCCAAAAAAGATCAGATTCGGACACCCGCCGACTTAGCGGGTAAGGTCGCTGGCGTTACCCAGAGCGCTTCTTCGCATGTGTATTTGGAGGAGCAGAACAAAACCGTCTACATGGATAATCCGATTCGGTTTGACTTCCGACCGTCACAAACTCTCCGCTTGGAAGCCGTCGATAACGGTGAGGTCGATTTTGCTATCGTGGGTTCCGAAGACGCACTCTGGGAAACGCGCCATCACCTGAAAAACTCTGTGGCGGCTTTTGTGGTGGGTCCTGTCGTAAAAGTGGGCTGGGGATTTCGCCAGGACGATAAGGACCTGCAAGCTGCGGTCGAACAGTTTTTTGAAGCCCAGAAGGCGAGCGAAGACTCAGTGCTGAATCAGGTGTGGAAAAAGACCTTTGGTCTGTCGTTTGCGAACTATTTACGGCTGATTGCCGTCAAGTGACAGGAAGGGCTCGGCGCTCACAGAGCGCTGCGCAACTTGATGCACACAGGAGGCCGGCGCGATGCCCCAACAGTACGCGAAGCCAATGGTTATGGTATGCACCTGGGTGCTGAGCCTGGCGGCGGGCACTGCGGGTCCGGTCCACGCCCGGTCGCTGGCGGCCATCCAGCAAAGCCAGGAAATCCGGGTATGCCTCTCACCTATCCATCCCTCGGCTGTAGTGGCACAACCGCCGGACTGCCGTGACGATTGCACCTTCAGCGGCTCCGTTTATGAAGCAGTACTGGCCTTTGTGGCGACGCTCGGCACCGACATCAAGCCCACCTTCCGGCGCGTGGCCTGGGACGAGCAGTTCTTTAATCAGCAAGGGCAAACCGACCGTGAGGCGAGCTACACACCAGCACTGTTGGCCTCGGGCACCTGTGATCTCTACCCCAGCAATCTTACTATAACCGCCTGGCGGCTGAAAAAGCTCGACTTCGTGCCACTGTTCCAGAGCCGCATGATGGTGGTCGTCAATACAGCCAGACAAAAGCAGTTCAACGGCCCGGCAGACCTGGCGGGCAAGACGGCCGCGGTCGAGAAAGACACCTCGTTCCATACCTGGCTGCAGGCGCAGAACGAGGACGCTTATGCGGCCAATCCTGTACAAATTCAACTGCTCGGACAGGACGCATCGCTTACCGCGGTTGACGCTGGTGCGGTCGATTTCGCCATGGCCGATGCCGATGCGGCGATCTGGTCTACCCGTTATCAGTTCAAACATGCGGTCGTGGCTTTTCCAGTGGGACCCACCGACGAGATCGGCTGGGCGTTTCGCAAAGAGGATCAAGACCTGCAAGCCGCCGTAGCACAGTTTTTTGCTCGCCAAAAAGCGAGCCCAACGTCAACATTAAACCGCATCTGGGAAAATCACTTTGGCCTCACGCTGAACAAGTTTGAAACCCTGGTAAAAACGCTGCGCTAGTGCCCGTGGCGAGCGACAGCTACCGCTGTCTAACACTGACCTAGGGGTTCCAGGATGGCCAAACCCAATCCCCTCACGCGCTCGATCAGAGTGAAGCTGATCGTCGGCACAGTGACGATCGTGCTCGCCGTCGTGTGCATCCTCACCTTTGTCATCGCACGCAACGCGGCCAATCTGTTAGGTAAAGCCTCGCACGATCAGCTTGCCCAACTCCTGCAGCAAAGTACCGTCATGCTGTCCAACTTCATCGCGGTGCGGGAAGCGAATCTGGACCTCTGGGTCACCCATCCATTGGTACACGCGGTCGTCAATGACCCGGCACTCGGGGCGGTTTTTTTGCCGGGCCTGCGGCATTATTTTGCCGATTACACCGCCAAGGAACCCTGGATCGAGAACATCTACTTGATCAAAGACGACACCGTCGTCTATGCCCACGCCACGTCGTGGCTTTTTCCCAAAGAGGCTCCCACCATCCCCGCTGGCGTCAAAAGGCTGCTCGCGCTACCGCCAACTGGCCTCGTGGTGCTGCATCGCAGCACCTTGCAGCCTGGCCTCGACCGGAGCGTTATGGTCATGAAGCGCCAACTCGTAGAGGAAGGCAAACCGTTAGAAGGGAGATTTCTCCTGCTACTGTTAGACCTCGAAATCCTCCAGCAAAAGCTGTTTGGGTCGATTCAAGTGGGTCAGCACGGCTTTCTGACGCTGGTCGCTACGCCCTCCTGGGGAGGGACCGACGCGCTCTGGATACCCAGGCAGTTACCCGGCGATCCCGAGCAGGCGGATTTTGTTGCTGCCAGCCAGCAGGGACGCGTATTAGCCGATCACCCCGCCCAGTATAACAGCATCGTCCTCGACCACCGCACGCTCGCCGACTCGCCGCTGGCCATTGTCGGCGTCGCGGCGCTACGCGATGTACGCGAGCCGGTCATCGATCTCATGTATTATTCGGTCGGCCTTGGCCTTGCGACCCTGTGCATTGGTATCATCGGCGCATTCTTTTTTGCTGGCAGACTGACCACCCCGATCCGTGCACTGACGACTAGGGCACGGCAATTCGCCGCCGGCGAATTGCGTCAGGAAACGCACACGTCGCCGCCAGGAGCCGCGCCGCCCCGGCCAGCACCTGGGGCAGTCACGGCTCACGCGCACCGAGCAGCCTTTGTACAGATACAAAGTCAGGATGAAATCGGCGAGCTGGCGTCGGCATTTAATCAAATGGCCCACGACATCGGCGGATTCATTGACGAACTGGAGCATCGGAACGCTCTGTCGCGCGCGGTCATCGGCACCCGTGACCTGGAGGCCATCCTGGCGACGATTGTGCAGGCGGTGGCGCAAAGCGGCGGGTACGACAGCGTGAGACTGTATCTTTATGACGAGAGCCAGCAGAGTCTGGTGTGTCGTACGGCGCTTGGCATTGACCCGGCCCAGGTCCCACAGCTCATACTGTCACTGGCCCGTGAGCCACACAGTGTCTTGGCGTCAGTGTTTGCGAAGCAGCAAACGGCTGTTGTCGAGGATGCGACGCAGGATGCGCAGGGGACTCCGGAACTGCCTGCTGGGCTCGGCATTGCCAGCTATGCGGCGGTGCCACTCGTGGGCGGCAAGAAGGCGCTGGGCGTCTTAACCGCGGACTATGGCAAGCCGCAACTGTTGCCGCAGGAACGCCTCAATTCGCTGAGTGCGTTGGCCAGTACGGCCGCCTTGGCGATAGAAAACTCCCTGCTCTATAACGATCTAGAGGACTATAGCCGCATGCTGGAACAACACGTCGCCGAGCGCACGGTAGAACTGGCCGAGGCCAATGCCGAAATCACTGCCCTCAATACCCGCTTGCAGGCCGAAAACCTCCGCCTCGGCGCCGAGTTGGACGTGACTCGCAAACTGCAACAGATGCTCCGCCCCACCCCGGAAGAGCTCCAGCAAATCGACGGCCTCGACGTCGCCTGCTATATGGCCTCCGCCGACGAGGTCGGGGGTGATTACTACGACGTCCTGCAACACAATGGCCAGATCAAAATTGGTATCGGTGACGTGACTGGTCATGGCCTCGAAAGCGGCGTGCTCATGCTGATGACGCAGGCCATCGTGCGCGCCCTGCTGATCAACGGAGAAACTGATCCGGTGCGCTTTCTTGACACTGTCAACCGCGTTCTATATAGCAACGTGCAGCGCATGGGCACGGATAAAAATCTCACCCTGGCGCTGCTTGACTACGTCGCCGGGGAAGTGCGGCTGAGTGGGCAACATGAAGAGATGCTGGTAGTGCGCCAGGATGGGAGCCTCGAGCGGGTCGAGACGGTCGACCTGGGATTTCCCATTGGACTCGTGGACGAGATTGCGGGCTACATCCAGCACCGGACGGTAGTGTTACAGCCCGGGGATGGGGTAGTGCTGTATACCGATGGTATTACGGAAGCGGAGAACGTGGCAGGGGAGCAGTATGGGCTGGCGCGGTTGTGTGCGGTGGTGTGCCAGCACTGGGGGCAGGCCGCGGACACCATCAAGGAGGCAGTGGTGGCGGATGTGCAGCGGCACATTGGGGGCCATCAGGTGTATGATGATCTCACACTGGTGGTGGTGAAACAGCAATAGGGGGCGGGGGTGCGCCTGCCACCCTGGAGGCAGCGATGGTCTATGACCCAGATCTTTGGCAAGTTCATTGAACGGCAGGAGGAGTATGGCGAGTACCTGAAGATTGGCTTTTCCCCGACGTCTATTCCCATCCAGCAGCGCTGGCGCAATAATGGGCTGTCGGCCGATTTTCTCGCCGATTATGTCTATATGTTCTTTCCTAGAGAGGATAGGACGTCGAGCGAGCGCCAGGCCGAGATGAAAGGGGTGGTCAGCTACATCGCCAACGAACTCCTGGAAAATGCCATGAAGTTCTCATATGCGCCGTCGCAATACGCGATCAGCCTGGCCATGTACCTGGAAGCCGACGCCATCAGTCTCTACGTCACGAACAGCGTCGATCCGAAGAGCCTGGTAGCCTTCCAACAGTGCATTCAACGTCTCTTGACAGAGGATCCTAATGACCTCTACATGGAGCAACTGATGGGCAATGTGGAGGCGGAAAACGGCGGCGTCTCGGCCTTGGGGATTCTGACCATGCTCAACGATTACGGTGCCACGGTCGCCTGGAAGTTCGCACCGGTGGTGCCGGAGGCCGACGTGATGATCGTGACGACCATGGTGCGCGTGCCGGTGTGAGCAGCATGACACACGTGCCTGAGATGTGGGCTGCGGACATGTGTCTCCCTTTAACAGAAGAGTTGCTGCGATGGAAATAAGCCACGAGAACTATCGGGTCAAGTATGATGTCGCTGCTGCCACAGTGGTCTGCCAGGGCTCGTTTCGGTTGCGGGGTCCTGAGGAATATGCGCCCATCCTGGAACTGCTGACGCAGGCCGCCGAGGCCAAACCCGCGACGCTGACCCTCGATCTGCGCCAGTTGCAGTTTCTCAACAGCTCTGGGCTCAATACCCTGTCCAAATTTGTCTTGCTCGTCCGCAAACTCAATACCAGCCAGGTCGTGATACAGGGGAACCGGCAATTCGCCTGGCAGCAGAAATCCATGCTGAACTTCCAACGCCTGTTGCCGGGCTTGCAGCTGGAGATTGCCTAATGGCCACTGTGCCCTCCCCCAGTGAACCGTCTCAGGACGCCCTGCTCGCAGAAGTGATAGCCCTGCGTCAACGTATTGCCGAGCTTGAGCAGGAAAAACAGGATCTGCAAGTTATGCTGGAGATGGCGACTGATCACGCCGACAATCTTTCGGAAGTCTTGCAGCAAGAGCACGATGATCTCGAAACTATGCTGGAGATGACCACGGAACACGCCGATGCCGTGGAAGAAGAACTCCACAGCCGTGCCGAGGAACTCGCAGCGCGCAGTCAATTTATCCGCGACACCTTTGGGCGCTACATCTCGGATGAGGTGGTGGCCCAGTTGCTCGATGCGCCCGAAGGCTTAGAGCTTGGGGGCGAAAAGCGCACAGTGACCATTCTGATGTCGGATTTGCGCGGCTTCACGGCCGTGGTAGAACGCCTCGATCCGCAAGAGGTCATGCGGTTCCTCAACCGCTACCTGGAAGCGATGGTGCACGTTATCCTGTCCTACCAGGGTACGATCATCGAGATGCTCGGCGATGGCTTACTCGTGCTGTTTGGCGCGCCCATGCGCCGCGACGATGATCCAGAGCGTGCGGTAGCCTGTGCGGTGGCGATGCAGTTGCAGATGGCAAACATCAATGCCCTTCTGCGCCAGGAAGGTCTGCCGGACATTGAAATGGGCATTGGCATTCACACGGGCGACGTGGTGGCGGGCAATATCGGGTCGGCGCAGCGCACCAAGTACGGGGTAGTGGGCAGCGCCGTGAACCTCACCGGCCGTATCGAGTCCTATACCACGGGTAGCCAGATTCTCCTCTCGCCGACCACCTACGCCGCCACGGCCGCGGTGCTGACGATCACCCAGGTGCTGACTGTCGCCCCTAAGGGCGTTCCAGCCCCCATCACCCTCTACGACGTGGGCGGCATTGGCGGAGCGCACCAACTGTTTCTGCCAGAGCACCACGAGGATCTCCGCCCTGTGTTGCAGGCAGTGCCTGTCCGATATACCGTGCTGGAGGGCAAATTCGCAGGACCAACGGTATTGACTGGTCGTTTGGTGAAACTCGCCGCCAAGGCTGCGGAACTCCATACTGACGAGCCGGTGGCGTCCTTGAGCAATCTCAAGATACGCCTGATACACACCAATGGCGAGGCGGTGCCCGGGGATCTATTTGCCAAGGTTGTAGGCGCCCCAAACGAGCTTGCCACACACGTCGTGATCCGCTTCACCTCCGTGCCACAGGACGTCAGGACCTTTTTGGATGCCGCTGAGCTGCGGTATGAGTATCAGGTGATCAACAGGTCGCTGCATGTATAGGACGGCTCTGCGGAGGTCGCACGATACATGATACCCAAAACGTCCCGGGATCGATCTAGTGCAGATCTTCTATGACAAAGAGCATTGGTTGTTGCACGGCGACGCGTAGCAGAATGGTTCGCACGGCGTGCAGCGTCTAAGGTAGCTCCAGGGTGGTCTCCGTTGCCAGGTTGCTCGTGTGTTCACTGCGGTGGCGAACGTTGTCCAGTTGATCGCCACCGCAGATATGCGCTCCGTCACACGGCCGGATGCAGCGAGGCATCGCGCTCCTTAGTATTACAGTTGTAGATCGTATGTTATGATGGTTCCACACGTCTTGTGGAGGGTGGAACTATGGAGTGGAGGCAGGAGCAGGGCACGGGAGCGGCC
>Ga0209382_10006779_pt1 | contig 14692 bp, 7 predicted proteins | sample SoiMetdeltSBSDD5_FD_187599 | JGI IMG/M metagenome (GOLD analysis project Ga0209382, IMG submission 187599) | Bulk soil microbial communities from a Populus tree surrounding site in Tennessee, USA - Soil MetaG P. deltoides SBSDD5 (SPAdes) (version 2) | ecosystem: Environmental > Terrestrial >... | reverse complement strand
CCCCAGTTGATCCGCTTGCGGCGCGCCGTCGTCGCGCTGGCCGAGGCCAACGGGACCGAGCGCGCTCCGCCGAGTGCTACCATCGCAGACTCCTTACTCATGGGCGCCTTTGGTGCCAACGACCTTGATGATCAACAGGCTCCAGAACAGGCAGGCCAGGAACAAGAAGTACGAGATCGCCGACGAGTACCCCACCTGCAGCCCCTGGAACAACCTGCTGAAGATGTGGAACGAGATCGTCTCGGTCAGCCGCCCGGGGCCGCCGCTGGTCAGGGCGAAGACCAGGTCATACACCCGGACCAGCTCGTACGACCTGAACAGGATGATCACCAGGAGCAGCGGTCGCAGCAGCGGGATCGTCAGGTACCAGATCTTCTGCCAGGCGCTCGCGCCGTCGATGCTTGCCGCCTCGAACGGCTCGTCCGGCAGACTGGCGAGCCCGGCCGAGATCACCAGCACCACGAACGACGTGTGGTGCCAGGTCTCGACCAGCACCAGCGAGGCCATTGCCCAGCGGGCGTCGTTCACGAAGTTGATCGGCGCAAATCCCAGCAGGCGGATGAAGTAGTTGATGATCCCCCAGTCCAGGTTCAGCATCAGCCGCCAGTTCAGGCTCAGCACCACCGGCGTCAGCAGCAGCGGGATGATGATGATCGTCCGGATCAGGCCGCGGAACAGGATCACGCGGTGCAGCAGCAGCGCGATTCCGAAGCCGATCACGAGCTGGATGACGAGCGAGACCGCGGCGAAGTACACGCTGGTGCCGAAGCTCTCCCAGACCCGCATGTCCTGGACGATCAGGATGTAGTTGTTCAGGCCCACGAAGACCGGCGGGCGGGTGATGTTGTAGGCGTGCAGGCTCAACCAGAGGCTGTAGCTGAGCGGATAGGCGAACACGAACAGCAGCGCGAGCAGGGCGGGCCAGAGCAGCAGGTGCGGCAGCCAGGCGTCAGGAATCGACCAGCCGCGCTCCTGTGCGCCCGGCACCCCCGCGGGGAGTGGTCGTGGCAGCTCCATGGAACCTCCGGATAGTAGTCAGTTCTCAGTCGTCAGTTGTCAGAGCGGTCGCCAGCCGCTGCCGGGCATCCTCTGATGACTGACAACTGAGAACTGAGAACTGTCAGAGCTTGGCGCCCTGCTCCTTCAGGTACTGGATCGCCTCGGCCTTGGCCGCCTTCAGGCCGGCCTCGGCCGTCTCCTGCTTGGACCAGATCGCCCCCGCGTGGCTCGCCAGGATCGTGTTTGCCACGTACAGGTACTGCTCCATCTGCGGATACGGCTTCTGGAGCTTGAGCACCTCGTTCAGGGCGGCATACTGCGGGTTCTTCTCGAGGATCGTCTTGTCGGTGAGCAGCGTGCCTCGGCCAGACGACCCGCCGCCGTTGACCACGTAGTCGCGGGCGATCTCCTGGCTGGTGAACCAGGCGACGTAGGCGAACGCCTCCTTCTGGTTCTTGCTGTACGCCGAGACGCCCAGTGCGTGCGGCGAGGGATCGTGGCGGGCGATCTTCGTGCCCTTGTCCTTGAAGTACGGCATCATCGAGAAGCCGATCTTGCCGGCCGTCTCCGGCGACTTGGAAGCATCCAGGAAGGTCGGCGCGGCGGCGTTCCACTGGAAGGCTGTGACGGCCTTGCCGGCCTGGAAGCCGGTCAGCACGTCTGGGTACTCGTAGCCAACGGCTCCCTCAGAGACGAACTTCTTGTCGTAGACCAGGCTTGGGAGGACCGTGAACGACTCGATCATGGCCGGATCGTCGTAGTTCGGCGTGATGCCGTTGTAGACCTCGCCGCCCTTGCCCCAGGTGTAATGCTGGTTGTGGCGGTACGAGTGGGCCGGCCGCTTCGCCCCGAACAGCAGCGGGTAGACGTCCGTCTTGCCGTCCTTCGCCAGGCCGTCCTGCAATGTCTTCAGGTGGCCCATGAACGTGTCCCAGTCGTACCCCTCCAGGGGCGGCTCCGGCACGCCATACTTCTGGAGCAGGTCTTTCCGGTAGTTGAGGAGCAGGCCGCTGGCCTCCTGGACCATGCAGAGCTGCTCGCCCTCGTAGCTGAAGACGTCGCGGAGCGCCTTCGGGAAGTCGTCGTTGTTGTACGCCTCGGAGTCGAAGAGGTCCTTGTCGTTCATGAACGGCGAGAGCGGCGCGAAGAAGCCGGCCGGGCCGCTGGTCAGGAAGCGTGGACCGTTGTCGTGAAGGACGTCCCAGGCCGTCGTCTTCGCCTGCATGCCGGCCAGGAACTTGGCGTCGTAGGCGTCGCCGCGCCCGCCTTCCTCGATCTGGACCTTGACCTTCCCCTTGGTGTACTCGGTGAACTTCGGGGCCAGCCGGGTGTGGGCGTCCACCTCGGGACCGCTGAACATGATCAGCGTGATGGTGGTCTCCTTCAGGCCGCCAGCCGCGGCGAGTGGGCTGACCGGCTTGCCGCTCGCGGCAGCAGCTGGCTTCGCGGGATCGGCCGGCTTCGCGGCGGGGGCCGCCTGGGTCGGAGCGGCAGCGGCGGCCGGGGCGGCCGGCTTGGCGGCCTCGGCGGGCTTGGCGGCCTCAGCCGGCTTCGCGGGCTCGGCCGGTTTGGCCGGCTCCGCCGGCTTCGCGGGGGCAGCCGGCTGGCTGCTGCAGGCGGAGAGGAGCGTCACTCCGCCGGCGAGGAGCGCCGAGAGGCGCAAGAAGCTGCGACGAGAGATGGGCCGTGCGTCCATGACATCGCCTCCGTGCGAGTCGAACAGCGCGAGACGGACCTCGTCACGCCTCTGGAGTATCGAGTCTCCCACGACCGGCACTCGACAGAAGCGGGCTGCACATTCAATTCTGCAGACGGCCGGTAGTCTAGCACGGCCCTCTAACCCTTGACAGCGCGCCCGGGCGTGCTGATAATGCGCACGGTGGCCCGCCTGGCCGGGCTATCTGTCATCACGGACGTTTCGCAGGCGAAGTGCGCCTCGGCGACGTAGAGAGTCGTCTGAGGGCTGTACCGCCGACCTGGTATGTGTCTGCGCTAACGGCAGCATAGAGAGGTAGACGAAGACGTTCGTGCCGTCCGACGTCGGGCCGCGCTGGCTCGAGTCGTGTTCGCGCGTGCTGTAACTGCAACGCTGCACTGTACCAACGCCGACTATTTTGTTGACCCCGATGGTCAATTTTCTGCAAGGAGTCGTCGCGTGAGCGATACGACCATGGACCCCGGTTCCCGCCTGGGGGCCGCCCGCCGCCTCTCTCGCCGCTCGATGCTGCGGTTGAGCCTGGCGGCGGCTGCTCTGCCGATCGTCGCCGCCTGTAGCGGCACCTCGGCTCCCGCGGCCCCGGCCAAGACCGACGCCAGGCCGACCGAGGCGCCGAAGCCGACGGCCCCGGCGGCTGCCGCTTCGCCCGCCGCTGGTGCGAGCCCTGCCGCTGGCGCCTCGCCGGCGGCCTCACCCGGCGCCTCGCCGGCCGCGAAGCCGGCCGCTCAGGCCGGGCCGGGCACCTCTTCGGGCCGGACCGCGCCGCCGGCGCCGACCTTTAACAAGGTCAAGATCGACGGCAAGCTCTCGGTCATCATCGACGCCGACTTCCACCCGGACCACAACGTCTTCATCGAGAAGAAGGTCCGCGAGTTCGCCGCGATGATGGATTACCCGCTGGACTTCTCCACGGTCGCGTCGTTCACCGGTGCCGCCAACATCGCCCAGAAGCTGACGGCTGCAGTCCAGTCCGGCGATCCGCCAGACGTCCTGACCCACACCGAGGCGACCTCGACGCTGCGGTTCCTCGACGTCCTCGAGGACGTCGAGGAGGTCCAGAACCAGATCATCAACGACTTCGGCGAGGTCTTCCCGGCCGGCAAGACGCTCTCGTTCGTCGACGGTAAGTACTACGCCGTCAACCACTTCAGCCGGGCCGGCGGGTACTTCGTGCGCGAGAACGCCTTCAAGGCGGCCGGGATCGACCCTCGGCGTGACTTCACCGACTACGACAAGCTGCTCGAGGGCCTGGTGAAGGTGTCGGACCCCGCGAAGGAGCAGTGGGGCTGGGGGATGACGGTCAACCGCTCGGGTGACGGCGAGACGATCGTCAAGAACCACGTGCTGCTGTGGGGCGGCCAGCTCTGCGACGACACCGGTCAGACGGTCGTGCTGAACAAGGATCCGTACCGCGAGTACGCCATCGCCGGCCTCGACTACTTGAAGAAGATCTACACGGACCCGGCGTACGCCAGGATCCTGCCGACCGGCGTCAACTCCTGGACGGACCCGAGCAACAACGAGGCGTACCTGGCCGGCAAGATCGTCTTCACCAACAACGCCGGCACGATGTTCGCCAAGGCCGTGTTCGACAACAACCCGGTCAAGGACGACACCTACCTGGTCCTGCCGCCCAAGGGCATGGGGGCCGGCGGCCGGGTGCTGGCCGGCGGCGGTGCTGCCAAGCGCTGGTTCGTGATCAAGGGTGCGAAGAACCGCGAGGCGGCAAATCAGCTCATCCGGTACATGCACTCCGCCGAGATCCAGAAGGAGATGTTCCGCATCTCCAACGGCTACGTCTATCCGGCCTACGAGTGGGGCTGGGACGAGCCGGAGATCAAGGCGAGCGACGCCGGCCAGAAGATCACCGACGTCTGGCGGCAGTACCTCACGCACGACTCCAGGTACACCGGCGTCGGCTCGTTCCCGGCCCCGCCGAACCCGTGGGTGCAGTCGCTGGAGTCCTCCAACTTCTGGACCGACATGTTCGGCGAGGTGCTCGGCGGGAAATCGACGGCGGATGCCGTCAAGAGCGCGCACGACAAGGCCGTGCGCGTCGCCAAGGAGTTCGGCTTCAAGGGCGAGTAACCGACGAGTAGGCGGTAGGCAGTAGGCAGAGGGAGCGCAGCCGGGCGCCTCCGGCACGAGTCGCGCGGAACCATCCTCTCGCTACTGCCTACTGCCTACCGCCTACTAGGAGGATGCCGTGGCGACTTCGACCACGCGCTCACAACATTCGCAGCTGGCAGCGCAGCCGGTCACGGCGCGCCCGTGGTTCAAGACGTCGCAGCGCATCCTCGGGCGTGACTGGCCGGCGGCGTACCTGTTCGTCCTGCCCACGGTGCTCCTGCTGTTCGCCTTGATCGGCTACCCATTCGTCCGGGCGCTCTACCTCAGCTTCTTCAACGCCGTGGGCATCCGGATCGGCAACTTCGTCGGGCTGGACAACTACGTCAACCTCTGGGCCGACGACTTCTTCATCCGCGCCGTCAGGACGACGGCGATCTTCACGTTCTTCTCCGTCTTCATTAAGTTCTGGTTAGGAATCGGGACGGCCCTGCTGCTGCACAACCTGCCACGCTGGGGATCGGTGCTCGGCGGCATCATCCTGCTGCCGTACATCATCCCCGAGGTGATCCGGGCGCTGGCCTGGCGGGTCCTGTTGGACCCGCTGTTTGGTGCCCTGAACTACATGCTGATCAAGATGGGGTTGATGTCTCAGGGGCTGGCCTGGCTCGGTAGCCCGGAGACGGCGCTCCCGTCCGTCATCATGGTCAACATCTGGGCCGGGTTGCCGTTCTTCATCATCCTCTGCCTGGCCGGCCTCAAGGCGATCGACGCCGAGCAGTACGACGCGGCCTCCGTGGACGGCGCGGGCACGTGGCGGCGGTTCCTGCACGTGACGCTGCCGGGCATGCGGTACGTGATTATCGTGGCGGTGCTGCTGAACACGATCTTCACGTTCAACAGCTTCACCCTGACCTACCTGCTGACCGGCGGCGGCCCGGGCGGCGCGACCCGGATCTACACGATCCTGGCGTACGAGTACGCCGTGGCGGGCTTGCGGTACGGCTCAGGCATCGCGGTGGCGATGACGACGGCGCCGTTCCTCTTCCTGTTGATCCTCTTCCTCGGCCGCTACATGATGCAGCGGTCAGACGCCGGGACGTCCGAGGAGAGCGAGGGGATCGTCTGGCGCACGGCGATGACGATCCTCTGGCCGGTGCGGATGGTGGTGCGCGGCCTGCTCTCCGTGTTCTGGACCGTCAACAACGCCGCCGAGTCCGTCTTCGGAGCTGCAGCGCGAGCAGTGCGGCCGGCCGGTTCGGCGCCACTGCTGCCGCGGCCTGCCAGCAAGGGTGTCGGCGTCGGCATGCTCTACGTGCTGATCGGCGCCGTGCTGGTCTTCGAGTTGATGCCGTTCTACTTCATCTTTGTGACGGCGTTCAAGACGAAGCTCCAGATCCAGCAGATCCAGAACATGTTCTGGCCGACCCCCTGGACACTCGACAACTTTCGCTACATGCTGTTCGAGAAGCCGTTCCTCCAGTGGTACGCCAACACCATCGTCGTGGCGGTCGTGAGCACCACCGTTTCGGTGCTGGCGGCGGCGCTCGGTGGGTACGCGCTGGTCCGGCTGAAGTGGAAGGGCGCCGGCCCGATGGGCACGATCGTCCTGATCTCCTATCTGATGCCGCCGGCCCTGATGTTCATCGCGCTGTACTTCATTCTGGTACAGCTCGGGCTCCAGAATACGCTGATGTCGCTGATGATCACCTACCCGAGCTTCACGCTGCCGTTCGCGATCTGGCTGATGATGGGGTACTACCGCTCGATCCCCGAGGAGCTCGAGGACGCCGCCATGATCGACGGCTGCAACCGGACGCAGGCGTACTTCCGAGTGGTCCTGCCGCTGGTGCGCCCGGCCCTGCTGGCGGTGGCGATGTTCGCGGTGACGCAGGCCTGGAACGAGTTCCTCTACGCCTTCACGTTCATCCGGAGCGCCGAGCGGTTCACGCTCCCCGTCGGGCTCCAGGGGATGATCATCGGCGACGTCCAGCCGTGGGGCGAGCTGATGGCGGCCTCGCTGATGACGGCCGTGCCGGTGATCGTCATCTACATGCTCGGCCAGAAGTTCATGGTGGCGGGTCTGACCGCCGGCAGCGTCAAGGGCTGACGGAGGAGCCAGGAGTCAGGAGGAAGACGAGGCCCGGACGCGCGTGTCAGGATATGGCGCGGCCAGGACCGGCGTGATCTGTCAAATCGGATTGACTGACTGGCGTAACGTTTTGGCTGGTCAGGCCGCTCCAGGTCGGGCCTCTACCAGAGGGCGACAACTCTTGACACCCCGGGACTTCGTCTGGATAATGCGGCATGGCGCTCTGTTTCTGGCGCCGAGCGAAGAGTGGCTGGCCTGCGAAATGCCATGAGGTGTCGTGACGACGATGAGCGTCGGGCAAAATGGCAGGTCTGTGGCCCGGGAGATCCCTGGGTAGACGTTCTTCGGTAGCAAGTCGCGCCCCTCATCGGTCAGGCACGGGCCGCCGTTTGGCTCGAGAGCGCTGACCGCGTTCATGTGCTGTTCATCCCGCGCAGATGCGGATTGCCGAAGTCGCACAACAGGGCCAACCAGGACGGTTGGCGACGATCCGAGGAGGTGTCACCGTGGCCGCACCGACGGCTCCCCCGAAGAGTTTCGGCGCTGGCGCAGCAACCCCGATCGGGTCGCGCCCCTGGTTCAAGTCGTCGCAGCGCATCCTCGGGCGTGACTGGCCGACGGCGTACCTGTTCGTCCTCCCGACGGTGTTGCTGCTGTTCGGATTGATCGGCTACCCGTTCTTCCGCGCCGTCTACCTCAGCTTCCACAACGCCGTCGGCGTCCGGGTCGGCAACTTCGTCGGCCTCGAGAACTACACGAACCTCTGGGCCGACAGTTTCTTCCTGCGGGCCGTCATGGTGACCGTGACGTTCACGTTCTGGTCGGTGCTCATCAAGTTCATCCTCGGCCTCAGCACGGCGCTGCTGCTCCACCACATCCCCCGCTTCGGCGCAGTGCTGGGCGGGCTGGTCCTGCTGCCGTACATCATTCCGGAGGTGGTGCGCGGCCTCGCCTGGCGCGTCCTCCTCGATCCGCTGTTCGGCGCGCTTAATTACATTCTGGTCAACGTCCTCGGCGTCCTGTCCAAGGGGTTGCCCTGGCTCGGCGATCCGACCACCGCCTTGCCGTCGGTCATCCTCGTGAACATCTGGTCGGGCCTGCCGTTCTTCATCATCCTGATGGTGGCCGGCCTCAAAGCGATCGACGTCGAGCAGTACGAGGCCGCCTCGATCGACGGCGCCAGCGCCTGGCGCAAGTTCCTGCACATCACCCTGCCGGGCCTCAAGTACGTCATCATCGTGGCCTGCCTGTTGAACACGATCTTCACGTTCAACGGGTTTACCCTGACCTACATCTTGACGGGCGGCGGCCCGGGCGGCGCGACCCGGATCTACACGATCCTGGCGTACGAGTACGCCGTCCAGGGTCTGCGCTATGGGTCGGGCATCGCGGTGGCGATGACCACGGCGCCGGCCCTCTTCCTCCTGATCCTGTTCCTCGGCCGGTTCATGATGAACCGCGGCGACGACCGGGACGCCGGCGGAGACTCGGCGGTCTGGCGCTTCTTGATGACCATCCTCTGGCCGTTCCGGATGGTGCTGCGCGGCGTGCTGTACCTCTTCTGGGCCGTCAACAACCTCGTTGAGACGGTGCTCGCGGCGGCGATGGCGGCGGTCCGTCCGCCCGGCTCAACGCCGTTGCTGCCGAAGAAGGCGAGGCAGAACGTCGGCTACACGATCATGTACCTGCTGCTGGCGGCGGTGCTGCTCTTCGAGATGCTGCCGTTCTACTTCATCTTCATGACGGCCTTCAAGACGAACTACCAGATCCAGCAGATCCAGAGCATGTTCTGGCCTGCGCCCTGGACGCTGGATCAGTTCCGGTACCTGTTCACCCAGATCCCGTTCGTGAACTGGTACGGGAACACGATCATGGTGACGGCGGTCAGCGTGACGGTGTCGGTGCTGGCGTCGGCCCTGGGGGCTTACGGCCTGGTCCGCCTGAAGTGGCGAGGGTCAGGCGTCCTCAGCACGACCGTGCTGATCTCGTACCTGATGCCGGCCGCGCTGATGTTCATCCCGCTCTACGTGATCCTGGCCCAGGTGCGGCTGCTCAACACCCCGTACGCGCTGATGCTGACCTACCCGACGGCGGTGCTGCCGTTCGCGACCTGGCTGATGATGGGGTACTACCGATCGATCCCCGAGGAGCTCGAGGACGCCGCGATGATCGACGGCTGCACCCGGTTCGGGGCATTCTTCCGGGTCGTGCTGCCGCTGGTGCGGCCGGCCCTGCTGGCGGTCACCCTGTTCTCGGTGACGCAGGCCTGGAACGAGTTCCTCTACGCTTACATGTTCCTGCGCTCGGCCGAGGTGTTCACCCTCCCCGTTGGGCTGGCGCAGCTGATCGTCGGCGACGTCCAGCCGTGGGGCGTGCTGATGGCGGCCTCGCTGCTGACGGCCGGCCCGATCATCGTCATTTACATGCTCGGGCAGCGCTTCATGGTCGCCGGCCTGACCGCCGGCAGCGTCAAGGGATAGGAAGGAGCAACCGCTCGAACGTAGCTGCGTCTTGAACTGTGATCGGCGCTGAAGGGATGGAGCGCTCGCCACGACGGCGAGCGCTCCATCTGGACCGTCACGAAGCTGGGCTCGGCGACCGCGTGCATCGGGCAGAGCGCGCGGGTCGAAGGACAGCGACACCGTGACACGCGCACCGTAGCCATGCCATGGAGAGTGAAGACGCCGTGCCTGGGTGGGAAGGAGGACCCGGAAGCGGGCACGCGCGGGGCTGGACGTGGGCCCCCGGCTTGTCAGTCTCGATGGTTCGTCGCGATCCGCGTATTTCCACTTTCTGGTTGGGCATCCACAGTAGGAACACCCCATATGTCGAGGAGGACCTGGAATGAGCGCCTCTGAGCGCGATCCGCATCTCTCCCCGCGACGCCTCCCCCGTCGCACCATTTTGCAGCTCGGCCTGGGCGCGCTGGCGGCGATCCCGTTGGCAGTCGCCTGCGGACAGCCGTCGACGCCGGCCCCAACGGCTGCCCCGGCCAAGCCCGCCGAGCCAGCCAAGCCGGCCGAGGCCGCCAAGCCCGCCGCGCCAGCCGCGGCTGCACCAACGACTGCCCCGGCTGCCGCTGCCAAGCCCGCTGAGAGCAAGCCAGCGGCGGCTGCCCCGGCTGGCGGTATCCCCGAGCCGAAGGCCCCGGTCTTCCAGCCGGCCAAGATCACCGGCAAGCTCTCCGTCGTCCAGAGCCGCGACTTCCATCCGGATCACAACACGTTCGTCGAGAAGAAGATCCGCGAGTTCGCGGAGAAGATGAACTACCCGCTCGACCACTCCTGGGCCGAGGCGTACGCCGGAGCCGGCAACGTCGTCGCCAAGCTGACGGCGTCGGTCCAGGCGGGTGACGCGCCGGACGTGCTGATCCACACCCTTGCGCCGTCCGAGCTCAAGTTCCTCGAGCTGATCGAGGACACCGATGATCTGGCAAAACGGCTGGTCGGTGACTTCGGCGAGATGCTACCGTCGGTCAAGACGCGGCACCATCTCGAGGGCAAGTACTGGTCGATCCCGCACTTCAGCCGGGCGGGCGGCGCGTACGTCCGCGAGTCGGTGTTCAAGGCGGCCGGCATCGATCCCACGAAGGATCTGGACACCTGGGAGAAGCTCCGGGATGCCTGTCTGAAGGCGACCCAGCCCGAGAAGGAGATGTACGCCTGGGGCATCACCGGCAATCGCTCCGGCGACGGCGAGACGACCGTCCGTGAGCCGATCATGTTCTCCGGCGGCCAGCTCACCGAGGAGACCGGCCAGCTCGTCGTGCTGAACAAGGAAGGGTACCGTGAGGGTGCCCTCCTGGGCCTCAACTTCCTGAAGGAGATCTACACCGATCCCAAGTACGCCAGTATGCTGCCGCCGGGTGTCAACGCCTGGACGGATCCCAGCAACAACGAGGCGTTCCTGGCCGGCAAGATCGCGTACACCTCGAACGCCGGTACGATGTTCGCCAAGGCGGTCTTCGACAAGAATTTCACGGTCGCCGACGACACCCTGTACATCGCCCGACCGAAGGGGCTCGGCCCGAAGGCTCGGGTGCTCCAGGGCGCCGACTCGATGCGCTTCTTCGTCATGAAGGGCACCAAGAACAAGGAGGCCGCCGAGCAGCTGATCCACCACCTGCTCACGCCGGACATCCAGCGGGAGATCTGGAAGACCAGCACGGGCTACGCCTTCCCGACCTACGAGTGGGGTTGGGACGACCAGTTCTTCAAGACCGACAAGTACGCCTCGAAGATGGTCGGCCCCTGGAAGACGACCGCGTACGACCCGAGTGGCTTCATCGGCGGGGCGTGGCCCGGGCCGCCGACCCCGTGGGTCGCCTCGCTCGAGTCGTCGAACTTCTGGACCGACATGTTCGGCGAGATCCTCGGCGGCAAGTCGTCTGAGGACGCGCTCAAGAGTGCGCACGACAAGGCCGTGCGCGTGGCCAAGGAGTTCGGCTTCAAGGGCGAGTAGCCGACGAGGAGACAGGAGAAGGTTCACCTCCTCCTGTCTCCTGTCTCCTACCCCGTGAGGCCGTGCTCCACTGCCCAGGCGGCGACCTGTGAGCGACGCCGCAGGCCGAGGCGGTTCATCACCCGCTGGACGTAGTTCGCGGCGGTCGCCTCGGTCAGGACCAGCTCCCGGGCGATCTCGCGATTGCTCAGCCCGCGCCCGATCAACGTCGCCACGTCCCGCTCCCGGCGGGTGAGCGCTCCGGCGGGTGAGGCGTGCGGACGATTGCCGCCCGGCTCCGTGATGAAGTGAGGCGGCTGACGCTTCTGGCCGTCGTCCTCACGATCGACTGCATCGACTGGCGACGACGGCGATGCCAGCCAGGCGAGTGCCTCGTCCACGGCCTCGTCGAGCGGCACCGATGCTCCCTCCGCCTCGGCCGTCACCGCTCGCTCGCCGCCGAGCGCGTGGCGCGCCGGCTCGAGCTGGGCATCGTGGACCGCCCGCATCGCCGAGGCGAGCCTTGCACCCATCTGCCTCGTCGCGGCGGATGCGGCGGCGTCGAGGCGAATCGCTCGCTCAGGTGCCTCGCTGGCGGCTGCAAGCCCCGCCACGCTCGACAGGGTGAAGGCGAGCCGCCGGCGGTCGCCAGCGCCACGGCTGACGGTCAGGCTCTCGTGCAGCATCAGACGTGCGCCTTCCAGATCGCCGTCGAGCGTGAGCAGGTTCCCCAGGTTGCCCAGGGCCGATCCGGTGATGGTCCGGCTCCCGAGCTCGCGGCAGATCGTCAGGCATTCGTCGTAGTGACGCCGGGCCGTCCCGAAGTCGCCCGCGACGTGGTAGGTCAGCGCCAGGCTATACACGAGCTCGCTCACTCGATCGCGATCTCCGATCTGGCGCGCGATCTCGAGGCCCCGTTCGAGCGTCGCCCGGGCCTCTGCCTGCCGGCGCTCGAAGTACAGGATCATCCCCAGGTCGCAGAGCGCCGCGGCGAGGCCGACGAGGTTCCCGGTCTCCTCGTAGAGGGTCACGCTCTCCTCGCCATACTGCCGAGCGGCCTGGTACCGTCCGCGATGGCCGGAGAACCTGCACATTCCCCAGAGGGCCGAGGCGATGCCATCGCGGTCGCCAACGTCCCGGGCGATCTGGAGGCACCGCTCGAAAAGGGCTTGCGCCGTTTCGTACTCCCCCAGACTTCGTGCCAGGTCGCCCGCGCCGGCGAGCGCTTTGACCGTGGAAAGCGTTGGCGGCGCGGTGGCGGCGAGTGCGAGGATGCCCGCGACGCGTTCGCGGACGCTCAGTTCGTCGGCGTGCGACCGCCAGTAGCGGATCAGTGCCGCGTCGAGACGAACGACCGTTTCGACGTCTCCTCGGCCCACTGCGCGGCTGGCAGCACGCCGAACGTTGTCGCGCTCCAGATCGAGCCGGTCGAGCCAGTTCGCCTGCTCGGGGCCGGCCAGCGCTGGCTCGGCTCGTTCGGCGAGCGTCACCAGATACGCGGCGTGTTCTCGCTCCGCTCGGGGTAGCTGGCCGAGTGCCACGAGCTGCCCGTACGCAAATTCGCGAACCGTTTCGAGCATCCTGAGGCGCGGCTCGCCGTAGTTCGTCTGCTCGCGCCGCACGAGGTTCTGCTCGACCAGCGCGCTCACCAGCGGGAGAGCGTCAGGGCTGGCGTCCGGCTTCCATGACGCGCCGTTTGCGTCACGCATGGCTGCCGACACAAGCGCCTCAGCACCCTCCAGCGTGCAGCCGCCGACGAAGATGGCGAGCTGCCGAAAGGCCCGCTGCTCCGGCTCGTCCAGCAGGTCGTAGCTCCAGGCGATGGCGTTTCGGAGCGTTTGCTGGCGGGCGGGGAGGTCACGCGGTCCATCGGCGAGCAGGCGGAGCGCGGACGTGCGGCGGCCATCCGCCCGGTCCTGGTCCGGGCCTGTGGCTCCCGCGCCGACGAGCCGCGCATGCATCTCCACGGGCGACAGCAGCCGAATGCGCGCCGCCGCCAGCTCGATCGCGAGAGGCAGCCCGTCCAGCCTGATGCAGATCTCTGCGATGAGTCGGGCGTGCTGATCGTCGAGGCCGAAGCCGGGCAGTACGGCGTGCGCTCGCTCTACGAACAGGATGACAGCCGGAGCCCGAGCCAACTCGGCGGGCTCGGACGCCGTGGCCAGATCCGGCAGTCCCAACGGCGGAACCGGCAGCTCATGCTCCCAGCGCAGCCGGAGCGGCGTTCGGCTGGTGACCAGCACGGTCAGTCGCGGGCACGCGGTCAGCAGGTCGGCGACCAGCGGCGCGGCGTCCAGGACGTGCTCGAAGTTGTCCAGCACCAGCAGCAGGTCCTGGTTCTGGAGGAAACGGATCAGGCGGCCAGCAGGCCGCCGTCCACCGCCGACCACCCCCAGCGCGTCGGCGATCGTCGGCGCGACCAGGTCGGCGCTGCCGAGCGGCGAGAGGTCCACGAACTGCCCGCCGTGTCGGTGCCGATCGGCGCGGACGGTCGCCAGCTCGAGCGCGAGGCTCGTCTTGCCGACGCCGGGCGGTCCCGTCAACGTCAGGAGGCGGGCGCCGCTGGTTTCTAGCGTCCGATGTGCCGTGGCGATCTCGCGCTCGCGCCCGACGAGCGCCGCCGGCAGCAACGGAATGCCGGGATGGTGCCGACCTGGCATCTCACCGCCTCGCGCCGTGGAGCCGGGGCACGGCGCACATCCATCACCGGAAAGGTATCTCAGTACAGCGGTGTCGTGTCAAATCGGACGGCCGGCCCAGTGCGCCTGGGAGACCAGAACATGGGCCGGCCTCGGTCCGATCGCGGACCGAGGCCGGCTCACCACGAGTCCGCGGAGGCCCAGGTTGGTTCAACGGCCAGATATGCGATTGTGACGATCATTTTCGGGGTGGGCGCTGGCGGATGGGCCGCCGGCGCCCGGGGCATAGCGATAGATCAGCCTGATAGGGAGTCTATTCGTCATAGCGCTGTGCTACTTTCAGTCTAGAGTTCGCCGGTCCGGATCGTCTGCTCTACTTCTCGAGCAGTTTCGCATCGATTTCCAGCCGCGACACGCCGGATGTCTCGCCGAGCACACTGCGCGTGTGCTCGGGATGACGAACCTGCCAGGTGCTGACCGTCGCTGTAGCTCGCCGCGACCGCTGCTGTATCCTGATTCCTGACGACCTGAGATGGAGAGTGCGATGCGGTTCGGGACGTTCCATCTGATCGGCGCCCCGGAGATGCAGCCGGGCGAGCAGCGGATCGGCGAGACCGTCGATCAGATCGTGCTGGCTGAGGAGCTTGGGCTCGACAAGGTCTGGGTCGCGGAGCACCACTTCAGCAACTACGGGTACGCCACCAACCCGCTGCTGATCATCGCGAAGGCGGCCGGCCT
>Ga0209382_10006778_pt1 | contig 14693 bp, 10 predicted proteins | sample SoiMetdeltSBSDD5_FD_187599 | JGI IMG/M metagenome (GOLD analysis project Ga0209382, IMG submission 187599) | Bulk soil microbial communities from a Populus tree surrounding site in Tennessee, USA - Soil MetaG P. deltoides SBSDD5 (SPAdes) (version 2) | ecosystem: Environmental > Terrestrial >... | reverse complement strand
GTACTTCGTCCCCGGAATCGTGCTACCGAAAAGCTGGTTCGACCATGGGCCGCATTCACCATTCAATGCGGGATTCATCAGATCGCAGTCAGGCTCGAAATCACGGTCCGAGTCGGTCCAGTTGCGGTTCGTCGTCGTCACCCGTAGTGCGATTGGATTGTTGGCGATGAAGATCCCGCCGACCTGCAACGCGTCCCGGTACTGCCCAGCGCTCACGCGCAACGAGGTCTTGCCGTTGCCGAACAGGTCGTACGCCATCCCGCCCCGTAGTGAGATGTCGTTGTAGGCATCGATACCCTTGGTCGCAGGAATCACCGTCGGGTTGGTCACGAACCGCGACGGCCCGAACGGCCCTTCCACGTTGTAACTCCACGCGCGATCGTAGCGAACCGCTCCCTGCGCCGATATCCGGCCGCGACTCCACGAATCCTGAACGTAGAGCGCCGTCCCCTTGACACGATCGTTGTTCAGCTGCGGATTCACTCGCATGGTCAGCTGATTGGGCACACCGTTGTTGAAGCGGTAGGCCAGCGAAGGGAACGGGAAGTATGTGCCACCGTCCGTGGACAAGAACTGACCCTCGTAGCCGCCCTTCATGCTGTGTGAGCCGGTGACGTACGACAGGGACGCACGCCAACGCGGCGTCGTCGTCAGATTGCGGAGCCAGCCTCCCGATCGATAGGTCAGCCCCGGGATGGCGCCGCCCTGTTCGGTGATCGGAATGAGATCGGCGTCGGCGTTTTGAACTCCGTACTTCGTCCGGACGTGCGCATAGCCCGCCTCGGCCAGGAGCCGGCTCGTGACCGGCGACGTCCACGTCACTTGGTGGAATCGCTGAAAATCGGTGTCCCAGGTGCCGCCCGAAGCCTCCGGGGCGACCGTCGGCGAACCACCCGCCGGGCCACCAGCATCGCACTCCAGGCACATCCGTTGCTCGTCCCAGAAGATGTTGAACTTGTTACGGGGAGTGGCCTGGAACGTCAGACGGAGAGGGGCGTTGAGCCAGGTGCCGTCGTAGATCGCGCGCCTGCTCTGATCAGGGTCGTACGTCCAGGCGTTCGGATTGCCGGCGTTCTTGTTGTAATACATCCCCGACACGTAGAGTCGCGTGCCCTGGCTCTTGGTCGAGAAAAAGAACCAGAGACGATCGCGAATGATCGGCCCCCCGATCGCGCCGTTCACCTCCCACGCCTTGATCAGCTGATTCGGATCTCTCAGACCGGCGTCCCGCAGTTCCTGCGTGAGGTTGCTCCCTTGCATCGCGCTGTTCGCCCCGCTGACGAACAACGAACCGGTGAAGTTGTTGCCGCCCGTTCGCGGCACGACGTTCATGATCGGCCCGCCCGTTTCCGCCTCGCCAAGGCCGCCGGACAACGTGTACGCCAGTTCCTGCGCATTGGCCACGTCCACCTGGTAGTTAGACACGCCGGCACCGCCGCGCGCCGCACCCGCGTTCATACCGTCGACCATCACCCTGCCCTCGGTCGCGGGTCCGCCGTGGATCCCAAACGCCCTCGTCGCCGGGCTGTTGAGGCCGCCGACATCCTGACCGCCTGTCGTGGTCACGCCGGGGGCCAGGGCCACCATGGTCTGGTAGGTGCGCGCGCTCGGAATGGCTGTGAGCAACTCGCGATTCACGACCTGCTCGCGACGCGCGCCCTTCACGTCGACAATCGGGCTCTCGCCGGTAACGGTGACCGCCTCCTCCAGCGCGCCGACCTGCATCTGGGCGTCGATGGTTGCGATGAAGGCTCCGGACAGCTCGACGCCTTCACGCTTGAACGTCGAAAAGCCAGGCAGCGTGAACGTCAGCGTGTAAGTGCCGGGCCTCAGGTCGACGATGCGGTACTGGCCCGTGCTGTCGGTGATGACCGACCGCACGCGCTCGATCAATGCAGGGCTTGCCGCCTCGACCGAGACGCCAGGGAGCACGGCACCAGAAGTGTCTCTGGCGGTGCCTGTAATGGTGGCCTGGGCCCATACCGCCGTCGGCACCATCAGCAGAACGACCCAAACCATCCAGGTCGTACACACGCGACGCATGCTGTTCGGGCGATCCATACGAGCGATCTCCTCCCCCGCTCGGCCATGGCGTTGGCAACGAGCGCGACCCTCGCAAAGACGATGAAGTGCGACTATCGGCGGGAGCCTACAGGCAACGCCCGTTCACGTCAATCGAAGTTGAGGAGATTTCTCTTTGGGCATGAAGCGCGGGCAGGCGGAAAGTTCGGTCGATCCGAATGGGGTCAAAAGACCCGCCCCTACAAGCCGGCGGCTTTGACGATCGTCGCGAGCGAGTCGATGCCGCCGTGCACGTCCACGACTCGCTCGACGTCCGGCTTCAGTGAATCAGACCCTCATTGCTGACGATTCACATCAATCCTCCAGTGCTCTCGTAGCGCACTATTCTGTCGATCACGGGTCCGAGCCGAGGTGCCGTCGTCAGAAACGTGGAGAGCTCCGGGTCGAAGGCCACATCGACATCCACGTTGCTATGGTCCTTCTCAGCGGCCGCTGGATTCTCGAGATTGGCCATAAGAGCGGGCCGCGCCACAACGAGACGCGCGATCTGAGGCCATCGCTCGCGAAGCGCCGCCCACTTGCCGAAGTGCACGGGCGCGATGCCGGCGTTCACCTCGAACATCTTCCGGTGAGAGGCGATGTACAGCATCAGTCGGAGATCGTTCAGCAGCCGCTTCGAGGTTCGCGGCAGCGGCGCCACGTACTTGAGCGCCTCGATGCGGGCGCTGCGAAGCATCTCGGAGTCATCGTCCAGTGCCAGGTAGCGCCGCTCGGCTTCGAAGATCTCGCCGAACATGTCTCCGTTCGGATTGCTGCGCACCGAGGCCACGAGCCGCCGGTCATCGCGGCAGCGGCTGACCGCGATGCCACCGATCAGGGCAATGAAACCAGCCACAACGATTCCAATCGCGGTGACGACCAAGAATCTGCTTATCGAATCTGAACGTAAGGAGATGATCGCGGCGACGGCAGCCGTCGCGAATATCGACAACAGGGCGCGAAGGCGTTCAGTTCCGGGCTCGTAACTGCGCTTGAAAGACACCGCCGATCGCCGCTGGGGCGGGTAGGCAGCGGACTCGACGAACCTGGCGAGCGCGACTGCTGGCAGACACAGGAGCCAAATCGGCCACAGGATCGCCCTCTGTTGCCACGGTCGGCCGTCCATGAGCTCGCGCAGGCGCTGGGTAAGACCAGTGTTGTTCGGCCACGGTGCGGCAAACGCCCGTTCCCAGGGCGGCACCCTCGGCGCACTGCGCGGCGTCGGCGGCTGGATGGATATCGTCGCATCGGCATTGGACGGCGGTTCGGTGGCTGGTGGGTCTTTGACGAGCACGTCGGCGGCCGGCTCGTCTTTCGGCTTGGGTTCAGGATGGACCTCGAACGATTCGAGCAGCTTCTCCATGTGCTCACGCTTGTACGACGGCAGGTCGAACCGGAGCTGAACGATCTTCTGGAGATAGAGCCAGCCGTACGACAGTTGGTGCGACGTTTTCTCGCGCGGTTGCTGTTCCGCGTCGGGATTGTAGGAGGCACGCGCCAACGCCGCGTACTTGATGTCAGCGCACGCCGCTACGGCCGGCAAATCGGCGATCAGCACCGTCACCACGTCGGCGCCGCAGAGAAACTGGTTGATGACCTCGAGCACCTCAATTGGGCGCGGCGGCCGGCAGCGCTCCAGATCGTCAACGAACACAACGAAGCGGCTTCCACGGGGCGTCGCCTGGCGCAGAAGCCTCGTCAGCTGATCGCGCGCGTCCGACATGGCGCCGGTTGAGGCCGCCGTGTCGGGGCTCGAGACGAACGTCGTGATGGCATTTGCAGCACCCCACGCCTGCTGCACGAATGCCAGAAAGATATACACCAGACCAACGACGGCGACCGAACCGCCGCTATCGATGAATCCCCTGATGATCGGGGCACGCTCGTCGGGCATTATCGTCGCCATGGACGGAGCAAACCACCACGTCAGCCCGGCCGCCGCTCCGAGGCTCAACACACCGACAGTGACACGGCGGCGCAGACGCTTCGCCTGGGGAAGCATCGAGGCGGGCAGCGGGTGGAGGATGCGACGCCACCACGGGCGGTGAGCGTTTGCCGTTCGCGCAACCGCGGCCGCGAATGCCGCAGACAAATCGGCGGCGTCGTCGTGCAGCCAGGCGTTGAACCAGCAGATGACGTGCGGTGAATCGCCGCCGGCGGCCGGTTTGCGCTCGAGACGCTTCCGGACCATCGTCGCCAGCGTCGTCTTGCCGGCGCCCCACGGCGCGCTGATCGACAAGGTCAGTGAGGTCGTTGTCTTGGGGCTGTCGATGAGGCCGGCGATGGCGTCGGCGTAGTCCTTGAGGTCGAGAAGGTCATCTTCGTCCTCGGACACCGCATCGTCGTTCACGGCCGCAAGGTTGGCGCGCCGATCGGCGAAGGGGACCTCGCGCATCCTGAAACCCAGTTTGCCTACGACGTCGCAACGACGTACCTCGAGCGCGCCGTTGAGGAGCGCGATGGGGTCGATGGTGGCTGTGCGGCCAGCGGCGTGTTCGATGGCCTCGGCGGCGTGACGGGAGAGGGGCGGCCGACTCGTGAACGTGACCGGTGTGACCTGCGTCCAATCGAGCGCGGTCAGCTCGGCGCCAGTGCATCAATGAGGTTCCCGCGGCTCACGTAACTCGCGTGCTCGAAACGCTTTCGGACTTCGCCGCCGGATTCGAACAGTGCCGCAAGGAGATCCTCCATGTGGATCTCGCTGGCGCTCCGCCGTTGTCGGATGCCGTTGGCATGCGCGATGACGCGCCTGGCTTCGGGTGTCAACCGGCCAAACGAATCCGCCCCGGACCGCTGCTCGGTCGCCATCGCCCCTCCTCGCGTCGCACGTATTCCCGTCGACGACTACAACGCTGGGATGGGCGGGCTCGAACAGGCTACGGCCGCGGTGGAGCCGGCCGGCACGAGGCACCGCGGGCCCGACCAGCTCGCCGCCGTCGGCGCAGACGTTCGCAATCGCGTGACGTTCGCGCTGCTCGAAATGATCTCGGAGCGACGTCGCTGCTCACCGTCGATGCTGACATGTACGCACCGACACCGGTCATGCGCATGTTCGCTGCACGTGTGAAGGGATCGCGCTTGGTGGTGATCCCCGAGTCTAGTCACTCGGCGTACTGGGAGCAGCTGGAGATCGTCACGTGCTGGACTTCATCGCCAAGAGGTAGCCGGGCCCAGCCCCGGCACGGCGGGCTCACGTTTGTTGAGGGCGGCGGGTGAAGCGGCGCTATGATTCCAGCCGGACGAGGCGACTCATGAACCGCTCGCTTGCCGCGGCGCTGTCGGTGGCCATCGCCGCAATGCTGTCTACATCGATCAACGCGCAGTGGCCGTTGCATCCAGCCAACATCCCAACCGGACCCGACGGCAAGCCGAATCTCAACGCGCCCGTTCCACGGACCGCGGATGGCAAGCCCGACTTGTCAGGTGTGTGGATGATTGCGGCCGCCCCTGACACCAGGCGATTGCCGTTCCAGCCGTGGGCTGCAGATCTGCAGGCCAAGCGCGCTGCCGAGGGCGGCTTGAACGACCCGGACGGCCTGTGCATGCCGCAAGGCCCGCTCCAGTACCACGTCGATCCGCAACCGCTCAAGATCGTCCAGACGCCCAAACAGATCCTCATCCTCTACGAGTCGAACTACGGCCTGCGGACGATCTACATGGACGGACGCGCGCTCCCGCCGCTCGGCGGGCCGCAGCCGTTCTGGCACGGCTATTCCGTCGGACGATGGGACGGCGACACGTTGGTGGTCGAGTCGAACAACTTTCACGGCGTCGACCCCGCGGAGTTTCGCGGCGCCGAACCGAAGGGCTTCTACGGCGTGGGCTGGCTCGATCACCGCGGCAGTCCCTACACCGAGGCGATGACGCTCACCGAGCGTTTCCAGCGCGTGGACTACGGACATCTGAACATCGACATGACCGTCGACGATCCGAAGGCGTACACGAAGCCGTTTACGCTCAGGATCGCGCAGCGGATCGTCGCCGACGGTTCGGAGCCGATCGAGTTCATCTGTCACGAGAATCAGATGTTCCTGAAGCTCACAGGGCGAGCGCCCCGATGACCGCACGCATCGACGACACGCCTCTTACAAGCCAGCGGCTTTGACGACCGTCGCGAGCGAGTCGATGCCGCCGTGCACGTGCACGACTCGCTCGACGTCCAGCTTCAGCCGGCGGATGTTCTCCACCAGGTTCACCGTGAAGGGTGGCGGCGATGGGAGCGGCGCGGCGCCCGGGCGCGGATGGAACGCATCGGCCTGCACCAGCAGCTTCTGCCTCGGGAGATACGCCACGAGGAGCGTCTCGGCGTGAAGGTTGCCCCTCAGGTGATGAAGCTCCAGCGTGTTCGCGGCGTCATCGAGCACACGCTTGTCTCGTACCGTCTCGATTGCCGCCTTCGCCCCGAGGATTTGCGCGAAGTAGCGCGCGTTCAAGGCGTGCGTGATCACCGGGATGCCAGCCGTGACATAGCCTCGAAGGCCCCCCGAGTGGTCGAAGTGATGGTGGGTGTTGACGACGTAGCGAATTGGCTTTGCGGGCAGCGCGCTCTTGACCGCCGAGATCGTTGCCTCTGATCTCGCTTCGTCCTGCGGGGCCTCGATGATCACGACGTGGTCGCGGAATTCGACGAGCACGCTCATCGGCGCACCGCCGGTGAGAAACCAGACCCCGTCGGCGATCTTCTCGAGGTCGGTCTTCACGGCCGGCGGCGGCGTGGGTCCCCGTGGTGTAGACGCGCCGGGTGCAACGGCTCCGGCGTTCGGCCGCACATCGGCAACTGTTACCTCCAGCGTTGGATGCCCACCCTGTTGCTGGACGATGCGCGTTGGGAACTTCACGCCGGAGTAATCCTTGTAACCCGAAAAGATCGCCTCAATCGGCATGTCTCCCAGCAGCGGGTTGACCGTCACGGTCGCGATGCGCTCGACGAGATGTTGATCGTTGATGTACGCGGTGAGCGCACGGCCACCCACGTCGAACGAGACTGCCTGCAGCGTGCGACCGTCCACCTGAACGGGCTTCGCCAGCACGCTCTTCGTCGCGGCAGCCATGAGAAAGCCGTGCGGCGTCATCCAGATCTGGACGAGCCCTGCCTCTGTGCGACCGTCACGCACGAGAGACTGAACGACGTCGCCAGGGATCGGACGCATGCCCCCCTGCCCCGTCGCAGGATTGAACGGTCCGGCGCCGCCACCGCGAGGCGGGCGCTCGACGTCGCGTCGCACAGTTTCCTCACGCATCGCCGGCGTCGTGTAGTCGATCGACGCGACGTACTTCGCGAGCTCGAACCGTGGCCACGGCCCGCCGGGTGACGCTGCCTGGCCGAAAGGAAATGCCGATCCCGTCCCAGAATATTGGATGGACTGCAGCGCTGCGACGCCCATTGCCTCCGCGGCACCGCGGACGACGGAATTCGGCTCCTGCGCGCTGGGTACCAGCGACAGCGCGGCGACCAGTGCCGAGAAGAGCGCGACGGTCCTCACGGCTGCTTCCAGCTGGCGATCGCCTGACCCTGCAAGGAGTCGGCACCAAACTGGAAGATCTCGATTCGTAATCCACCAGGATCGGTCGCGTTGGCCACCATCGAATCGCCGCGCCCCTGGCGTGGCTCCTCGACGGTTACGCCGCGCGACTTGAGCGCGGCGACGGTGGCCTTGAGATCCGCGACGTGAAGGCCGAAGTGATTGAGGCCCGGACGCCGGGTCGCGTTGGCCGGCTGCAGCTCGATGAACGTGTCGCGGCTGACTTGGATGTACGACAGCGTCGGCTGCCCCTGATCGTTCTTGACGGTGAACCCGTCGCGGAAGCCCATCTTCTCCGTGTAGAACTTATAGGCCTCGTCGAAGTTCTCGACGGCGATCGCCACGTGGTTCATGTTGTTGACGCCGGTGAGCCGCGCGCTCTGCGCGAAGCCGGTGCTGATCGCCGACCCGATGGCAAGACCCGTCACGAACACGATCGCAGTTCGCATCGTCGACTCCTCTCGGCCGGGACTCGGGACCCGGATGCCGGTTACTTCGCGCCCGCTTTGGGAATGATCTCGAAGTACTTGTTGTTCTCGTTGCAGATGTATTCCAGCAGCTCCGTGTCCGGGGCGAGCGCGAGTGGCAGCGTCACGTCCCACGGCCTGGTGTACGCGCCGGGATCGTCGATCGTGATGTGGACGTCCATGTGACCGAAATCCTTGCGCACGAACCGCTCGACGACGCGCAGCTTGTCGGTGGCCGGATTGCCGAAGTTGTCCAGCCAGCCTTTGTCGTTGAAGCCCTTGGTCTCGACGACGAAGGCGTCCTTCTCCCATTTGCCCACGGAGTAGCCGAACCAGGTGGGGTTCATGTCCGCGGGAAACGGACGACCATCGGCGAAGATCTGCCGGTACGAATGCACGGCTTCGTACAGGATGACAACCATGCCTGGCACCTGGAGAATCTTGAACGGATACGGCACGAGGTCTGACCGTGGCACGCCGCCGACGATGCAATTGGCGGTGGGGTCGTCTCTGCCGTCATTGGCGCGGCGCTCCTTATAGAGCTTCTCGGCCCAGGGCTGGTAAGGAATGGAGTTCGGCGGAAGGTTAGCGGCGATGTTGCCGATCAGCATCGCGGCCGGCCGCCATAAGCCGGAGAGGTCTGGCGTCCCATCCGCGGTCCGCGGAGCGGGCGCGGAGAGATTTGGCTTACCATCCGCCGTGCGCGGGATGCCTGGTGTTGGCTGCTTGAGCCACTGCGCCGCGGGCGCCGTGGTCATGACACACGCGAGCGCGAATGCGATCCGGACGCTCTGCACCGGCCCCTCCGACTTCTCAACGATCAGTGGGCAGCTTCGGAATGATCTCGAAGTACTTGTTGTTCTCGTTGCAGATGTATTCCAGCAGCTCCGTGTCTGGCTGAAACGCGAGCTGCTGCGTGACCGACCACGGCCTCGTATACGTCTTGGGATCGTCGATCGTGACCTCGATGTCCATCTGACCGAAGTTCTTGCGCACGAAGCGCTCGGTCACACGCAAGGCGCCCGTCGCCGGACGACCCGCGTTGTCCAGCCAGACATCGTCGTTGAACCCCGAGGATTCGACGACGAAGACATCGCCGTCCCAGCGCCCGACCGAGTAGCCGAACCACGCGGGGTTCGGATCCACCGGGAGCGTGCGTCCGTCGGTAAAGATCTGTCGATATGCGTGCACGGCCTCGTACAGGATCGTGACCATGCCGGGTGTCTCGAGAATCTTGAAGGGGTAGCCGACGAAGTCGGAGCGCGGCACGCCGCCGACGACGCAGCGAGCCGTCGGGTCGTCGCGGCTGTCGTTCGCCCGCCGCTGCTTGAAGAGTGCTTCGGCCCACGGCTGGAACGGAACGATTTCGCCGCTCTTGATGCCTCGCGTCATATCCCCGACAATGCCCGGGGCGGGACGCCAGAGCCCGGCGATGACCGGTTTCCCGTTCGGTTGTCGAGGCGCCGGTGCCGTCAAGTCCGGCTTGCCGTCGGGCGTGCGCGGAATGCCCGCAGTGGGATGTTTCAACCACTGCGCGGAAGCCACAGTGCTCAGTGCGAACACCACCACGACAATGAACCGGATGGTCTTCATGGGGGGATTATGTCCTCCGTGGAGGGGTTGTCAAGCTCCGTGAATCCTCGTAGATTCTCGGGAGTCAGATGGAGGGCACATGACACGGTCAACTTCCGTGACGATGCTGATAGCGGTGGCTCTTGCGGGCGCTATCTCCCTGCTCACTGCGCAGCAGCCCACCTCCGCACAAGGCTCCGACGCCGCAGGCTCCCCGGCAGACGTCATCATCTCCAACGGCAAGATCATCACGGTCGACGAGCGTTTCACGATCGCTCAGGCCGTCGCCGTTCGCGGCGACCGCATTGTCGCGGTCGGGAGCGATGCGGAGATTGCGAAATTGGCCGGGCCGGCCACACGCCGCATCGATCTCCGCGGGCGCTCGGTCATTCCCGGGTTGATCGACAACCACATGCACCTGCTGCGTGCGGGCGCCACCTGGCAATGGGAAGTGCGTTGGGACGGCGTGGGCACCCGCGCCGCCGCGCTCGAGAAGCTGCGCGCGCGCGCCAAGGTTGTTGCACCCGGCGAATGGGTCTACAACCTCGGTGGATGGGCGATCGAGCAATTCGCCGACGACTCCAAGCCGTTCACCCGTGAGGAGCTCGATAAAGTCGCGCCCAACAACCCGGTCCTGCTGCAGGCGTCGTACTACGAGGCCTTTCTCAACAGCCGCGCGCTGCAGGCACTTGGCATCGACGAGAAGGGACCGCAGAACGATTGGATCGTGCGTGACTCGTCGGGACGTCCGACCGGACGAATCGGCGAAGCCGGCGTGCGGGTCGTGGCGGCCAAGATCCCCGAAGCGCCGCCCGCAGCAGTCGAGGCCAGTACTCTCGGCATGATCAGCGATCTGAATCGCGCCGGGCTCACGACGTTCGGTGTCGCCGGGTGCGAGCCCGAGCTCCTCGCGCTCTATCGGCGATGGGCCGACCAGAAGAAGCTCAACGTCCGGACGTTCTGCATGAACGGAGTCGGCATGGGCACAACCCCCGAGCAGGTGGACCGTGCCCTGCCACGCATCGGAGAGATAAAGCTCTTTCAGGGCGACAACTACATCGATCAGATCTTCTTTGGAGAGAGCGTCTACGGCCCGCTGCACGATCCGATGTTCCTGCGCAAATCGAATCCGCGGCCAGAGCAGCTCGCGCTCTGGCGGAAGATCGCCACGGAAGTCGCCAAGGCACGCCTGCCGCTGCACGTACACGCGAACCTCGAGGACACCATCAACGGGTTCCTCGACCAGATCGAGGCAATCAACAAGGACTACCCCGTCAAGAATCTCCGCTGGGTGCTGGCGCATGTGAACCAACTGAACGCGACGCATCTCGCACGCATGAGGGAGCTGGGTCTCTACGCGGCCGTTCACCCATGGGCGGTCATCAACGGCGGCATCAATCAGCGCGTCTTCGGAGACGCGGCGCTCGACATGGCGCCGCTCGACACCATTCAGAAAAGCGGTGTCGTGTGGGGTTTCGGCAGCGATGGCAGCCGCGCGAATCAAATCCTGCCCTTCACTACGCTGTGGTGGGCTGTCACCGGCAAGATGGTCGGCGGCGCCAAGGTGCTTCGACAGCCGATCAGCCGCGAGGACGCGCTCATCGCGCACACGCGTCGCAACGCGTTCCTCGTCTTCCAGGAGAACAACCTCGGCTCGATCCAGGCAGGACGCCTCGCCGATCTCGTGGTGATGGACCGCGACTATCTCACCATCCCCGCGGATCAGATCAAGGACATCAAGACGATGATGACGATGGTGGGAGGGCGGATCGTATACGACGCAGCGAGTCCCGAGGCAACACATTAGCCATGGCAGCCTACTGGGTCGCGCGCGCGAAGATCACGGATCCCCTGCAGTACAAGAAGTACACCGACCTCGTGCCGCCAATCATCGCCAAACACGGCGGCAGAATCCTCGCGCGCGGCGGCCGGTATCACATCAACGAAGGACCGCACGACTTCCATCGCTTCGTCGTGATCGAGTTCCCGACGCTCGAGCAGGGCATCGCCTGCTTCGAATCCCCGGAGTATCAGGCAGCGGCGGCATTCAGACGCGCTGGCGGCGGGATCGTCGAGAACGTGATGGTCGACGGCGGCGACGCCACAACGTAATCGTTTGTTCTCTTACTTCCGCGACTGCGCAGCTTTCTCCTCTGCGCGCGCCGCGCTGAGGATGTTACGTAGGCCGTAGTTTCCCTCGTGGCACCCGTACTCGAAGATCGCTTGGCTCTCGTCCTTCGTCAGCAGCATCGCCCACGTCCAGGGCCTCGTCCACGTCCTTGCATCGTCGTAGGTGACGGACCACTCGATCTTGTTCGGTGCCACCGGCGTGAAGCGCTCGATCAGCCGCAGGCTCTCGGTCGCACCCCTGTTATTGACGGCAGGATGAAAGTTGGTCGTTTCCACGACCAGCGTGTTGCCGTCGAAGTGGCCGCGCGCATAACCCATGTACGCTCGAATCGCGGGCGACATGTGCGTCCGGCCGTCGCCCCTCGGCTCCGCTCGGGGCGACCCTGAGCCTGTCGTCCCTCGACCGGGCTCGGGACGACCCTGAGGCTCTCCAAGGGTCGAAGGGTCGAGCGGAATGATGCGCGCCTCGTGAATCATCTCGTAGCGGATGACGACCGCATCAGGCGACTGCACGATCTCGTAGGAGTTGCCATAGATCTTCGGCGTCATGGAACCGGGCACGCTCAACGAGATGCAGCGGTCGTAGAGGCTGCGGTCGGTCCACGAGTCGGCCTCTCCTCGCCCGCTTCGCGCACGCTCGGCCGCGCGTGCAGCGGCACGCTTCTTCGCATCCTCGGTCTCAGGAGGAATTTTCCCGCTCGGATCGACGACGAGCCACAGCCGGCTGTTCTTGGCGTCGTAGTTTTCGTACCAGTGCGTCGGACCCGCCCCGGTGATGCCGCCGGCCTGCGGCGCGCGCGCCGCCGTCTGCTTGTTTCGCTCCCGGACAATGTCGGCGAACTCGCTGTCTTCCACATCATCGGGCGCCTTGGCCGAGACGTTGTCGGGTTTTTCCATCGGGATGCCCGATTCGTCCTTGTTGGTGTAGGTCCCCTGCCGGTCCGGGTGCCCCCACGGCGTCCGTGGAGGCGCCCACTGCTTCGCTGCGGCCGCCGGGCTGGCGGCCCGGGTCTGCGCAACGGCTGTTGTGGGAGGGGCCGCAATCACCAGCGTGGCGAGCGCGGCGAGAAGAACGGCAAGGCGCGGTGCGCTCATGAGGAGCCCTCCTCCTGGACGCGATGATATAGCAGATTGACAGACGTGTACCGCGGTCCTAGAATCCGACCACTTTTTACTCGGCGAAATCCCGACGCACTTTTTCGCGCGTCTCGTGCGCTGCGTGACCCAAGAGACCCCAACGGGCAGTCTGAGGAGGTCACTATGGGATGGTCGGGTGTACTAAAGCCGTTCTTGCTGGTTTCCGCGGTACTTGTAATTCCCCTCGCAGCGTCCGCGCAGGAAGCAGTCCTGAGCGGGACGGTGACCGACAGCACGGGGGCCGTCCTTCCTGGCGCCACGATTACGGCCGTGAACACGGCCACTGGCAACACATTCGTGGCGGTCACCGACGAGCGCGGCGTCTATCGAGTCAACGCTCGCGCCGGCGTGTACCGGCTGAGAGCAGAGCTCGCTGGATTCAGAGCGGTCACGCGCGAGGGATTGCAACTGCTCGTCGGCGAGATCGTCACCGTCAATTTGCCGATGCTGGAGGCGACGGCCGCTGAAACGATCACCGTCACGGCAACAGCGTCGCTCGTGGACGTCTCGACATCCAGCCTCGGCGGCAACGTCGATCCCACGCAGGTGCAGGAGCTGCCGGTGGCCGGACGCAACTGGATGGGCCTGTCGCTGCTGGCACCGGGAAGCCGCACGTCCTCGACCAACGCTACGGCGCCACTGCCGGATCGGAACGGTGGCGAGGCGCGTGAGTTCCAGCTCAACCTCGATGGACAGCAAGTCTCATCTGAGCTCGGCGCCGGCAATCAGCCGCGGTACAGCCAGGACTCGATCGCCGAGTTCCAGTTCATCTCGAACCGGTTCGACGCGACCCAGGGGAGATCGTCTGGTGTGCAGGTGAACGCGATCACCAAGTCGGGCACCAACCGCCTGTCGGGTGTCTTTCGATCCAACTTCCGTGACAGCAGCTTCAACTCGGAAGACCGCAGCCTGATTCCGCCGCGCGTCGTCCCTATCAAGAACCAGCAGTACAGCACGGCCGTCGGCGGACCCATCATCACCGACAAGCTGCACTACTTCGCGAACTTCGAATACGAGCGCGCGCCCCAGTCGAGCATCTGGAACACGCCGTATCCGACGTTCAACATCGAGCTGACGGGGACGAGCACCCGGAAGCTGGGCGGCGTTCGTCTGGACTATCAGCTGTCCACTCAGACTCGTGTGATGGGCAAGATGTCCAGGCACAAGAGCTGGGAGCCGTTTGGCCCTGGCGCCGCCAACAGTCATCCGGCGCAGACGGGCACGAATGACGAGCGGAATGAGGAATACCTCGGCCAGTTATGGCAGGTGCTCAGCAACCGGATGGTGAACGAGGTCAAGGGCGGATACAGCCACTTCGGATTCCGGAACGAGCTGCTCACCGATTGGTCGAAGCACTGGCAGGCGCCGCGCGTGACCAACGGCCATCCTCGCATCACGCTCACGGGCTTCACCATTGCCGGCAATGCCAACTATCCACGCCATCGAGACCAGCGTGTGTCGTTCGTGCGCGACGACTTCATGTATGCCTTCGATGCGCGCGGGCGCCACGACCTGAAGGCGGGCTTCGAGTTCGTGCGCCACTACGAAGACAGCGAGAATTGCAACCGCTGCGGTGGCGAGATCGACGCCAGGAACTTCAACGTGTCGACGACACCTAATGCCGCTGCGCTCCTCGCACAGATGTTTCCCGACCCGTTCAACGTCGACCTGTGGAATTTGAATCTGCTCTCGCCGTACATCCGCAGCTACACGATCGGCGTCGGCACGTTCCCGCTGCAGTACAGTCAGCCCAAGGTCGGTGGATGGGTGCAGGACGACTGGCGCATCGGCGATCGCCTCACCT
>Ga0209382_10006777_pt1 | contig 14694 bp, 12 predicted proteins | sample SoiMetdeltSBSDD5_FD_187599 | JGI IMG/M metagenome (GOLD analysis project Ga0209382, IMG submission 187599) | Bulk soil microbial communities from a Populus tree surrounding site in Tennessee, USA - Soil MetaG P. deltoides SBSDD5 (SPAdes) (version 2) | ecosystem: Environmental > Terrestrial >... | reverse complement strand
GGTGTCAACCCGGTCAGGTTCACCGTGTTGGTAGTGGAGGTGACCAACGGCGTAGTCGTCGTCCCCTGCACGCGGAAGACCGTGTAGCCCGCCAACCCGCTGCAGCCGCTGTCGGTCGACGGCGCCCACGTCAACGTGGCACCGGTGGGCGTCACGTTCGTCACCGTGGGCGGACCCGGCTGCGTCGGTGGTGTGGAGTCGACGCACTGGCTCGTGGTGAACGTGCCGGGCGGTGACGGGTCCGACAGGTTGCCGGCGTTGTCCCGGGCGCGGACGTAGTGGGTGTACTGGGTGCTCTGGCTCAGTCCGGTCAGGTTCACCGAGTTGCCGGTGGTCTGGCCGACGATCGGATCGGTCGCGCCCGCCTCCCGGTACACGTTGTAGCCGGCCAGCCCGCTGCAGCCGACGTCCGTAGACGGGGTCCAGGTCAGCGTCGCGGAGTTCGTGGTGACGTTCGACGCGACCGGCTGTCCCGGGGTCGTCGGCGGCGAGGTGTCGGTACACCCGCCGGAGTTGATTTCCTGCGCGCGGGCCGCGAGATTGGTCGCGTTCGCCGACGGGAACGTGACCCGGAAGCCGTCGAAGTCCGGGTACAGCTGCCCGTCGTCCTGGATTCCGGTGAGGATCCAGACGAGCCAACCCGCCTGGTTCGTGGTGCGGACCGTATTCGTCCACGTGGTGTACGACGAGTCGCGCAGCGACTGGTTCTGGTAGCCGAACTCCTCGAGGATGATCGGCTTGCCGTAGTTCGCCGACGCGGTCGCGTGGTCGGTGATCCACTGGGTCACCCAGTTGACGTCCCGGCCCCAATGGTCCGGGTAGACGTGGTAGGTGCCGAAGTCGATGTTCGGCAATGAGGTCAGTGCCTCGTGGTCCACGCCGTCGGCGGCGTTGTACGGCCAGTCGCTAGGCCGGTTCCAGTCGAGGAAGCCTTCGTCCCCTATGGACACCATGTGGTTCGGGTCGATGCTCTTGATGAACGTCGACATCTCGCTCGCCCAGTCGACGAGCGTCTGCTGGGTACAGGTGCCCGACGTAGGCAGCGAGGCGTTGATGCACCGCGGCTCGTTGGCTAGCTCCCAGGAGAAGATGGCGGGGTCGTTCTTGTACTGCACGCCGGTGATGGTGTTGGTGCGGTTGACCAATGTGGACACCCAGTCGCGGTAGTCGCCCCGGATTCGGGCCGCCAGTTGTTGACCAGCGGCAGGATCAGCTTCACGCCGAGCTGGTTGGCCTTGGCGAGCATGTAGTCCAGCTTCTGCAGGCCGTTGGCTCCGGTGTTGTACACCGGGTTGTTGACCGTATTGCTCCACCGCTGCATCCACAGGTCGGTGCCCTGCGAGCAACCGCCGGCGGAGTTCGGCCGGTCGCCGCCGCACTCGAGCGACGTCCACGCCCGGATCACCCGGAAGTTCATCGCCACGGCGTCGTTGAACACGTCGTCGACCATCAGCTGCGACTTGTAGTGCAGGTAGTAGTTGTTGGTGCCGCCGAACCGGAACTGCTGCCCGGCCAGGTCGAAGGACGTGCCGTTGCGGGTGACGAACACCGGGCCGGCCTGGGCCGGCGACGGTACAGAGAGGACAGTCACCACACAGAGAACGCCGAGCACCGCGGCGCACAGCCTACGTCGCACAGGAGACCCCCAGGGACGGTGCCGGGGCGGGCGGTGGAGGGCCGCCCGCCCCGGACTTGGTGGAGGAAGGAAAGTGAAGGGTTATCCAGCCGGGAAGAAGTTGCCGTAGTCGGCCAGGGCCATGGCGAAGTCCGCCTGTGCCCAGAACCGGTGGTACCGGAAGTCCGGCACCACGGTGCCACCGTTCATGAACGCGGTGATCGCCGCCATGCCCGAGCCCGCACCGCCGGTGCAGGTCGGGGTCTGGTCGGTGTTGAAGAAGGTACGGATGCTCAGGAACGTCGACGACGAGTTGATCGGGTTGCCATTGGGCATAGTCCCGCTGAAGCTCGGCGGGACGAACAGACCCTTCTGCTGCGCGCTGGTCCAGACGTCGTTGAAGCGCTCGTAGTCACTACGGGTCTCGCAGACCGAGATACCGCGGGTGTCCTTGAGCAGGAGCATCCGGTCCAACAGGCCCTTGGCCGTGTTCTTGGCCGACTGGCCCAGTGGCGTGCTGGTGTTCTCCGGCCGCGCCGCGTAGGCGATCAGCGTACGGGCGTACGCCGCCGCCACGCCGACGTCGCTGTTGCGCGACGTCACGGTCACGTGCAGGCCCGGGTTGGCCGCCGGGTTACCGGTCCCGCTGAAGCTGGCCGACGGTGCGCCGCTCCAGCTCATCTCGCTGGGGATGAGGAAGTTGCTGCCGGTGCCGAGGGTGGTCTGGGAGATGGCCCAGGTCACCCACTTGTCGAGTACCGACTTCGCCAGCGCGTTGCCGGTGAGGAAGTAGTACTCGGCGAGCCGCGACTGGCCCCACGCCTGGAAGCCGAACCACTGGTTCGACGGCGGGTCGTGGTACACCGGGTCGACGTCGTAGGCCATGCCGAAGAACGTCGGCGTGCCGGCCGGCGGCACCGCATAGGCGCCGTCCCAGCTGTTCGTCGCGCCACCGGCGATCGCGCCCTCGTTCGACTGCAGCCAGGCCATGAACTGCACCTGGCGGGTGAGGCTGACCGCCCAGTCGTCGTCGGCCGTCGGCGACAGCGGCTTCAGGGCCGCCGGCGCTGTTGGGTCCGACATCGCCCACGCGGCTACCGGGTTCTGGTAGCCGCCATGGTTGTGGCTGGAACCGATCCGCCACGACCACGCGTTGGCGTTGTCGCCGCCCCAGGCGAAGTACCAACTCAGCAGGAAGTTCGAGCTGCTCTTGCCGGAGCCCGCGGCGCAGGTCGGGTCGGTGCAGGGGTGGTTCTTGAAGTACTTGTCGTAGAACGCGTACCGCAGGAAGTCACCCAGCTTCGCGGCCTTGGCGATGGACGCCGAGATCTGCGACTGGTTGCCCTGTTCGGTGGCCCACCGCAGCGCCCAGTACGCCGCCTCGATGGCCCGCGCGTCGGCGTCGGGGGCGTTGGTGTACCGCCACTGGTTACTGCCGGAGCCCGCGATGAACAGCGGCGGGAAGCCGGTGCCGGACTGGCCGAACCGGCCCGTCTCGCAGGACGGGTGCGGCACGGTCTCCCAGACAGACTCCTGCGGACCGCGCTGGTAGGTGTTCATGTACGTGACGCGCGGTGTGTTGTCACCACACTCGGTGAGGCTCGCGCCGCGACCGTTGCCAAAGCCATACGTGTTGTCCACGTCCAGGATCCAGTGCATCGCGTACATCTGGCGGTTGCCGTACGTCGACTGCAGCTCACCCGCGAGCGGGTCCGAACCGGCGATGACCGTGGTGGACAGTGGCGCCGGGTACTGACTCGGCTGGTTGAACTCCGGCGCGTAGTCGGCCGGGTCGCTCGGGTTGTAGCTGGTCTGCAGACCCGGCTGGCCCGCCGCGGTCGGGATGATGAACTGCTCGGTGATGTTCCACGCGTTGTTGAACGGCACCCAGTTGCCGGTCGCCCGGCCGAACTGCGCCTCGAGCCAGATCCAGAAGCTGAACGCCTCCGATGTGGTCTCGTGACCGTGGTCCGGCGCCTCGACCATCAGGGTCTCGACCGAGTGGTACGGGATCCCTTCCGGTGAGAAGTACCCGTTCGCCGGGTTCTTGATCTTGTCGTACTGGGTCATGAACTCGACGAGGTACTGGTTCTGCGTCGGCTCGTCGTCCACCTCGGTAGCGGTGACGCTGGCCGACGGGATGGGCGCCGAGGTGCAGGTGATGGTCCGCGTCCCGTTGGCGCCGTCGGCGTCCTGGGCCGCGGCCACGGTCACGTTCTGGTTCGTGCCGAAGTTGGCCGAGGTGAAGGTCAGCGAGACCGTACCGCCCACGACGGTCAGGTCCGCGTCCCCGCCGGCGGCGGCCGCACAGGTCACCGTCACCGTGCCACCGGGGTCGGCGGCCAGGTGCACGCCGAACGGCGCGGTCGAACCCTCGGCTACCGGCAACGAGGCCGGGGCCACCACGATCGCCTGCGCCGGGTCGTTGTCGGCCTCGGTCGCGGTGACCGTCGCGGTCGGGATGTTGGTCGCGGTGCAGTTGATGGCCCGCGTGCCGTTGGTGTTGTCGGCGTCCTCCGCCGCGGCCACGGAGACGTTCTGTGGCGTGGCGAAGTTGGCCGAGGTGAACGTCTTCGTCCCGGTACCGGCGACCACCGTGATGCTGGCGTCGCCCGTCGCGGCCACCGCGCAGGTGACCGTGATGGTGGCGGTACCAGGGTTCTGCGACAGGTTCACGCCGAAGTTCGCCTGCCCACCCTCGGGCACGCTGATCGCCGCGGGAGTGACCACAATGGACTGGTTCGGCGGGTCGTTGTCGGCCTCGGTCGCGGTGACGCTTCTCGTCGTGAGGCCGGCCGACGTACAGTTGATCACCCGCGATCCGTTGGTCGAGTCGGCGTCCTCCGCCGCGGCCACGGTCACGTTCTGGTTCGTGCCGAAGTTGGCCGAGGTGAAGTTCTTCGTCCCGGTACCGGCGACCACGGTGATGTTGGCGTCACCCGCCGCCTCGACCGCACACGTGACCGTGACCGTCTGGCCGGCCGGTGGCGCGGCCTGCAGGCGTACGCCGAACATGTTCTGCCCGCCCTCGGGCACGCTCAGCGTCGCGGTGCTCAGGACGATGGCCTGACCGGGGTCGTTGTCGGTCTCGGTCGCGGTGACGTTGACCGACGGGATGTTCCCGGTCGCGGACACCGTGATGGTCGCGGTCCCGTTGACGGTGTCGCCATCCTCGGCGGCGGCCAGCGTCACATTCTGGTCGCTGGCGAAGTTGGTCGGTGTGAACGTGAGGCTGCCACCGGCGGACACCGTGATGTCCGTGTCACCCGCGCTGCGCGTGGACGTCACGGTCACGTTGCTCGACGGCGCCGCCGACAGGTGTACCGCGTACATCGCCACGCCGCCCTCGGGCACGCTGACGTTCACCGGGTTCACCACGAGGGTCGGTGTCGCCCCGCTGTTGCATGTCGTGCCGTTGAGGGTGAACACGGTCGGGTTGGCGTTGGCCCCGCTGTAGCTGCCGTTGAAGCCGAGCTGGATCTGACCACCGGTTCCCACGTTGGCGTTCCACGTGGCGTTGGTGTACGTGACCTGCTGGCCGGTCTGTGTCCACGGGGTGGGCCAGGCATCGGTGATCCGCTGGTTGCCGGCGAAGCTGAACACGAAGCTCCAACCGCCGTTGATCGGATCCCCGGTGTTGGTGATGTTGATGTTGGCGCCGAATCCGCTGCCGCTGTCCCAGGCCTTCTGGTACTGAACCGAACACCCGGGCGCGGCATAAGCGACACCCGGTAAGGCGACGAGTGTGGCCGCCACCAAGGCACCGGCACCGGCTAGGACGGCGAAGCGCCGCCGGCCGGACAGCCTCCTGAGCAAACTCATGGCTGAAGATCTCCTCGGGCCTATGGCCTCCAGCCGGGAGCGCTTGTACGCGGGCAACGACCGGAGGGACAAGGGGGACGCCCGGCCGGACGCGGGCAGGGTTCATCGAAAGTGCCACCGCTACGACGCCGTCCGGTCGGTGACCGGCTGCCCTTGGCGTCTTCGTCGGGCTCGACGCGGCTCCCTGCGCGAGTAGCGGTCATTGTGGCATGGGAGCGCTTCCATCGGCAAGGGTCGACCTCGTCGCCGCACCAACCGCAAAATTGGGGCCTTTGCAGGTGCCGCGGGACGAACTAGAGTCGTCAATCACCATCGATGGGAGCGCTTCCATCGAGCAGGCTTCAGCAAGTCGATTGGCAGTCGACTCGGACGGCCCGCGGCAGCCCGGACGCCAACGGTCACGTCCGACCCGAGAGGAGGTGACCGAAGTCCCACCGGCTCCCCCGCTGCCCGCGCAAGTGCGGTTCAGCGATCGTGGGGACGGGGTATGCCCACCCCGTCCCCACTTCTTGTCAGCGTGGTTCGCCGTCCTCGGTCAGGTAGTCCCGCCACGACCGCTTCGCCCGCCAGCCGAGCAGCTCCTCCGCCCGCCGCGTCGAGATGCCGCTCGCGTCCGGCCGCGCCACCGGACGCAGCTCGGTCGGCGCGTCCGGGTACGCGGCGCGCCAGGCGTCGTGCATGTTCCGGCTACCGATCGTGTCCGGGTTGGCGACGAAGAACATCTCGTGCCCGGGCAGGTCGCTCTCGACGGCCAGCCGGATCGCCTCCGCCAGGTCACTGGCGTCCACATAGGACCATGCGGTGATGCTCGGCGTGGTCGGGTCCTTCAGGAACGGGGCGAGATTGCGATGGTACGAACCGGCGTCCTGCACCCAGGTCGGCCGCAGCGTGATGCAGCGCAGGTCGCTACGGGCCACCGCGGCGTCGCACAGCTGCTCCCCGAACAGCTTCGCGAGCGCGTACGGGTCCTGCGGGCGCACCGGGTGATCCTCGTCCACGGGCAGGTACTCCGGCGGGAACGGGCGCTCGGCGAAGATGTAGCCCGGCACGGTTTCACTGGAGATGTTGACCAGCCGGCGGACTCCCCAGCGCACGCACGCCTCGACGACGTTGAACGTGGCCATCAGGTTGTTGCCGAACACGACGTGCGGCGCGTGCCGGCCCACCGCCGGTATGGCGGCGGCGTGCACGACGGCGTCGAACGGGCCGGGCCGTGGGCCTTCGCCGACCGACGCCCCGCCGATGAGCGCGTACGCATCACCCGCGTCGGTCAGGTCCGCGCGCACGTAGTCGGCGGTACCGGATGGCGGCCGGTCGAAGTCGGGCGGGTGCAGGTCGGTGGCTGTCACGTCGTGTCCGGCCTCCTGCAACACGGGTACCGCGGCCCGCCCCACCTTGCCCCGCGCGCCGGTGACCAACACTCGCATGTGGACTCCTGTCTACTGTGAACGCTCAGCCGCGACCTGGGCCCGAACCGCGGGGACGACCTCCTCGGCGAAACGCGCCAACTGGTCCCGGCCTTCGGCCCACAGGATGAACGTGTCGAACCCCTGCTCGACCGCGAGGGCGGTCAGCTCGTCGGCCCCGGGCTGGCCGTTGACGTTGAGGATCCGGCGGATCTCACCGGGATCCCGGCCGTGCGCGGCGGCCCGCTCGTCGAGCCGTTCCCGCATCGCGGCGATCCGTTCGGTGTCCCCCCGCAACGAGGGCACCCAACCGTCGGCGAGCCGCGCCGTCAGGTCGAGCGCCCGCGGGCCGTAGACCCCCAGCCAGATCCCGATCGGGTGGGCCGGTACCGGCCCGGACTGCGCCCCGGCGAGCCGGTAGTGCCGCCCCTCGAACCGGAGATTGCGCTCGCCGCTCCAGACCTTGCGGATCACGGTTATCGCTTCGCTCAGTGCTTCGAGAGCGGCGGCTGGAGACCGGCGCGGACCGCCGTACGCCTCGATCGCGTCCCAGAAACCGCCCGCGCCCAGCCCCAGCTCGACCCGCCCGCCGCTGAGCACGTCGAGACTCGCCGCGGCCTTGGCCAGTACCGCGGGGGGTCGCAGCGGCAGGTTGGCCACGTCGGGAAACAGCCCGACCCGCGTGGTCTGCGCGGCGATCATCGACAGCAGCGTCCACGTGTCGACGTACCGCCGCTGGTACGGGTGGTCCTGCACGGCGATGTAGTCCAGCCCGCGCCGCTCCACCTCGCGGGCGGTGTCGAGCAACGGATCGGCCGCGTTCGGCACGAGGAAATAGCCGAACTTCAGCTCCCGCCGGTAGTCGGTCACGAGGTCACGTTAACCGCGCGGCATCCGGAGCCCGTACATGCCCCCGTCCACGGGCAGCGCCGCGCCGGTGGTGGCACCCGCACCGGGCGACGCCAGGTACCAGATCGCCGCGGCCACCTCGTCGGCCGTGACCAGCCTTCCGATCGGTTGCCGGGCCTCGAGCCGCCGGCGCTCGGCCTCCGGATCCGCGGCCCGCGCGAGGAGCCGCGCCACCCACGGAGTGTCCACAGTGCCCGGACAGACGCAGTTGACCCGTACCCCGTCGGCCACCAGGTCGGCCGCCATAGCGAGGGTGAGCGCCTGAACGGCGCCCTTCGAAGCGGAGTACAGGGCGCGGTTGACCACACCGGACCAGGCCGCGATCGACGACACGTTGACGATCGCGCCGTGCGGGCTGCGGCGCAGGTACGGCAGTGCCGCGCGACTCGTCCGGGCCACGCCGACCACATTCACGTCGAGGACGCGGTGCCACTCCGCGTCGTCGTTGGCCTCGACCGGTCCGCTCGCGCTGATGCCGGCGCAGTTGACGAGCACGTCGATACCGCCGTACTCAGCCGCGACCGCCGCACACGCCCGCTCCAAGGAACCGCCGTCGGTCACGTCGGCGACGACCGGCAGCACGTCCGGCGTGGACCGCTGGCCCGGTTGCAGATCGAGTACGCCGGCCCGCCCGCCCGCCGCCAGGAAGGCCCGCACACAGGCGGCTCCGATGCCCGACCCACCGCCGGTCACCACGGCGACCAGCCCCGGCACGTCACGCCTCCCGGCACGTGTTGCGTTGCCGGCCGAGCCCGGCGATCTCGACCTCGACGACATCGCGCGGCTTCAGGTACGGGAACCGTCCGGACAGCGCGACGCCCTGCGGCGTACCGGTGTTCAGCACGTCGCCCGGGTCGAGCACGGTGAACTGGGACAGGTGCCACACCAGCCAGGCGACTCCGAAGATCATGTCCTTTGTGGAGGAATCCTGGCGCGGCTGGCCGTTGACCCACGAGCGCAGTGGCAGGTGCTGCGGATCGGGTACCTCGTCCGGCGTGATCAGCCAGGGGCCGAGCGGGTTGAACGTCTCGCAGGACTTGCCCTTCGACCACTGACCGCCGGACCGTTCGATCTGGAACTCCCGCTCGGACAGGTCGTTGGACACCACGTAGCCGGCGATGCAGGCCAGCGCGTCCTCCGGCGAGGGCAGGTAGCGCGCCCGCCGACCGATGACCACGGCCAGCTCGACCTCCCAGTCGGTACGCCGGGAGCCTCGCGGGATCAGCACGTCGTCGTACGGCCCGATCATCGTGTTCGGCGCCTTGTAGAACAGCACCGGCTCGGCCGGCGGCGCGATCCCGGACTCGGCCGCGTGCGCGGTGTAGTTGAGGCCGATGCAGAGGATCGCCCCGGGTCTGGCTACCGGCGCCCCGATCCGCTGCCCTTCGATCTCCACCGAGGTCAACCGACCGGCGGCGTGGGCGGCGCGCACCCGGTCGACCCCGCCGCTGGCGAAGAACGCGCCGTCGATGTCCGCGGTCAGCGCGGTCAGGCTGTAGTACCGGTCCCCCACCCCGGCCAGCACCGGACGCTCCGCTCCCACCGGACCGACCCGCATCAACTTCATGACAGCTCCAGACCATAAGTTCGGATCGCTGTACCCGCATAGATCTCGGCCCGGTCGGCGTTGCCCAGGGCGGTGTCCAAAACCTCGAGCACCCGCGGGTAGTCCGCGGCGAGCAGGCACACCGGCCAGTCCGAGCCGAACATCAGCCGGCGCGGCCCGAACAGCTCCAGCGCCGCGTCGACGTACGGCCGCAGGTCGTCGACGGTCCACTGTGCCCAGTCGGCCTCGGTCACCAGACCGGACAGCTTCGCGACCACATTCGACTCGCCGGCCAGCGGGGTGACCGCCGTCCGCCACTCCCGTAGCCCCTCGGCGCCCGCCCGGATCGCCGGCTTGCCGAGGTGGTCGAGCACGAACGTCAGCTCCGGTACGGCCCGAGCCGCGGTAGCCGCCGCCGGCAGCTGGTCGACCCGGACGACGAGGTCGTACCGGAGCCCAGCAGCGGCCACAGTGGACAGTCCACGGTGGACGTCCGGCCGCCCGAGGTAGTCCTGGTCCGGCTCGCCCTGCACCTGGGCCCGGGTGCCGACGAGCCATCGGCCGCCCGGTCCGGACCGGTTCGCGGCGAGCGTCTCCGCCAACCCCGGGTCGGTCAGGTTCACCCAGCCCACGACACCGGCGATCTCCTCGGTGTCCGCGGCGATCGCCAGGAACTCGGCCACCTCGGCCGGCTCGCAGCGGCCCGCCTCGACCAGCACCGTGTGGGTGACGCCGGTACCGCGCAGCGCCGCCCGCAGGTCGGCCGGGTCGAAGTCGCGCCGGATCGGCGCCAACTCCGGCCCGTCGAGCCAGGAGTAGCCGCGGTCCAGCCGCCACAGGTGGTGGTGCGCGTCGACGATCACTTCAGATCAGCCCAGAGCGCGTCGGGGATCGGGTGGGCGAACATCGCGACGGCGTCGTCGACCTCGGCAGCCGACCGGGCGCCCACGACGACCGCGGTCACGGCGGGATGGCGGGCCGGGAACTGGATCGCGGCCGCCCGCAGCGGTACCCCGTGCTGTTCGCACAGCGCCCGGAGAGCCTGCGCCCGCGCGATGAGCGCCTCCGGCGCGGTCCGGTAGTCGTACCTGGCTCCGGGCGCTGGGTCGGCCAGCAGCCCGGAGTTGTAGACCCCGGCCGCCAGCACGGCGACGCCCCGTTCGAGGCACAGGGGCAGCAGCTCGTCGCCGGCCGACCGGTCGAGCAGCGTGTACCGCCCGGCGACCAGCACGGCGTCGAGCCCGTCGATCTCGGCCACGAACCGGATCAGCGCCGGCACCTGGTTCATCCCCACGCTGACCGCGCCGATCCGGCCCTCCTTGCGCAACTCGACGAGCGCGGGAACGGCCTCCCCCAACGCCTCGTCGAGGTGGTCGTCGGGATCATGGACGTGGACCACGTCCACCCGGTCCAACCCCAGCCGATCGAGGCTTCCGGCCAGGGACCGGTGCACGGCCGGGGCGGAGAAGTCGAAGCGCGGGGTGATCCCGGGTGGCGCCTCCGGCCAGAAGTCCTGGGCGTCGGTGCCGCCCGGTTCGAGTACCCGGCCGACCTTCGTGGCGAGCACGAACTCGGCGCGCGGACGGCTGGCCAGGACGGCACCGGTACGGCGTTCGCTGAGCCCGTACCCGTAGAGCGGCGCCGTGTCGAACAAGCGCAACCCGCGGTCCCACGCCCGGGCGACGGTGGCCGCGGCCACCGCGTCGCCGACCGGCGTGAAGAGCCCGCCGATCGGGGCGAGCCCGAGCCCGAGTCGCGTGACCGAAAGGCCGGTACGGCCGAACGGCACGCGCGTGGTCGGGTCCACCCGCATCTCCCGTCTCGTGGCTCGCAGATCCGATCTAGAGCGTGCGCAGCGCCAGACGGGTTGTCAACACTCGTCAGTCGAGCACGCGCTACGCCGCTGCCGGGTAGGCTGCGCGCTGCGGCGGGACGATCCGGCCGTCGGGCAGGAGCTCACCGGTGTCGTCGAAGACGATGACGCCGTTGCACAGCAGGCGCCAACCCTGCTCGGGGTGGAAGGCGAGGGTACGCGCGGCGTCGCGGTCGGGCCCGTCGGCGGCCGGGCACGGGGGCCAGTGCTGACACATGCCAGGGGTTCGGCCCCCACGTCCTTTCGGCTGGGTTCAACCGTCGGTACGCCGCACTCCCACGATCAACAGCCCGGCGGTCGCCGCGGCGGCCACCAGCAGGCCGGTCAACACCAGCTCCCGCCCACCCTGGTGCCCGTACGGGAATGTCTGCCCGAGATGGAACGCGGTCTCGCCGAACAAGAGGATCGGTAGCGGCAACGCCGCCCGCCGGCGCGCCGCGTCGTCCGCGGTGCGCACCACATGGCCGAGCAGACCGAACACGATCCCGGTCGGTACCGAGATCGCGCACCACCGGATCATCGTCGGCAGCACCCACGCCAGGTCCATCTCGACCCGGGTGCCGACCGTCATGTCGACGGGGTAATACACGATCACCGCGACGAGCAGGGCGAGCACGCCACTCGTCGCCGCCAGCCACCGTCGCGGCGCGATGAACCCGGCGACGAAGGCGATACCCGCCCAGACGCTCGCGTAGTTCGTCACATGCGCGAGGGTGCGTACCGAGTCCGGATAGCCGGGTCCGCCGACCCGGTGCGCCGCTGCCGCCACGACCCCGACCACCAGACCCACCATCAGCCCAGCCAGCAGACCCCGCATGCGCCCGACGGTAGCCAGCCGCGGTGCGCTTCCCGTGGAGATCCTGTGTGCGAACCGAGGGAAATCACCGTTGCCGACCGTGGCGGAAGCCTTCTAGTGTGGGGCTACACGGGAAAGGAGGTGGTCCAGGCTTGTATAGATATTGGACTCGTGAGGTGGTTGTCCGCTAACCGCCGCTTGGCTCGCACTCGTCGTGCCGTCTGAGCGGTCTGGCGAATACGAGACAGCTACCCGACCCCCGGGCTGCCGGCCTTAGTCCAAGCCGGTCCGCGTGAGCGTGGCAACACACGCGCGGAAACCCCGGGGGTCGTCTCATCTCCCGGTACGGGTAGAAAGAGAAGGTGGCAGCACTCCAGGAGATGCGCGCCGCTGCGACGGCTCTGCTGGCCGCGGTGCCCGGCGAACACCGCGCCTCCGTCCAGCGGCCGGTGACCGACCCGGAGCTACGCTGGCTGGAGTACAGCCCCGCGCCGCGCCCCGGCGTGTGCCTGGCCGATCTCGACCGGCGCGGTCGCAAGGCGGCGCACCGATTGCTCGCGACCGCGTTGACCCCGCACGCGTACGCCCAGGCGATGGCGATCGTGGCGCTGGAGGAGGTGCTCGACCGCGCAGAGCGCTGGCGCAAGGGCCGGCACAGCAACGACTACTGGGTCATCGTCTTCGGCGAGCCGGGCGACGACGAATGGGCGTGGCGGTTCGAGGGTCATCACTTGTCGGTCACGATCACCGTGTCCGACGGTGAGGTCTTTCCGACTCCCGTCTTTCTCGGAGCCAACCCGGCCGCCGTGCGGTACGCCGACCGCACCGTGCTCCGGCCGCTCGCCATCGAGGAAGACCTCGCGCGGGATCTGCTCGACGCGATGGGTCCGGCCGGTCGCGTCGAGGCCATCGTGGCAAACACCGCACCGGCGGACATCCACAGTGGACCGAGTCCTCGCGCGGCCACGATCGAGCCGTTCGGCGTACGCGGAGACCGGTTGCCCGGGCCCGCTCGGGCCTTGCTGGGCGAGCTGACCGCGGCGTACCTGGCGCGGTTGCCCGCCGAGCTGACGTGGCCGGTCGACCCCGCCGACATGCACTTCGCCTGGGAGGGCGGGATCGGCCCCGGGGAGGGGCACTACTACCGCGTCCAGGGTCCGGACCTGCTGATCGAGTACGACAACACGGCCGACGACGCCAACCACGCGCACACGGTGCTCCGCCGGCCGCGGGCGGACTTCGGCGGCGACGCGCTCGCCCGGCATCGTGCTTCGGCCGAGCACTGACCTACAGGAGGCTGACATGCCGATCGCGACGACCGATCCGACGACCGGTGAGGTACGCAAGACGTACGACCCGATGACCGAACAGCAGATCGAGGACCGGCTGGCGCGCGCGGCAGCGGGGTTCGAGACGCTGCGCCGCACCTCGTTCGCGCAACGGGCGGACTGGCTGCGGGCCGCCGGCGCGATCCTCGACGACGAGGTCGACAGCGTAGCCCGGGTGATGACGACCGAGATGGGCAAGACGCTGAAGTCGGCCAAGGCGGAGGTCACCAAGTGCGCGACCGCGTGCCGCTTCTTCGCCGAGCACGCCGAGGGCTACCTCGCTACCGAGGAGGCCGACGCCTCCGGAGTCGGGGCGTCGCGGGCGTACGTGCGGTACGAGCCGCTCGGCCCGGTTCTCGCGATCATGCCGTGGAACTTCCCGCTCTGGCAGGCGATGCGGTTCGCCGCGCCGGCGTTGATGGCCGGCAACGTGGGCCTGCTCAAGCACGCGTCGAACGTGCCGCAGACCGCGCTGTTCATGGAGGAGCTGTTCGGCCGGGCGGGATTCCCCGACGGCTCGTTCCAGACGCTGCTCATCGGCTCGGATCTGGTCGAGCGGGTGCTGACCGATCGGCGGGTGGTCGCGGCGACGCTGACCGGTAGCGAGGCGGCGGGCCGGGCCGTGGCCGCGATCGCCGGGCGCGAGCTGAAGAAGACCGTCCTCGAGTTGGGTGGCAGCGATCCGTTCGTCGTGATGCCCTCCGCGGATCTGGCCCGGGCCGCCGAGGTAGCGACGATCGCCCGCTGCCAGAACAACGGCCAGTCCTGCATCGCCGCGAAGCGGTTCATCGTGCACACCGACGTCTACGACGCCTTTGCCGAGGCGTTCGTCGGGCGCATGTCCGCGCTCGTGGTCGGCGACCCGATGGCCGACGGTACCGACGTCGGTCCGCTCGCCATCGAACAGGGCCGGATCGACGTCGAGGAACAGGTGGCCGACGCGGTCGCCAAGGGCGCCACCGTCCTCTGTGGTGGGCAACGGCCTGATGGTGACGGCTGGTGGTACCCGCCGACAGTCGTCGCCGACCTGACGCCGGACATGCGGATGTGGTCGGAGGAGGTATTCGGTCCGGTCGCCGGCCTGTACCGGGCGTCGTCGTACGACGAGGCGGTCCAGATCGCCAACGAGACCGACTTCGGCCTCGGCGCCAACGCGTGGACCCGCGACTCGGCCGAGCAGGAGCGGTTCGTGGCCGACCTCGCCGCCGGTGCGGTGTTCGTCAACGGGATGGTGACCTCGTACCCGGCACTGCCGTTCGGCGGCATCAAGAACTCGGGGTACGGCCGGGAGCTGTCCGCGCACGGCATCCGCGAGTTCTGCAACATCAAGACGGTCTGGGTCGGCTGAACGGCTGTTGACACAGGCGCCGCCACCTGCAGGGATGGTCATGCCTGGTCC
>Ga0209382_10006775_pt1 | contig 14699 bp, 18 predicted proteins | sample SoiMetdeltSBSDD5_FD_187599 | JGI IMG/M metagenome (GOLD analysis project Ga0209382, IMG submission 187599) | Bulk soil microbial communities from a Populus tree surrounding site in Tennessee, USA - Soil MetaG P. deltoides SBSDD5 (SPAdes) (version 2) | ecosystem: Environmental > Terrestrial >... | reverse complement strand
CGTGATCACCCCGGTCTTCGCGGACGATGAGCTGCTCGCCTTCGCGGCCTGCCGCGCCCACCACGCCGACGTGGGCGGGAAGATCCCCGGCTCGATGCCGGCCGACTCCAAGACGCTGGACGAGGAGGGCGTCGTGATCGAGCCGCGCGTGCTCGACGGCGAGGCGATCGAGGAGCTGGCGGGCCGGATGCGGCAGCCCGACCAGCGCCGCGCCGACTTCCGCGCGCAGCTCGCCGCCAACCGCGCCGGCGAGGCGCGCATGCACGAGCTCGTCGAGCGCAACGGGCTCGAGCAGGTGCGCGAGGCCATGGACGAGGTGCTGGACTACGCCGAGCGGCGCACGCGCGCCTGCCTCGCCGAGCTCGAGGACGGCACGCGGGAGGCGAGCGACCTGCTCGAGGCGATCGGCTCGGACCTCGAGCTGCGCTTGGCCGCCACCGTCGACGGCGATGAGCTGCGCCTGGACTTCACCGGCTCGCCCGACCAGCACGACGGGAACCTGAACTGCCCGCTCTCGGTGACCCGCTCGGCGTGCTATTTCGCCGCCCGCGTGCTCACCGACCCGGACATCCCGCCGAGCGCCGGCGCGTACCGCCCGATCACGGTCGTCGCGCCCGAGGGCTCGCTGCTGAACGCGCGCGCCCCAGCCGCGGTCGTGGCCGGAAACGTCGAGACCTCGTCGCGCATCGCCGACCTCGTGCTGGAGGCGTTCGGCCGCGCGACCGGGCAAGGCACGATGAACAACGTCACGGTGGGCGACGACGACTTCACGTACTACGAGACCATCGGCGGTGGCCAGGGCGCGTGCTCGGACGCCGACGGTCCGAGCGGGGTGCACGTCGCCATGTCGAACACGCTGAACACCCCGGTCGAGGCCCTCGAGCTCGAGTTCCCGCTGCGCATCACCGAATATGCGATGCGGCGCGGCTCCGGGGGCGCAGGCGCGCAGCGCGGCGGGGACGGCGTCGTGCGGGAGATCGAAGCCCTGGACGACGGCCTGACGTACTCGCTGCTGACCGAGCGGCGCCGCCATCCGCCGCGCGGGGCCGACGGCGGCGGGGACGGCGAGCGCGGCAAGAACCTGCGCGACGGCGATCCTGTGGAACCGAAGGCGATGGGCACGTTGAACGAGGGCGAGCGGCTACGGCTCGAGACACCAGGAGGAGGCGGGCATGGCAGAGCGTGAGCGCATCGGCTGGATCGGGCTCGGGATCATGGGCTCGCGCCAGGCGGCCAACCTACGCCGGGCCGGGTACGAGCTGACGGTCTTCAACCGGACGCGGGAGACCGCGGAGGCGTGGGCGCAGGAGCACGACGCCGCCGTCGCCGACACGCCCGCCGAGGTGGCACAGCGCAGCGACACGGTCTTCACGATGGTCGTGGACGGCCCCCAGGTTGAGCGCGTGTTGCTGGGCGAGCACGGCGTGGTCGAGGGGACCCACGACGGGCTGCTGTGCGTCGACATGACGACCATCGCCCCGGCGGAGACCCGCCACGTCGGCGAGCGCCTGGACGAGCACGGTGTGCGCTTCCTCGACGCGCCGGTGACGGGCTCGTCGCCCCGCGCCGCCGACGGCACGCTGACCATCATGGTCGGCGGCGAGCCCGAGGACTTCGAGCGCGCCAAGCCGCTGCTCGAGGTCATGGGCGAGCTCATCGTCCACGCCGGCCCGCGCGGCCACGGCGAGATGGTCAAGCTCATCAACAACGCCGTCGCCGTCGCCAACGCCAACACGCTGGGCCAGGCGCTGCTGGTGGGCGACGCGACCGGCATCGACCTCGACGCGCTGGTGCAGGTCATGGGCGCCGGAGCGGGCGGCTCGGCGATGCTCGACCTCAAGGCCGGCCCCATGCGCGAGCACGACTACACGACGCTGTTCAAGCTCGAGCACATGCTCAAGGACGTGCGCCTGTGCCTGGAGGAGGGACAGGCCGCGGGGGTGCCGTTCCCGGCCGCCGCGGCCGCTCGCGAGGTCCTCAGCGCAGGCATGGGTCGCGGGCTGGGCGAGGCCGACTTCGCTGCGCTGATCGACGTGCTCGAGGGGCTCGCCGGCCGGCGTCTGTGAACGCCGCTCGAAAACCCCTGAATTAGCGGGGATGTTTGGTGTTCACGGGGGTTTTTCATAGGATGCCGGTCCCGATTTCGAAGTCGGACTTTGCGTCGGACTATGTCGGGCTTCTGACGTTCACAACTCCAGTTTTCTCTCTATGCCAATCGCGTTCAAAGAGTGGGCCGTGACTGTCCGCGCTCTCGCCGAAGGTGAGCAGCTCCTCACCCTCCGCAAGGGCGGGATCCGCGAGTCCGATCGTCATTTCGACATCGAGCACGACCGCTTCTTCCTGTATCCGACGTTCGACCACCAGCGCACCGATCTTGTGCGGGAATCGCACAAGCCCGAGCTGCGCCGCGCCCTCGAGGAGGGCGTGTGGCCGGATGGCGAGCCGCCGGAGCACGCGACGACCGAGGACGGCGGGATCTGCCAGCCCGAGCGCGTGCGGATCCGCGCCTGGGCCGAGGTGGCGGGCCACTTCACGATCACCGACCGGCGCTGCGTGGACGCGCTCTCGCCGTTCTACGTGTGGACGAGCGACTACGCCGAGAAGCGCCTGGCCTGGAAGCGCCGCCATCCGCTGCACGTCCTGCTGCTGCGCACGTACCGCATCCCCCGCCCCGTGACCGTCAAGGTGCGCGACGAATACGGCGGCTGCCGCTCCTGGCTCGAGCTCCAGCGCGAGCTGCCCTTCGAGGGGACGCCGGTGCTCTCCGACGACGAGTTCGACCGCGCCTCGGAGGAGATCACGGCGATCGCCTCCGACGCCGTACCCGTCGGCGTTTGAGCTGACGGGCTTCGACGCCCTCGTCGAGCGATCGCGGCGTGCGCTGTGCCTCGGCGTGGGCGGGGGCGGCGACGTCGTCGGCGCGATGGCGACGTCCGAGCTGCTCCGCTCGCGCGGACGCGAGACCGTGCTCGGCGGCACCACGTGGGAGCGCTCGGCCATCGACCCCGAGCCCGGACCGCGGTCGATGGACGAGGTCGTCGAGGCCGAGCGGCTGGGCCCGGCCGTCGCGCTGGCCGGCGCCGCCACCCGGACCCGCACCGGCGTGCACTTCGCTGAGGCGCGCCTGGCCGAGGCGCTGGGCGAGCCGGTCGTCCTGATCGACGTCAACGGCGGGCCGGCCGCGGTGGCCGGTGGCATCGCCACCGGCGCCGATCACCTCGAGTGCGACCTGATCGTCCTCGTCGACGTGGGCGGCGACGTGCTCGCCCACGGAGACGAGCCCGGCCTCGGAAGCCCCCTGTGCGACGCCGTCTCCCTGGCCGCCGCGCCGGCGCTGGCCGCGCGCGGCTCGGTCGTGCTCGCCGTGTTCGGGACCGGCTGCGACGGCGAGCTCACCCCGGCCGAGGTCCTCGCCCGCCTCGCCGAGGTCGCGGCCAGCGGCGGCCTGCTCGGTGCGTGGGGGCTGACGCCCGAGGCCGCGGACCGGCTCGAGATGGCGGTCGCGGCGGTGCCCACCGAGGCCAGCGCCCAGGCGCTGGCCTGCTTCCGCGGGGCCATCGGCCGCGTGCCGATCCGCGAGGGCCGTCGCGTCGTCGAGCGCTCGCCGTTGGGCGCGCTCACGTTCTACCTCGACCCGCTGGTCGCGCTTCACACCGCGGCGCGCCCGGCGCACGCCGTCTTGGACGCAACATCGCTCGAGGAGGCCAACGAGCGGCTGCACGAGCTCGGCATCACGACCGAGCTCGACTTCGAGCGCCGGACGGCGTCGGGCTAGATGCCGGCGATGGGTGCGGAGCTCACGCCGCGCGACGTCGCCGTGCTGGCCGCATGGATCGTGGCCGGCTTCCTCGTCTCCGAGCTTCTTCCGGTGGCAATGAGCGCAGCCCTACGCTTCCCCTCCCGTGTCCTGGGTCGAAACGCGATCGGACGCCTTCCGCGCGCGCCACAACGAGCGCGACGCACGCGATGCCGTGCGGGTGCTCGAGGACCTCGAGGGCGTGCGCGACCGCCTCGGGTCGCTGCTGGGCAGCGCGCCCGCCGAGGTCGCGGTGATCCTGCACGACACCGCGATTGCGCTCTCGATCGCCCAGCCGTTCCTGCCGGTGATGTGGCTGGGCACCGCGCCGGCGGCGCGGCGCTATCTGGCCGGCTGGTACTCGAGCCGCGAGATCCACGTCCTCGCGCCACGCCTGCTTGCAGCGCGCGCATCCAGCGTGCCGGGCTCCCGCGAGATGCTGGCGCGCACGCCCGGCGCGCTCTACGCGCGGCTGGCCGTCGGCGTGGCCAGCCCGGCCCTCCCCCCGCCCTACCGGCTGCGGCGGATGAGCGCGCTGCTGCAGCGGGCATGGCTGTCCGAGGGCGCCGGGCAGTTCCTGGGCGGCCAGACCGCCTTCGCCCAGCCCGCGATCGCGCGCCGGCTGCGTGAGGGCGGTCGGCCGGCCTTTCCCCCCGGCCTGCGCGACGCGACGCTGCTCGGCGGCACCGTCCTCGATCTGCTCGCACGCGCGGTCGGCGTCCAGGGCGCCGCCCGTTTCGCGGTGCTTCCGCACCCCCAGGGGCCGGCCGTGAGCCTGCGCGACGCCTTCGGCCGATCGCTGGGCGAGATCGAGTCGGTCTGGCGGACCCATCTCGCGCGGCTCTCCGAGGACCGGCGCAGGGACGTCGCATGAGTTGACATGTGACCATATAGTCACCTATTCTTTCGGCCATGGACGAAGTGTTCAGGGCGCTGGCCGATCCGACCCGTCGTAGCCTGCTCGACGAGCTGTTCAAGGAAGACGGGCAGACGCTGAGCGCGCTCGAGGAGCGCCTGCCCATGACCCGCTTCGGGGTCATGAAGCACCTCAAGGTGCTTGAGCAGGCCCACCTGGTGACGACCAGGAAGCGAGGCCGCGAGAAGCTGCACTTCCTGAACCCGGTCCCAATTCAGCTCGTCCACGACCGGTGGGTGAGCAAGTACGCCGAGCCGTGGGCGGAGACGCTCACCGGCCTCAAGCGACAACTGGAGGACAGAACGATGGAGAAGGTGTTCGAGATCTACATCAAGACGACCCCCCAACGCTTGTGGGACGCGATCACCGACGGCGAGATGCGCAAGAAGTACACGTTCGGCGTCGGCGTGACCTCGGACTGGACCGAGGGCTCGAGCTACACCGCCGGCGTCCCCGGCGTGGTCGACATCAGCGCGGGCGAGAACCTCGAGGTCGATCCTCCACGCCGCCTCGTCCAGAGCTTCAACGCGCTCTGGAGCGACGACGTCAAGGCCGAGGGAACCTCCCGCGTCACCTGGGAGATCACGCCGGTGGGCGACGACTCGGTCGCGCTGACCGTCACGCACGACCAGCTCCGCGAGGGTGCCCACAGCGAGATCTACGGCGGCTGGCCGCAGATCCTCTCGGGCCTCAAGACCCTGCTCGAGACCGGCGAGACGCTGACCACGCCGGGCTCGCTGATGTACGCGTCGGCGGGGCGTGGCTGAGCCGCGCATCCTGCTGACCGGGCTGGCGTTCGGCGAGTCGCCGCGCTGGCACGACGACCGCCTGTGGCTCTCCAACTGGGGAGCCCAGGAGGTCGTCGCGGTCGACGTCGCCGGCAAGGCCGAGGTCATGGCTCGCGTCCCCACGACGCTGCCGTTCTGCATCGACTGGGACGCCGACGGCCGCCTGCTGGTCGTCTCCGGGCCCGAGGGGCAGCTCCTGCGCAGGCAGCCGGACGGGTCGCTCGCCGCCTTCGTCGATCTCCGCGGCGTCTCGGAGCACGCCTTCAACGAGATCGTGGTCGACGGCCGCGGCAACGCCTACGTCAACGGCGCCGGCTTCGACATGATGGCCGGCGCCGACTTCGCCCCGGGACTCGTCGTCCTCGTCACGGCCGACGGCGCCTTCCGTCGCGTGGCCGGGGACATCGCTTTCCCGAACGGGATGGCGGTGACGCCCGACGACGGCACCCTGATCGTCGCCGACTCCTACGGCAAGTGCCTGACCGCGTTCACGATCGAGCCGGACGGCAGCCTGTCCGGGCGGCGCGTATGGGCCGATCTCGGCGACGGCGTGCCCGACGGCATCTGCATGGACGCCGAAGGGACGGTGTGGTATGCGGACGTGCCCAACAAGCGGTGCGTGCGCGTCCGGGAGGGCGGCGACGTGCTGGACACGGTGGCCGTCGACCGCGGCTGCTTTGCCTGCATGCTCGGGGGCCCGGACGGGCGCACGCTGTTCGTGCTCGCGGCCGAATGGAACGGCCCCGAAGGGATGCTGGACGGGGCGCGGACCGGCCGCGTGCTCACCTTCGCAGCTCCTGCGCCCCACGCCGGCCGGCCCTAGTAGGGTCGGCGCGTGTTGCTGCTCAGCCGGGGGGAGGTCGAGGAGCTCCTCGACGTAGACGCCCTGATCGACGCGCTGGCGGGCGCCATGGCCGACCTCAGCGCGGGGCGCGCATCGGTGCCCAACCGCGTGGCCGCATTCGTGGACGAGCGCGGCGGGCTGCTCGGGGCCATGCCGGGCTACACGCCCTCGGCCGGTGCGCTGATGAGCAAGCTGGTCACGCTCTTCCCCGGCAACGCCGGCACGGACGTGCCGACCCACCAGGCGGTGATCGCGGTGTTCGACCCCGCCGACGGCCGCCCGGTGGCGCTGCTGGACGGGACGGCGATCACCGCGATCCGCACCGGGGCCGGGTCGGCGCTCGCCACGCGGCTCCTCGCGCGCGAGGACGCCGCCACCCTCGCCATCCTTGGAACCGGGGTGCAAGCCCGCGCGCACGCCGCCGCGGTCACGCGCGTGCGGCGCTTCGCGGAGCTGCGCGTGGCCGGCCGCAACCGCGCCAGGGCCGACGCGCTCGCCGAGGAGCTTGCGCCGCAGCTCGGCCTTTCGGTGCGCGCCGCGGCGTCGTGGGAGGCGGCGTGCGACGGCGCCGACGTGGTCTGCGCCACAACCCACCCGGGCGAGCCGGTGGTGCGACGGGCGTGGCTGAGCCCCGGCACCCACGTGACCTCGGTCGGCTTCGGCCGCGAGGTCGACGACGCGACCGTGGCGGACGCCTGCGTCGTGGTCGAGTCGAGGGCGGCGGCGCTGTCCCCGCCGCCCTCCGGGGCCGACGACCTGATCGAGACCATGCAGCGAGGGCTCGTCGACGCCGACCGCGTCGTCGAGGTCGGGGAGCTGGTGGAGGGCAGCCGGCCCGGCCGTACGGCGGCCGATCAACTCACCCTCTACAAATCGGTCGGGGTGGCAGTGCAGGACGGCGCGGCGGCCGCCCTGGTCCTGCAGGCCGCGCGCGAGCGCGGCGCCGGGCGCGAGGTCGAGCTCTAAGCGGCGTCCACGTAGGAGCCGGCGGTGATGTCCAGCTTCGTGGCCGTCATCCCGGCCGCCCAATCCGAGGCGGCAAAGACGGCGGCGTTGCCCACGTCGGCCGGCGTGGCCGCGCGGCCGGTCATGGTCCGCGCCGCCGTCGCCTGGGTGACTGTCTCGCGAAGCTCGGGAGGCCACCTGGAGCCCGCCCAGGTTGTGGTCGCGCAGCGGGTCGCCGTAGCCGCCGAAGGCGAGGATCACCCCGGAGCCCTGACGGATCATGCGTCGCGGGCAGCACCACCGGTCGCACGGATGCCGTCGGCGACCGCCACGAGCGACTCCGGGGTGCGGCCGGCCAGGTGGACCGTCGCGCCCTCGCGGGCAAAGGCGCGCGCGACGCCGGACCCGATCCGGCGCCGCCGTAGACGACGGCGTTGCGGTCTTCGGGCAGCCCTAGCCGATGACTTCCGTCCCGACCCATGCCACGATGGCGATGAGCACCACGAGGCCGAGCAGCGCCAGAGCCAGGCGCGCGGGCGCGGGACCGGCGGAGGCCTCCCGCTCGGGCACGAGCTCGGCCTCCAACAACACCTCGCGCGCGGCCATCGCGCCCGACTCCGGGACGAGCACGTCGCGTGGGCCGGCGGCGAGGAAGTCGGGCACGTCGAAGCCGCGCGAGCGGCGCTGGACGCTCGGGATCCCCTCCTCCAGCAGCATGCCCTGGATGAACTCGGCCTCGGCCTGGTTGCGCGCACCGGCGACCCGGACCACGTCGCCCTCGGAGTACTGCGGCTTGATCTTGCGCGCCTTCTCGCCCACCTCGGTGATCGGATGATCGACGTCCGTGACGCCGGAGTAGACCAGAGGCATCTTGCAGTCGGGACAGAACCGCTCGTCGAGCGGGAACGTGCGCGCGCAGCTGGGACAGACCAGCGGCTCGGACGAGGCCAGCGGGCGGCTCATCGCACCTCCAGCGCGGTCTCGGTGACGGTGCCGTCGACAATCCGAAACGCCCGCACGTCGGCGTGGTCGCCGGCGACGCCCACGATCACGTAGATCGGGTCGGGCCAGTTGCGGGCGAGGTTGACGTCGGTCTGCGACGGGAAGGGCTCGGTGCGGGTGTGCGAGTGGTAGATCGCGCCGAGGTCCCAGCCGTTGCGGTCGATGTCGTTCTGGATACGGATCTGGTCGCGCGGGTCGACGACGTACTTGACCGGGCTGTGTTCGGCGTTTGCGGCCCGGTAGACGCGGACGGCGTCACCGTTGCTGGAGGCGACGAGGCCGCAGCACTCGTTCGGGGCTTCCTCGCGCGCGTGGGCCACCATCTCGTCGATCATGTCTCGGCCGATCCGCACGCGGCCGAGGATAGAGGTGCCTAATCGGCCGCGGTGGGCTTCGCAGGCGCCCGCTGGGCCGCGGGCTCCTCGTGGTCGTCCTCTTCGGTGGCGCGAGGATCGGCCTCGGTCAGGGACTGCTTGAACTCCCGCAGCCCTCGTCCCACCGAGCGGGCGGCGCTGGGCAGCCGCTTCGGGCCGAGCACGATCAACGCGATCGCCAGGACGAGGATGATCTCACCGGGGCCGACCTGACTGAACACACGGCAAGGGTAACGCTCTTGCTTGCGAGAAGCTGAAGAATCAGGGCTGGCCGGTCTCGAACGCGTTCGGTACCGGGGGGCGGCCCAGCGCCCCGCGCAGGACGGCGAGGTGCTGGCCCTCGCTGGCCATGATCGCGGCCGTTGCCTGCAGGAGCACGGGCCGCCGCAAGGACTGCTGGGCCTCGAAGTAGGCAGCGATCGCGTTCGTCTCCAGCGCCCCCGCGAAGGCCAGCAGCGCCCGCTGCGTGCGCAGGTCGGTCACCGCCGCCCGCCCGGCTTTGACCATGGCGGGCGCCGGCTGCGCGGGCACCATGCCCCCGAGCATCCGCAGCTCCTTCGTCACCACGTCGAGATGCGCCTGCTCCTGGTCGCCGAAATGGCGCGCGAGCGCGACGGCGGCGGGGTCGAGCGCACTCGAGCCGGCCAGCGTCCGGTACGCGACGACCAGGCTCTGCTCGACGCGCACGGCGGCGAGCATGGTCTCCTCGTCGCCGTTGGTGGCGGCGAAGGCGGTGCGGACGCCCAGCAGCAGCGGCGCCGTCGAGGCGGCCAACGCCACGCCGCCGGCGTTGCGCAGGGCGTGGCGGCGCGTCATGGCCCCGCTCACGTCGAGCGCCCCACGAACGCGTCGGGCACGGGCTCCTGCCCCGCCTCCTCGCGTAGCACCGCGAGGTGCTCGGCCTCGACGGTGAGGATCGAGGCGAAGGTGCCGCGCAGGTTCTGGCTCGAGAGCCTGGGGATGAGGTCGAGATACTGGGCGACGGCGATCTGCTCGACCCCCATCGCGAACCGCAGCACGGCGGCCTCGTCGGGGAGCGACGGCACGGCGTAGCGGTCGCGTCCCGTGGCGGGCGTGGCACCGAGCGCCATCACCGCCGAGGCGAGCGCGTCGGCGTGCATGCGCTCCTGGGCCTCGAAGGTCCGCGCGGTGCGGCGGCGGGCGCCGCTGAGGTGCTGCGCGGCCGTCCGGTAGGTCGCGATCGCGCGCTGCTCGACGACGAGCGCCTGGTTGACGATGGCCACGTCGGCCGAGGCGGCCGTGCTTTGCTCGGCGCCGGTCTCGGTCGCGATGCCGTTGTCGTCCTGGCTGCCCGACCCGCACGCCGTCAGCACGCCGCCGGCCAGCGCGGTACCGGCCACGGCCAGGAACGCCCTCCGCTCTACCACGAGCTGACGAGGCCGTCGGCGTCGCTGGCACGGACGCAGGGAGCGTGGCCTGCTCCGCAGGCGAGCGACTGAGGACGCCGCCAGCGGCGTCGAGGGCCCGTCAGGATCGTTACCACCAGACGGTGGATTCGAGATCCGCGATCTCTTCGACAGGCTTGGTGTAGATCCCCGACGACAGGTACTTCCAGCCGTCGTCGGCGACGAGGAAGACCACGTTGCCCTCGTCCAGCTCGCCCGCGATGCGCACGGCGATCGAGGCGATCGCGCCCGACGACACGCCCGCGAACACGCCCTCCTCCTCGAGCAGGCGGCGCGTCCACACGATCGCGTCCTCGTTGGTGACGAAGATCTTCCGGTCGAGCACGGAGAGGTCGATGATCGGCGGGATGAAGCCGTCGTCGAGCGAGCGCAGGCCCTGGACCGGCTCGCCCTGCTTGGGCTCTGCGGCGACGATCTTGACCTGGTCGCCGAGCTCCTCCTTCAGGCGCCGGCCGTTGCCCATCAACGTGCCCCCGGTGCCGAGGCCGGCGACGAATGCGGCCACGTCGCCGTCGAGCTCCTCGAGGATCTCCGGCGCCGTGCCGTTGTAGTGCGCCATCGGGTTGGCCTGGTTGCCGTACTGGTAGGGCATGTAGTACGAGGCGTCGGCCTCGGCCATTGAGAGCGCCTTCTCGACCGCGCCGTTGGAGCCCTTCGCCCCCTCCGAGTACACGATCTCCGCGCCGTACATCTCGAGCAGCTGCGTGCGCTCGGGTGTCACGTTCTCGGGCATGACCACCTTCAGCCGGTAGCCCTTGCGCGAGCAGATCAGGGCCAGCGAGATCCCGGTGTTGCCGGACGTCGGCTCGAGGATGGTCTGGCCGGGACGGATCCGGCCCTGCTCCTCGGCGTCCTCGATCATCGCGCGCGCCACCCGGTCCTTGACCGACCCGGTCGGGTTGTAGGACTCCATCTTGGCCCAGATGCGGACGCCGGCCTTGGGAGAAAGCCGCTTGAGCTCGACCAGGGGCGTGTTGCCGATCGCCTGGACGATGTCGCCGTAACGGCCCCCGCACGGACGGTTGACGAGCGGCGGAACGGGCATTGCTTCACGAACTGTAGCGCTGGAGCGCCGCCCATCCGGCGACGGTGATCGGAGAGCGGTGCGCGCTAGCCGGGCGGGCCCGGCATCATGCTCGCGGCCTGGCGCAGCGCGGCGATCCCGGCGTCGATCGTCGCCTCGAAGTCGCCGATCGCCGTGATCTCGAAGTCGCTGATCGGGAACGCCGGCGAGCTCACCAGGAGCTCGTGCATCTGCTCGTGCGAGTCGACGTCGACGATCCCCATTCCGCCGCCGCCGACGAACCCGTAGAGCGACTCGACCGTTCCGTCCGCCACCTGCTGCTTGAGCCAGTCCTTCTGCGCGCTCAGCAGGTCCGCGAGGACGCCGGGCGGCATCGGGACCTCCCGAGGTGTGACCATGACGAGGAATTTCATGGCGCCGACCCCCTCACATTCCCGGCACCCGGGGGAGCCGCGTGAGCTCGTCGCGGCGCTGCTCGCGCTGACCTTCACCACGGGCCTCGTCGATGCGGTGAGCCTGCTCGGCCTCGGGCGCGTGTTCACGGCCAACATGACCGGCAACGTGGTGCTCCTCGGGTTCGCCATCGCGGGGACCGGGGGCTTCTCGGTCGAGGCGACCCTGACCTCGCTGCTCGCCTTCGTCGTCGGCGCCGGCGCCGCGGCGCGCCTGGGGCGGCGCCTGGACCCGCCGCGGCACGGATGGCTGTTCCCCGCCCTCGGCGTCGAGGTGACGCTCGTCGTCGCCGCGGCGATCCTCGCGACCGGCCTGACGCCGACGACAGACACCGACCTGCGCTACGCGGTCATCGCGCTGCTGGCGGCGGCGATGGGCGCCCGCAACGCCGCCGTGCGCGGGCTCGGGGTCAGAGACCTGTCCACTACCGTGCTCACGATGACCCTGACCGGCCTGGCGGCCGATTCGCGGCTCGCCGGAGGCACCGGCCACGGTGGCGGCAGACGCTTGGCCGCCGTTGCCTCGATGCTCGTGGGCGCCGTCGCGGGCGGCTTGCTGGTGGCCCACGTCGACCTCTCGCTGCCCCTGTTCCTCGCGGCCGCGATCGCCGCGGTCGACCTCGGGCTGCTCGCTGCGGTCAGCAGCCCCCGGCCATCGCCGGAAGGATGACGAGCGTGTCCGTCTTGCCGACCGACGTGTCGAGGCCCTCGAGCACGCGGACGTCCTCGTCGTTGAGGTACACGTTCACGTAGCGGTTGAGGTCGCCGTCGGGGCCGAAGAGCTGGGCCTCGGTCTGCGGATGGACCTCGGCGAGCGCGCGAAGTACGGTCCCGACGTCGTCGCCGTCGGCGCTGACCTCCTTCTCGCCGCTCGTCGACGGGCGCAGGACGGGTGGGATCTTGATCGTGGCCATGCGGAGAGGCGGGGCAGGCTACCCGGACGCGGCGCAGAACGCCTCGTAGTCCGGGAAGACGCCCATCTCCTCGTCCGTGATCGAATCTGGATCGCGCGAGCAGACGGGGCACTCCGGATCGCGACGGACCTTGAGCTCGGTGAACGTCGCGCCAAGCGCCTCGTAGAGGAGCAGCCGGCCGATCATCGGCTCGCCTTCGCCGAGGATCAGCTTGACGACCTCGGTGGCCTGCAGCAGGCCCATCGTGCCCGGGAGAACGCCGATCACACCGTTGGCGCCGCACGAGGGGGCCAGCTCGGCCGGCGGCGGCACCGGGTACAGGCAGCGGTAGCACGGGCCCTCGTAGGGCTGGAAGACCGAGAGCTGCCCGTCGAAGCCGAGGATCGACGCCGACACGACCGGCTTGCGCAGCCGCACCGACGCGTCGTTGAGCAGGTAGCGGGTGGGGAAGTTGTCGAGTCCGTCGACCACGATGTCGTAGGGCTCGATGAGCTCGATCACATTGGACGAGTCCAGGCGCACCTGGTGCTTCACGACCTCGACGTCGGGGTTGATCTGGGCGATCGTCTCGGCTGCGGAGTCGACCTTGGGCTCGCCCACGCGGTCGGTGGTGTGGATGACCTGGCGCTGAAGGTTGGAGAGATCGACGGTGTCGTCGTCGACGATGCCGAGCGTGCCGACTCCGGCGGCAGCCAGGTAGAGCGCCGCAGGCGAGCCGAGGCCACCGGCTCCGAGGAGCAGGACCTTCGCGTCGAGCAGCTTCTGCTGCCCCTCCACGCCGACCTCGGGAAGGAGGAGGTGACGGGAGTAGCGGTCGCGCTGCTCCTTGCTGAGCGTCTTGGGGGCCTCGGTGTCGTAGCCGCGGTCCTTCCACAGCGTGATCCCGCCGGTCATCGACTCGACGTTCGTGTAGCCGAGCAGCTCCTGCAGCGTGTCGGCCGCCAGCGCCGAGCGCTGGCCGGAGGCGCAGTAGAGGACGACGTGGGCGTCCCGGTCCGACACCGCACCCTCGATGCGGGACTCGAGGTAGCCGCGCGGAACGTGGACCGCGCCGGGGATGCGCTCGCGCTCGAACTCCTCGCCCTCGCGGACGTCGACGAGCACGACCCCGTTGCCCAGGCCCTCGCGCACGTCGGCGGGATCGATCTCGTGGATCCGCTCCCTGATCTTCTTGATGACCTCGGCGCCCGACGGGCTCATCGACAAAAACTCCTCAAACTCGACCCGGTTTTTACTTCACTAAGTATAGCTATGGCCGGTTCCCCCACAAAAAATAGCTCGCATAGAGTGCCAGCGATGAAGCTCGGCTACAGCATCGGCTACTGGCCGCCCACCGGGCCGCCGCCGGGGGCGGCCGAGGTGATCGCGGAGGCCGACCGCCTCGGCTTCGACTCGGTCTGGACCGCCGAGGCCTACGGCTCGGATTGCCTCACGCCGCTGGCCTGGTGGGGCGCACAGACCGAGCGGATGCGGCTCGGGACGGCGATCGCGCAGCTCTCCGCGCGCACGCCCGCCGCGACGGCGATGGCCGCGATCACGATGGACCACCTCTCGGGCGGGCGCTTCGTGCTCGGCCTCGGCGTCTCCGGGCCGCAGGTCGTCGAGGGCTGGTACGGCCAGTCGTTCGCGAAGCCGCTCGCGCGCACCCGCGAGTACATCGAAATCCTGCGGGCGATCTGGGCGCGCGAGGAGCCGGTGGCGTTCGAGGGCGATCACTACAAGCTCCCGCTTCCCGGAAGCGAGCTCGGCAAGCCGCTGAAGTCGATCGTGCGCCCACTGCGCCCGGACATCCCGATCTACCTCGCCGCCGAGGGGCCGAAGAACATCGCGCTGGCAACCGAGCTGTGCCAGGGCTGGCTGGCGCTGTTCTACTCCCCGCACTCGGCCGACCTCTACGCCGACGCGCTGGCGGGCGCGGGCGACGACTTCGAGGTCGTCGCCACCGTCCCGCTGATCGTCCACGACGATGTCGATGCCGCAGCGGACATGCTCCGCCCGATGTACGCCCTGTACTTCGGCGGCATGGGCGCGCGCCAGGTCAACTTTCACGCCAACGTGCCCGTCCGGATGGGGTACGGCGACGCCGTGACGAAGATCCAGGACGCCTACCTGAACGGGCGCAAGGACGAAGCCGCGGCCGCCGTTCCCACGGAGCTGATCGAGCAGCTCGCGCTCATCGGGCCGGTCGACAAGGTGCGGGCCGACCTCGAGGCCTGG
>Ga0209382_10006774_pt1 | contig 14701 bp, 4 predicted proteins | sample SoiMetdeltSBSDD5_FD_187599 | JGI IMG/M metagenome (GOLD analysis project Ga0209382, IMG submission 187599) | Bulk soil microbial communities from a Populus tree surrounding site in Tennessee, USA - Soil MetaG P. deltoides SBSDD5 (SPAdes) (version 2) | ecosystem: Environmental > Terrestrial >... | reverse complement strand
GGGCCCATCCCGCAAGGCTGCTCCTTCGCCCATCCCTTCGTCTGTCGGGCTACCGCTGTCACGTCGTCTCATGCGTCAGTCCTGTCGCAGCTATCAGCCTTCAGCCACCCGCGAGAGCCGTCAGCCGTCAGCATAAACAGTCAGCCGTCAGCCTTGGCAATTAACCATCAGCGTCAGTTTCCGGGTCGCTGTTCCCCGTTCCCTACGCTGTCGGCGGGTGGTCGCCTGTCCCGCTCCCGCACACTGCCGGGATGTAGTACTTCGTCACGTACTCCTGCAGCATTCGTCGGGCCGTGAAGAACGAACCCGACACGCGCAGCGCGTGTTTCATCTTCTGCACCCAGCCCAGCGGCACGCCATCTTCGTTCCGGTCGTAGAAAAGCGGAACCACGTGTCGCTCGAGCAGAATGTAGAGGCGCTCGACATCCTCGCGATCGGCGTCAGTGCCCCGGGCCGCGGTCGGGATAGCCCAGCCGTTCAGACCGTCGAACGCCTCCGGCCACCATCCGTCGAGCGTCGACAGGTGCGGCACCCCATTGAGCGCCGCCTTCATCCCGCTCGTACCGCTCGCCTCCATCGGGACGCGCGGCAGGTTCATCCAGAGGTCCACGCCCTGAACGAGCACGTGGGCCAGGTGCAGGTCGTAGTCCTCAATGAACGCGACGCGACCTTCCAGACTCGAATCCCGGCTGAAGTTATAGACCTTCTGCAGGACCTCCTTTCCCGGGGTGTCGGACGGATGGGCCTTCCCGGCGAAGATGAGCTGCACGGGGCGGCGCTGGTTCGTCAGAAGGTCTCGGAGCCGTTCCAGCTGGTCGAAGATGAGACTCGCGCGCTTGTACGTCGCGAAGCGGCGTGCGAATCCGATCGTGAGCGCGTTCGGGTCGAGGAGTGTCCCCGCGCCGACCACGTGGGCTGCCTCTTTCCACTGACGCGCCCACCGGCGACGGGCCTGTTCGCGGACGAAGCCGATGAGTCGCCGCTTCATCCGGTGGTGCACTCGCCACAGATCGGCGTCGTCGAGGGAAAGCACACAGTCCCAGAAGCCGGGCTCGTCGAGGCGGTTCCCCCAATCCCGACCGATGTGACCGTCGAGCAGATCCATGATGTCGCGAGCCATCCACGTCGCCAGATGGACACCATTCGTGATGTGACCGATCGGCACCTCGTCCGCCGGTCGCTCCGGCCAGAGCGGACGCCAGATCTCGCGCGACACTTCGCCGTGCCGCTTCGCGACGCCGTTCACGTGCGACGACAGCCGGATCGCCGTCACCGTCATGTGAAACTGATCGTGGTTCTCGACCGGGTGACGGCCGAATTCGGCGACCCGCTCGCGCGGCACCCCCATTTCCTCCCAGATCGGACCCGTGCACTCCGCGACCTGGTCGATCGCGAACGAGTCGTGGCCGGCCGGGACGGGAGTGTGCGTCGTGAACACGCTAGTCGCGCGCACCTGGCGCAACGCCTCGTCGAAGTCGATTCCCCGGGTCACCAGCTCGCGCACTCGTTCCACGAGCATGAACGCCGCGTGTCCCTCGTTCGCATGCCACGCGGCCGGATCGATGCCGACGGCGCGGAGCACTCGCACGCCTCCGACGCCGAGGATCCATTCCTGTCGTAGCCGAAGCTCCGGCCCCCCCGCGTACAACTTGCTCGCGAGCTCACGGTCATCGGCGTGGTTCTCCTCGAGGTTCGTGTCCAGGAGGTAGACGGGAACCCGGCCGACCATCATCCGCCACGCGCCGACGTGCACCTCGCGCCCGTGCGAGCTCACGACGGCCAGCCACGGCTTCTGCCCCTGCCCGAAGACCTGCTCGATGGGGGCGCTCGTCGGATCGAACTGCTCGTCCGTCGCCTCCTGCCACCCGTCGAGCCTGAGGTGCTGGTCGAAGTACCCCTTCGTGTAGAACAGGCCGATGCCGACCAGGGGGACGCCGAGGTCCGACGCCGCCTTACAATGGTCGCCGGCCAGAACCCCCAACCCCCCCGAGTAGATCGGCACCGAGTTGTGAAGCCCGAACTCGGCGCAGAAGTACGCGATGGGTCGATCGCGCGCCTCCGGGAAATTGTTGGCGAACCACGTGTTCTTGTTCGTTCGCTCGCGATCGAGCTTCCGCATCAGGCGGTCGTAGAGCTCGAGGAACTGTGGGTCGCGAGCGACGGCGCTGAGGCGCTCCGGATGGACGCGCCGCAGGGTCATGATCGGATTGTGTCGCGTGAAGTGCCAGAGTGGCTCGTCGATCGAAGCGAACAGTGACCTCGCGCTCCGGCTCCAGCTCCACGAAATGTTCATCGCCAGCGCGGCGAGTCCTTCGATGCGCGGCGGGAGATACGGAAAACGTCTTCGGTGGGACATGGACGTTTAAGGTAAGGCTTCCGGAACCGGTCGGAAGCCAACCGCAACGGCAACGAGCCGCTGTTTGCTGTGAGCTGGCACTGAACGCTGCGGCGTGAAAAAGCGAGCACCCTCGGGAGGCCTCTCACTGCGAAGAGTCACGTTCCGAGGGTGTTTTTCTGGTTTTCACCCTGCAGCGCAGTTGGACGCTGTTCGCGTCAACCAGTTCCAGCTCGCACAAAACAGCGCTGTCCTGTCCTCCAGTTCCGGCTCACGGCAACAGCGCTGGCTTGCCGACTCGCCTTATGGACTCCTGATCAACGAATCCCCGGGCGTCGCCTTGCAGAACACCTCGACCTGTTTGGCCGAGATGGGCTGGAGCTGCGTGAGATAGTCCTGGTACTGTCGCACCGCTTCCGCGGCGATGTCCACGCCTGCGGCGAGATTCGGCTGCGCGATGGCGATCATGTCGAATCCGAGCCGACTGAGCTCGCAGTCCTTCGTCTTTGGCGCCTCCGTCGCCGCGCTCTGCGCGACCGACAGCGCCGCCGCCCCCATGAGCAACTTCGCGTTCGGCGAGCTCCTCACGCTGTCGGCGAGCGACAGGAACCGCATGGCGAGCAAGTAGTCTGCGCGCACCTTCGTACTATTCGCGGCGCGATACAGCTGGTTCCCGCGCGCGAGCGCGAACTGCGCGATCAGCGCGCTGTCCTCACCGGCCGTCAGCCCGCGTTTGAGCGTCGCGAACGCGCTGTCGTTCTGGCCGAGCTCCGTCTGCGCGCGCGCGAGTTGGATGTGTCCGTGCTCGATGGTCGCGTCGAGCGCGAGCGCCTCTCGCATGGCGTCGACCGACTCCTCCGCCTTGCCGCGCGTCTTCAGGTCCTGCGACTGCATGACCTTGAACTCGGCGTTCTGCGGGAAGGCCGCGAGCCCGCGGGTCAGGCCGTCGACCGCCTCGCCACGAACGAGCTGCACGTACAGCGAGAAGAGACGCTGGTCGTGCGGAAAGGCCTGCAGACCACGAGCGGCCACCTCCACCGCGCGGACCGCCTCGTTGTTCGACTTGTACGCCGTCGCGAGGCGCAGCAGGAACGTCGAATCCTTCGCCGAGAGCGAGTCGGTCGCGAGCAGCTGGCCGCCGATGCGCGTCGCCTCCTTCCACGATTTGTTCGCGAAGAGCACCTGCCATCGCAGCCGCACGAGCCCAATGTGGTCGGGGGCGGCGTCCGACAACGTCGTAACGACCGGCTCCGCGCGCTGCGAGTTGCCGTTGTAGAGCATCGACGCAACAATACGCTCGCCGAGGTCGATGTCGGCCGGGTCGCTTCGGTGGAGTCGCAGCCACATGTCGGCGGCGCGGTCCTTCATCTTCAACACGTCGTACGCCTGTGCCGCGCCCTCGATCGCGTAGTAGCTCAGCGAGTCGATTCGCATCATGTCGCCGGCGACCATCAATATGGTGTCGGCCGGCGTGCCGACGAACAGCTGCGCGGCGAGGAGGCAGCGGCGCGCGAGCGTCGATCGCGGGTAGACGCGAATGCCTTCGCGCGCCGCCTCGATCGCCTGCGCGCCACGCCCGTCGCGGATTCCGTTCTCGCACCGGCGCTGCGGCGTGAGCTGGCGGCGCGCTTCGACGACGTTCGCAGCCATGCGAGCTGCCGCGCGGTCGGCATCGCCGTCGACGACATCGGGAAGCGGCTGCTGCATTCGAACGTCGCGCGCGAGAATGAGCCGTGCGCGGATACGGAATCCGCTCGGCGTCTTGTCGACCTCGCCCATCAGATACTCGTCGGCGCGCAGGAATCGCGACAACGCCCGGACCTGCGAGAGGTCGGGAACGTGATTTTCCGGGAATCCGGCGTTGAACAGCGCGTTGGTCATCGATTTTTCGTCGATGACCTCGAGCTCGCGCCTGCTCGCGGATTTTTCGACGCGACCGCGAATCTCGTCGGCGACCTTGTTGCCGAGCTTCCGGTCGACGCTCTTGAACGGCGAGACCAGCAACCCCTGCTGTGTGAATTCCTGGGTCCGCTGCGCAGCCAGGGGCGTGTCTACCCCCGCGAGCCCGGCTGTGATGGCGAGCGCGACCCCCCAACGACCTACTGAACGAATGACGACACGCGCCACCACGCGAACTCCTCGGACAGGACGAAGGCCACTACCACAGACTCACGGGGATCGATGTCATTCGACTCTGACCCCAATTGCGCGGTCAGCGTTTGTAGATCGTGAGCGGGGGCCGAGATGTCAAGTTGAACGCGAGCGGTACGATCATCGAATGACCGCTTGCGGCGAACGGTTCGTCACGGCGCACCCATGCCGCGGACGCCGCCCTCACGCGCCCAGCTCGACGAGCACCTCATGACGGGCACCGTCATCCACTAGCGCGATGGATCCGTCGGGTCGCTCGACGCCATCGACGAGGACCCGCACGGGATCTCCGCTGCCGTCGCCACCGTTCTTCACTGTGATCACATAGACGGCGCTGCCGTGACGGTACTCGAGCGCGAACTCCGGCCAGCCGGTCGGAATGCACGGTTCGAACGTGAGGGTGTCGCCGCGCTTTGCGAATCCGAGAATGGTCTCGAGCCCTACCCGGTACATCCACGATGCCGAACCGGTGTACCAGGTCCAGCCGCCGCGTCCAACGTGCCCCTGGGCCGTGTAGACGTCCGCGGCGACCACGTAGGGCTCTACCTTATACCGCTCCACGTCCTCCGGCGTCACCGCGTGCGTGAGGGGGTTGATCATCTGGTAGAGCTCGAACGCCTTGTCACCGTCCCCCTGCAGCGCGGTCGCCAACACGGCCCAGAGCGCCGCATGCGTGTACTGCGCGCCGTTCTCACGGACACCAGGCAGGTACCCCTTGATGTAGCCCGGGTCGTGCGGCGTTTTGTCGAACGGCGGCGTGAGCAGCATGATCAGGCGGGCATCGCGGCGCACGAGGTGTTCGTCGAGCGCGGCCATAGCGCGATCGCGCCTGGCGGGCTCCCCCGCGCCGGAGATCACGCTCCAGCTCTGCGCGATCGAGTCGATCTTGCACTCGTCACTCTCGGCCGAGCCTAACGGGGCACCGTCGTCGAAGTACGCGCGGCGGTACCACGCGCCGTCCCAGGCCTGTTCGTTCGCCGCGCGGGCGTACGCGTCGGCGGTCACACGCAGTTCGCCCGCGGCGAGGCCGTCTCCACGGCTGTCGCAGTGATTCGCGAAGGCGCGGAGCGTGTCGTTCAGGAACCACGCGAGCCAGACACTCTCACCCCGACCCTCGATCCCCACACGGTTCATCCCGTCGTTCCAGTCGCCGACGCCAATGAGCGGCAGCCCATGGATCCCCGCCGTGCACGCATGGCGCAGCGCCCGGAGGCAATGCTCGTAGACGGTACCCTGCTCGGTCGACTCCGTGGGGAGGTCGTAGACCTCGTGTTCGTGCGGCTCGAGCGGACGCATCTCGAGAAATGGCACGACTTCATCGAAGATCGTCGCGTCACCCGTCGTGCGGACGTAATGGTCGACGACGTATGGGAGCCAGACGAGATCGTCGGAGAACTTCGTCCGCGTCCCGCGACCGGAATGCGGATGCCACCAGTGTTGCACGTCGCCTTCGACGAACTGACGTGACGCGGCACGAAGGATATGCTCGCGAGCGATTCCTTCGTCGTGATAGACGAATGCCATCACGTCCTGTAGCTGGTCGCGGAAGCCGTACGCGCCACTCGACTGATAGAACGCCGACCTCGCCCACATTCGACACGCGAGAGCCTGATAGAGAGCCCACCGGTTCATGACCGCGTCGAACAGCGGGTCGGGCGTCCTCACGACGATCGTCGTCAGGCGGCGCTGCCACTCGGCGATGCTGTCATCCACGGCGCGCGACGCCGCCCTCGGCGCCCCGTATCGCGACATGAGTGCGCGCGCCTCGGCCTGACCCCGCGCGGCGCCAAGGAGGACGATGACGTCCCGCGATTCCTGTGGCGCGAGCGAGATGGTCGCCTGCAGTACTGCGCAGGGGTCCAAGGCCGCACCGGTGGTCTCCTCGAGCGGAGCCCTGGCCTCGAGGGCGGCCGGCGAAGTCGTGCTGCCGTTCCGGCCGATGAACTCGCACCGATCGGCCGTATAGCCACTGAGCGGCTCGCTCATCCAGCTGAACGCGACCTGGTCGGCGAAGCTGGCGTCGAACCGGTTGCGAGCCAGGATCGCGCGGGAGGTCGTGTCGAACTCGGTGACCACCTGATGCTGCGTGTGCTCGCGCATCACGCCGAGCGCCCACTCGACGAAGCTCGTGAGCACGAGCGTCGTCGGACGAGTCCCTCGGTTCGTCAGGCGGAGCCGTGTGATCTTCACCGGGTCGGTCGGCGCCATGGCCACCGTGAGCTCCGACGCGATCGCTCCGCGCTCGTACGTGAACGTCGAGAAGCCGGCGCCGTGGACGACGGTGTACGTCCCCGCGGCGGTACCGATCGCCGGCGTCGGCGACCAGAGCGCACCGGTCTGATCCTGCAGGTAGATGATCTCGGTCGCCGGGTCGCTCACCGGGTCGTTGTACCACGGCGTTAGGCGGAAGAAGTAGCTGTTCTCCGCCCAGGCGAACCCCCCGCCGCGCTCGCTCACGACGAAGCCCGCCGCGGCGTTCGCGATGACGTTGCACCACGGCACCGGCGGCAACGCGGACTCGGGCAGCTCCACGCGGTAGTCGAGTGTATCCGTCAGCCCATGCTTCAGCACCCGTGCCGCGCCTCGCGAACCGGAGGGCCCGACGCTCCCGCGCTCGACGGCCGAGCGGCTGCTGCTCCCCGCACCGACGCTCGTTGTGCCTCCGTTCTGTGACCGTCGGAAGTCCGGCAGCTCGAAACTCTCGGCAAGGTCCAGCGCGGCGTCGCGCGCATACGCCGCCACGCTCGCGAGCACGCGACTCATCGTCTTCCCTTCCCCGTCGGTCGCGCTACGACCGAATCGCGTGTCCCACGCGGCGATCCCCGAATCACGGTTGGAGAACACGGCCAGGCGGCGCGGGCGCTCCGGCTCGTCAGGCGGCTGTTCCTCGACCTCAGGCGCGTCGAGGACACGCCCGAGCCCGAGACCATCGCAGACGACGTGTACGCGAGCCGTGGCGCGCAGCAGCGCGAGCACATCAGCCGCCATCGCGTCCGCGCGCCGGATGAACACGCCGCCAGGCCTGTCCGCGAGAGGCGACTCGCTCGACCCCATCACCGTCGCGAGCAGCTGGTCGGCCAGCTCCTGCTGGTACGACGGCGGTCGCGTGATGAGGAAGACGAGATCGACGGTCATCCCCTTGAGCCGCCAGTAGTGATGCGCGCGAAGGAGTTGCCTGACCGTGGGCAAGCCGTCACCCGACTCGATCATCGCCAGGAGAATCGGCCAGTCCCCGGAGAGACCGACCGACCACAGCTCGCGCTGGCCGAGCAGGTTCTTGCGCAGCTCGCGTTGCGGTGCGCGAATCGGCGGATTCGAGTAAAAGAGGTGGCCGGCGATCTGCTGGAAAAGCGCGGCGTCCGACGGGCTAATCCCGAGGTCGCGCAGTTCCACCTGCGTGCGCGTCCACGAGAGGTCGAGCGCGCGTTGAGCGCTGTACGGTTGCCGGTACAAGTCGGCGAGCTGGATGGCGCGCTCGCGCGTCTCGGCGACGAGCGTAGTGAACGCCACGCGCGCGGACTGACCCGGCGCGATCCGCACCCGTACGCGCAACGCGAAGATCGGGTCGAGCACGGCACCGACGGTGCTGGTGAGGGACGCCCCCGGATCGAGCGCGGCGGGACGACGCACCGATCGACCGCGCCCGATGAAGCGGCCGCGGTCCGTCTCGAACGTGATGTCACCAACGTGCTCCTCTCCGACCGCGGCCACGTGGGCCACCCACCGACGCGCTTCGGAGCTGGCGCGCGGGCGTCGAGTCGCGAGAATCGCCCCCTCGAACTCGCGCCATTCCGTCTCGACGAAGAGGTTGGCGAACGCGGGGTGCGCGCGATCGGCGTCCGGCGGTGCGAGGACGATCTCACCATAGCTCGTGAGCTCGATCTCCCGCTCCTCGCTCGAGTGATTCAGAACCGTCACTCGCCGCACTTCCGCCATGTCGTCCGAGACGACCGTGACCTCGAGTCGCGTTTCGACGTCGCCGTCGCGCCGCTCGAAGGCGATGCGATCCGTCGCGAACGCGGCGCGATAGACGTCGGCCGGCTTGCCGACCGGCTGATGCGTAGCGGACCACACTTCACCGCTCGCGACGTCGCGCAGGTAGCACCACTGGCCGTAGTCATCACGCGTGCCATCCGCCCGCCAGCGCGTGATCGAAAGCTGCTCGTAACGGCTGTACCCGGCGCCGCCGTTGCTGATCATCACCGTGTACGGCAGACTCGCAAGCAGTCCCACCCGCGGCTGAGGCGTGTCCGGCGTTTCGATCAGGCGAACGGCGGGCTTCTCGGTTTCGGTGGGAGTCCGCCCGCCATCCGTGTCGGCCTCCTGAGCTTCCTGCATGATCAGCCGCCGCGGAATGCGCTCGTGCAACACGAGCTCCACGGCGCGGGCGAGCGGTTCAGCATGGAACCGGCGCTGCCAGAGGTGGTCGCCGAGGGCGTTGGCGAGCGCAACGAAGCTCATCCCGATGTGGTGAGCCATATACGCGCAGACGACCGACGACGTCGCGCCCGGATCGGGCCGCGTATAGTCCACCGCCTCGCGGAACCCATAGGGGCCTAACAAGCCATCACGCTCGAGCGCGGTGAAGTTCCGCATCGCTTCGTGCGGCTCCACGAGCAGTGCGAGTGCCGTCGCGTAAGGCGCGATCACGAGGTCCTTCCCGAGCCCGCGCTTGAGCGCGAGGTCCGGAATGCCGAACGCGCGGTACTGATACGTCAGGTGCCTATCGCGGACGTTGTACGCCGATTCCGAGATCCCCCACGGCACCGACCGCTCGGAGCCGTACTCGATATGGCGCCGCACCGCGCCGCGATACGTCTGGTCGAGCAGCGTTTGCGGGAACGATCGCATCACGAGCTGCGGCATGAGATACTCGAACATGCTGCCGCTCCAGGAGACGAGCGCCGTGGAGCGCGACGCTGCCGTGAGCGATCGCCCCAGGCGGAACCAGTGCTCCACCGGAACGTCGTTTTTTGCAATGGCGACGTAGCTCGCAAGCCGCGCCTCCGACGCGAGGAGGTCGTAGTACGAGTTGTCGAGCGTCGTCGCGTCGACGCTGTAGCCGATCGCAAAGAGCTTGCGTCGCGCGTCGTAGAGAAACGTGAAATCCATCTCCATCGCGTACCGCTGCGCCGTGAGCGCAATGGCCTCGAGCCGTTCCACGCGGTCGCGGGCCAGGCGACTCGTCGACGCCGCCGCACGCGGCGCCACCTCCACCGCCGCCCCGAGTCGCGCACGCTCGGCGATGTGCCGCTCGACGAGTCTGGCGGTCCACGCGAGCCACTCGCGGCCCTGCGCGGCATCTTTCGGCTGAAGTCCTGCGGCGCTCAAGGCCGCGTCGACCCTGGCGAGCGCCTGGGCGACGTCGCCGAGAACCGCGTCGATCGCGGTCGCGTCGTCGGTGATCTCGGCGCGGGCGGTTTTGAGAGACGCAGCGGCCTTCAAGACGGCCTGCCACTTCGCCGGATCCCCAATGCGCCCCGAGCTCGCCGTGTCGGCGAACGCGTCGTGCGTCATGGTGAGCGCGGCGCACAGGAGCTCTCGCAGCGCGCGATTGTCGCGCGGCGTGTCGAGGATCTCGCGGCACGCCTGCTTCAGCGCGATCAGATGCCCGGCGAGATTGCCGCTATCGACGGTGGAGATGTAGGCCGGCTGGAGGACCTGAAGCGTCTCGAGCTCGTACCAGTTGAAGAAGTGCCCGCGATGGCGCCGCATGCGCTCGAGTGAGCGGAACACACGCTCGAGGCGTTCGATCAACTCCCCCGCCGTCAGCAGGGCAAGATCGTAGGCGCTCCCAAGCCCGAGGATCTGCAACCCGATGTTCGTCGGCGACGTGCGCAGCGCGACGACGGGCTCGGGTGTCTCCTGAAAGTTGTCGGGCGCGAGCCACTGCGTTTCGTCGCCGACGAACCGTTCGAAGAAGCGCCAATGCAGAATCGCATAGCGGACCGCGCGCTCCCGCTCCTCATGAGCGAGCCGCAGCTCGCGTCGGATCGCCGGCGCGCTGAGGACGTGGGCGATGAACGGGCTCACTGCCCAGATGATGAGCAGCGGGAGCGGCGTGAGCAGCGTACGCAGATGCAGCGGCAGGTCGGGAGCGCTGGGCGACGGCCCCCGTTCCCAGGCCGCGATCACGACGAGTGCCGCAACAACCGCTGTAACAACTTCCGCTGGCCACATGCGTCGCCACACTTCGCGGCTCGTCCGAGCGGTCACGCGTTCGACTTGTGAGGCCGTCTGCCACTCGAGCAGCTGGCGCTTCGTGATGAAGAGCCGCGCGAGCGTGCGCACGATCGCGTCGGCCGACACTACCGCCTGGTGCGGGAGGAACGCGACCGCCAGCAAGACCTGCTGCACGCTCGTGACCGCATCGCGCCACACTGCGGCGTAGTACGCGAACAGCGATTTGTCGACCGGCGGTCGCAGCGCCGCAACCGTCAGGCTGAACAGCCACGGAAACGCGACCGCGACCAGCACCGCTCCCGTCCAGGCGAGGGGTGACACCGGCAACACCGTCCAGCCCACCACCAGCAACAGCAGTTGGAAGATCTCGACGGTACTGCGTCGGAGATTGTCGAAGATCTTCCAGCGCGAGATCGCGGACAGACGGTTCGGCTCGGAGCGACCATCCGGTCGCGGCACGTTACCGCCGAACCACCGCAGGATTTGCCAGTCTCCGCGGATCCAGCGGTGCTTGCGCCGCGAATACGTCAGGTAGCGCGTTGGGTAGTCGTCGTACAGCTCGATGTCGGTGACGAGCCCGGCGCGCGCGAAGCTACCCTCGATCAGGTCGTGGCTGAGCAGCGTGTTGTCGGCAAAGCGATGCTCCGTCGCGCGCTCGAACGCATCGACGTCATAGATTCCCTTGCCCGTGTACGACCCCTCACTGAACAGATCCTGGTAGACGTCGGACACCGCGCTCGTGTACGGATCGACGCCGGGGTGCCCGGAGTGAATCGCCGCGAAGCGCGACTTGAACGCGCTCGTTAGCGAAACGCCCACACGCGGCTGCAGAATTCCGTACCCCTCGACGACCCGACCACGCTCCTCGTCGAACACCGGCCGATTGAGGGGATGCGCCATCGCGCCGACGAGCAACTGCGCCGCGTCAGGCGGGAGCACTGTATCGGAGTCGAGCGTGATGACGAACCGGACGTCGAGTAGCGGGGCCGGGTCGCCGACGATGTGCGAGAACGCCTCGCGCGAGCCTCCGCGAAGAAACCGGTTGAACTCCGCGAGCTTGCCGCGCTTGCGCTCCCATCCCATCCACACGCCCTCGGCCTCGTTCCAGCGGCGGGGTCGATGGAAGAGATAGAACACGGGCTCGCCCTTGGCGGCGTAGTTCGCGTTGAGCGCGGCGATGCCCTCGCTTGCGGCGGCCAGAATCTCGCCATCGTCCGGTCGCAGTTCTGTCGGCGCGTCAGGAAAATCCGTGAGCAGCGCGAAGTGAACGTGCGGATCGCGATTGGCGAGGAACTGCACTTCCAGATGTTCGATCGCCTCACGCGCCGCGTCGACGCTGCCAATGAGCGTGGGCACCACGACCGCCGTCCGGCCCTCGGGCGGAATCCCGCGCTCCCGGAACTCGAGCTTCGGGATCGGGCGCGGCCGCACGAACATCGTGACGAGCTGGTTGACCGCGCTCACACCGATTTCGGTCGCGGGGACGAATGTAACGAGCGTCACGAGGAGGGTGGCAGCAGCGCCGAGCTGCCCTGAGACCGCGAGAAGGGCGGCGAGGGCGGCGAGCGTGGCGACGGCGAGCGCCGGAAAGTAGACCGCGTTAGGGTGGCGCTCGACGGCGCGGCGCACTCGTTCACGCCAGCGCGGCCGATATGCCACCGCCGCTTCCAGCTCGGCGATCCCTTTGTCGATGAGCCAGTAGCCGACGTGCCGACGCCGGCGAGCGGCCCCTTCGTCCGGCTCGCGCACCGCGACCGAGATCGCCAGCTCGGCGACGGCCGCTTCATCGCGCTCGGTCCGCTTCGCGAGCCGCTCGATCTCGTGACGATACCGGTCTCGGGCCGCGAACGTCATCTGCGGGTAGTCGCCGGACGGATCGGTCCGCAAAACCCGCTCGATCGCGCTCTGCGACTCGACGAAGCTGTTCCAGTCGAGCCGCGCGATCGTTCGCAAGCTCGTGATGCTGTTCGCGATGGTGACGCGCGTGAGCGCGGCGCGCTGATTCGTCCGCGCGACGGCCTCCTCGGCGCTCATCAGGTCTTCCGCGATCCACTGCTCGAGCCAGACGAGGGGCGTGAACGTCGCCTGGTAATTCCTGATCTGTGACAGAAATCGGGCGACGAAGGTGGCCGATAGCTTGGGCGTATGGTCGACGAACTCGTGCAGCGCCGCGGCGAGGGCCTTTGATCCGCCTTCGCTCGCACGCCGGAGGCGCTCGGCCGCCTCATCGGCGGCGCGTACCTCGTCGAGCCGCGAGAGCGTGCGCCGCGTCATCCGCCGGATGTTCTCGATGAGTCCGAGCCGGAGCATCGCGGGGATCGCCCAGAGCTCCCCGATGCGGAGCGGGGTGACTCGCTGGAACTCGCGGATGAACAGTTCCGTGTTCGCGAGATCGAGGTGGCCTTCGGTGTGGGCGATCAGCTCGATGGCGATCTCGTAGACGCGCGGAAACCGGGCGAGCGGCCCACTCGTGAGCTCAGGTAGCTCGCGGTAATACCCGCGCGGGAGTGTCGCACGAATCTCACGGATGTGCTCCTCGACGGTGTAGAAGTTGTCGAGGAGCCATTCGCCCGCCGGACTGACGTCGATTCCGTCGTCGGCGGCGGCGCCGAGGGCTTCACGCGCTTCGAGGAGAAGGTCGTACGTCTCCTCGAGTCGCTCGAGGAGTGGCACCTTGCGCGTTCGGCCCGGAAGGCGCACGCGCTGCCGGCGCGCGAGCGCTCGGGCGTACTCGGCGAGTCGTTCGGCGCCGAGCAGCTCGCCGCGAATGGGACCGACCAGGCGTTCCTGGCGACCCTTCGCGCGTGTGAGAAGGCGCGCGAGAAGGCCGGTCCTTCTCGCCGGAGGTGTACTGGTTGCCACGATCCCAAATCAGCTAGGTCGTGCCGTACCCTAGCAGTTACCGGGCCGGAACACCACGCATCCTGCTACGTCGTTCGTAATCCGTACTGACGGCACTGCTTACTGCCTACTGTCTGCGTGGTAAGTATTTCGTACCGACGCGCAGCCACTACGTGGCGGCCATTAGCCATCAGCCATCAGCTCAGTACGTCGGACGCACTACTGATGAAAGTAAGCAGTAAGCAGTGATGTCAGTACGCAGTACGGACGACGGGGAGCGGATTGGTGGCATGGCTGGCGGTGTTGAGCCGGTAGCCGACGTAGATGAAAAGCAAGCCGAGCAGTTCAGTCACATACAGGACTTCCGTGTGACCGAACCGCGTGAACGCGCCGCCGATTCCGGGCAGTATCGCGCCGATCGCGATGTAGACGTTGCCAACGAATCGGTGGTAGGTCTCGCGAGTCCGCCGGTATCGAATCGCGGAGACGACGGCTCCGCCGACCAGGAAAACCACCGCGTACAAGTTGATGAACGGGCTGAACAGTCGAACCCAAGGCCACTCGAACACTTTCCCTGACAGCCTGAACTGTTCGACGTGCCTGTAGTCGATCGGCGAGATCAGAACACAGACGCTCGCGATCAGGATCACCGACCCGACCAATGCTGTGAGTCGGTTGGCTGTCCGACGGTCGAGGTGCAGGTAGACCGAGCCCTGCGCCAGCGGCGCGCCCCCGAGAAGCGCGCCCGAGATGTACCACGCGCGAAACGTCGGCTCGTTCCACCCGAGGATTGTCGTCACCGACTCGGTGATCGTGCCCGCTCCGTACGTCAGCATGCCGATGCCCCACCAGAGTAGATGAGGCGTCTGGCGATCCATCCACCGCGCAAGCACGACGCTCGCGAACGCGAGCGACACGACCGTGGTGACGATCGGAACGAAGTGGACGGCGTTTCGCACCGGTTCGGTCAGAACTCGATGACGAGCGACGTCGTCACGTTCCGACGCGGCTCTGGTCGGAAGAACGAGGCGTTCGCGAACTCCGCGTACAGTTCGTTCGTGAAGTTGTCCAGGTTGACGACGAGGGACGTCCGGTTCCGCCCCCGATCGAGGAGCGTCGCTCGACCCCGGAGGCCATGCACGGTGAATGACGGCAACACCGCCCCGACCGGGCTGCTCCCGGCGATCACGT
>Ga0209382_10006773_pt1 | contig 14701 bp, 11 predicted proteins | sample SoiMetdeltSBSDD5_FD_187599 | JGI IMG/M metagenome (GOLD analysis project Ga0209382, IMG submission 187599) | Bulk soil microbial communities from a Populus tree surrounding site in Tennessee, USA - Soil MetaG P. deltoides SBSDD5 (SPAdes) (version 2) | ecosystem: Environmental > Terrestrial >... | reverse complement strand
CCCCGAGCACCTGCGCGATGAGCACCGCAAGGGGCTCGAGCGCTATCTCTCGACGGGTGAGAGCAACATCCTCGGCCGGCGCCTGGAGCTGGTCGGCCGGCGGTCGAACGGCTCGGACTTCCCCATCGAGGTCTCGATCGTCCGGATCGGCACCGAAGAGCCGCCGATCTTCGCCGGCTACCTGCGCGACCTCACGGCCCGCAAGCGCGGGGAGGAGAGCGCCCGCCGCCTGGCCGCGATCGTCGAGCACTCGAGCGACGCGGTGGTCGGCGTCGGGGTCGACGGCCGCATCGTGGCCTGGAACCCGGGCGCCGAGCGGCTCTACGGCTGGTCGGCGGCGGAGGCGATCGGCATGTCGATCGCAGACACCGCTCCCCCGGACCAGCGGGACGAAACCGAGTATCTGGTGCGCAGGCTGATGTCGGGCGAAGCCATCACGAACCACCGCACGCAGCGCATGCGGAAGGACGGGGAGCTGGTCGACGTCGCCCTCACGCTGTCGCCGATCCGCGACGAGGGCGGCGACGTGATCGGCATGGCGGGGATCATCCGCGACATCTCCGAGGAGCTCGAGATCGAGCGCGAGCGCGTGCGCCTCCTGGAGCAGGAGACCAAGGCCCGCCGGCGCGCCGAGGAGCTCGAGCGGCGCGCCTCCTTCCTGGTCGAGATCCACACGGCGCTCGACAGCTCGCTCGACTACGAGGTCGTGCTGCGCCGCCTGGCGCGCATCACGGTGCCGCGCATCGCGGACTGGTGTGCGATCCACATGAAGGGCGACGACGGCGCGCCGCGCCGGCTCGCGGTCGCGCACAACGACCCGAAGCGCGAGCGGTTTGCATGGGACCTCGAAGACCGCTACCCGACGAACCCGGACGACACGACGGGCGTGCCGCAGGTGCTGCGCACCGGGAAGGCCGAGCTGTATCCGGAGATCACGGACGAGATGGTCGAAGCGGGCGCCCGCGATGCCGAGCACCTCGAGATCATCCGCAGCCTGGGGCTGCGCTCGGCGATGATCGTCCCGCTGCGCGCCCGCGGGCAGACGCAGGGCGCCGTCACGCTCGTATCCGCAGAGTCGGGCCGTTTCTACACGGAGGACGACCTCGACTTCGCATCCGCCATGGCCCGCCGGGCGGCACTGTCGGTCGACAACGCGCGTCTGCACAGCGAGCTGGCGGAGCGCAGCAGGGAGAACGAGTTCCTGGCCGCGGCCAGCGCGGCCCTGGACCAGACACTCGACCTGGATGAGACGCTGCAGCGGGTCGCGGACCTGACGGTGCCCGACCTCGGCGACGGCTGCATGGTCGACCTGCTCGAGGAGAACGGCACCGTCACGCGTGTTGCGAGCGCGACCTCCGACGAAGCGGCGAGGCCGGTGCTCGAGCGGCTCAGGGACCAGCACATCAACTTCGACAGCGCTCATCCGATCGCCATCGCGCTGCGGACCGGGACCGTGCAGCGCGTCGAGGACATCAACCGCGGGATGCACGAGACGTGGGCCTCGGACGACGCGTATCTCGACGTCGTGCGTGGCTGGCCGGGCCGGTCCGCGGTCGTGGTGCCGATGGTCGCGCGGGGACGCACGCTGGGGTCGATCGCGCTGGCTTCGTTCAGCGAGCGAACCTTCGACGACGACGACGTGCGCGTGATCCGGGAGCTGGCGCGCCGGGCGGCCTTCGCGGTCGACAACGCGCGCCTGTTCGGCGAGAGCAGCTACATCGCGACCAAGCTGCAGCAGAGCCTGCTGCCGCCTCACCTGCCGGAGATCCCTGGCGTGGAGATCGCGGCACGGTTCCGGCCCGCGGGTGAGACCAACGACGTCGGCGGAGACTTCTACGACATCTTCATGCGCAGCGAGGACGAGTGGGCCATCACGATCGGCGACGTATGCGGCAAGGGCGCGGACGCGGCCGCGGTCACGTCGCTGGCGCGACACACGCTGCGCGCCACGGCGATGCGCGGCGATGACGCGCCCGACGAGCTGCTGCGGACGCTCAACCGGGCGATGCTGGCCGAGGGCCCGATGGCCTACCAGTTCTGCACGGTGGCGCTGGCCAGCTTCAAGGTGGGCTCCGAGTCGACGATCGCGACCGTGTCGAGCGGCGGGCATCCGCTGCCGATCGTGCTGCGCGCGGACGGGACGGTGCAGGCATTCGGCGAGCCGGGCACCTTGCTCGGCGTGGTGCCCGATCCCGACCTCACCTCCACCGAGATGGAGCTCTTCCGCGGCGACACGCTCGTCTTCTACACGGACGGCATCACCGAGGCCCGCACCCCCGAGGGCATGATCGGCTTCACCGGGCTGCTGTCGGCCGTGCGGTCGTGCGCGGGGTGCGGCGCCGCCGAGGTGGCCGAGCGGATCGAGCAGCACCTACTCGACTCCCAGACCACGGAGCTGCGCGACGACGTCGCGCTGGTCGTCGCGCAGATCGCGGTGGGCGGGGACGGGCGCGCCCGCGGCGCAGCCGCCCTGACCGCCGACGCCTAGCTAGAGGCCCGTCGAGGCCATCGGCTCCTCGGGCGGCAGCTCACGGTGCTCGCCGGGGCGCGGCATCGCGCGGCCTTCGGTGAGGTCCTCGTGGCGGTGGTCGGCGCCGCCGGCCATCTGCGCGAGGCGGCCGATCCGGTCCTCGGGCGGCGGGTGCGTGGAGAAGAGCTTCGACGTGTGCCCCCGTGCGCCGAGCGGCGCCATGATCATCAGATGCGCGATCGCCTGGTTGCCGAGCCGCGCGGAGGGCTTGGCCGCAGCGGAGATCTGCTCGAGGGCCGACGCGAGGCCCTGCGGATAGCGCGTCAGCTCGGCCGCGGAGGCGTCGGCCACGTACTCGCGCCGGCGGCTGATCGCGAACTGGATCAGAATCGCCGCGATCGGCGCCAGGATCAACGACACGATCACGACCACCAGCACGATCGGGTTCGCATTGCGGTTGTTGTCACCGCCGCCGAACCACATCCCCCGCATGAAGATCTGAGCGAGCAGCGCGATCGAGCCGGCGAGCACCGCGGCCCACGTCATCAGCCGCACGTCGTAGTTGCGGATGTGGCTGACCTCGTGGGCGAGCACGCCTTCCAGCTCCTCCTCGTCGAGGCGTTCGAGCAGGCCGGTGGTGACCGCCACGATCGCCTGCTTCGGCGAGCGGCCGGCGGCGAACGCGTTGGGCGACTCGTCCTCGACGACGTACAGGCGCGGCATCGGCAGCCCCGCCGTGATCGCGAGGTTCTCGACCATGCGCCACAGCTCCGGCGCCTCCTCCTTGCGCTCGATGTGACGGGCACCCGCCACCGCCATCACGAGGTCGTCCGCCATGTACAGGTTGATGAACAGCATGACCACAGCGATCACGAGGGCGATCACGAGGGCGGCGACGCCGAACCACAGCGAGAGCACGTAGCCCAGCACGCCGTAGAGCACGAGAAATCCCGCCAGCAATGCCAGCGACTTCCGCTTGTTCGAGGTGATCTGCCGATACACCGGCGCGGTCGTCCCTAGACCAACCCGCGGCCGCCCTTAGGCGGACGCGGTTCCAAATGAGACGGTCGGGACCGCGCGCTCGGCCGGGTCCTCCAGCTCGAAGAACTCGCGCTCGCCCGCGTTCGCGAACCGCGCGATCACGCTCGAGGGGAATTGCTGGATCTTGGTGTTCAGGTCACGCACGGTCATGTTGTAGAAGCGGCGCGAGGCCTGGATCTTGTCCTCGGTGTCGGTGAGCTCGTTCTGCAGCTCGAGGAAGTTCTGGTTCGCCTTCAGGTCGGGGTATGCCTCGGCGACGGCGAACAGCTGGCGCAGGGCGCCGGTGAGGGCGTTCTCCGCCTGGGCCTGGGCTTCGGGGCCGTGCGCCGCGGTCGCGGCGCTGCGTGCGGCGGTCACGTTCTCGAACACCTGGCGCTCGTGGGCGGCATAGCCCTTGACGGTCTCGACCAGGTTGGGGATCAGGTCGTGCCGGCGCTTGAGCTGCACGTCGATGTCGGAGAATGCCTCCTCGGACTGGTTACGCAGCCGGACGAGGCTGTTGTACGTCACGACCGCGTAGATCACCAGCAGCGCGATCACGACGATGAGGACGATTAGCCAGATCATGTCCTACCTCTCGGTTGGGGTAGGGAAAGGCTAGCCGGTCAGCGCGCGACTACGCGGTCTTGACCTCGCCCACGAGCTTCGTGACCGAGTCCTTCGCGTCGCCGAACAGCATCACGGTGTTCTCGCCGTAGTAGAGCTCGTTCTCGATCCCCGCGAAGCCCGGGTTCATGCTGCGCTTCAGCACCACCACCTGGTGCGCCTTGTCGACGTCGAGGATCGGCATGCCGTAGATGGGGCTGCTCTCGTTCGACCGGGCGGCGGGGTTCGTGACGTCGTTGGCGCCGATCACCAGCGCCACGTCCGTCTGAGGGAAGTCGGGGTTGATCTCGTCCATCTCCTTCAGCGCGTCGTAGGGCACATCCGCCTCCGCGAGCAGCACGTTCATGTGACCCGGCATGCGGCCCGCGACCGGGTGGATCGCGTAGTTGACCTCGACGCCGCGCTTCTCCAGCTCGTCGGCGAGCTCGCGCACGGAGTGCTGGGCCTGGGCGACCGCCAGCCCGTATCCGGGCACCACGATCACCTTGTCGGCGTACGCCAGCATCGTCGCCACGTCCGCCGGGGTCACGTCCTTCACGGGACGCGTCTCCGCCTCGCCGGCGGGACCGGCCGCGACCGCCGACCCGAACGCGCTGAACAGCACGTTCGACAGGGATCTGTTCATCGCGCGCCCCATCAGGATGGTCAGCAGCGTCCCCGACGAGCCCACCAGCGAGCCCGCGATGATCAGCGAGTTGTTGTCGAGCACGAAGCCGGCGCCCGCGGCCGACAGTCCCGTGAACGCGTTCAACATCGAGATCACGACGGGCATGTCGGCGCCGCCCACCGGGATGATCAACAGGACGCCGAACACGAGCGCCGCACACAGCATCAGCACGAACAGGCCCTCGCTCTCCTCGCCCGTGGCGAGGTAGAAGATCAGCCCTACGATCCCGAGCACCAGCGCGCCGTTCACGAACTGATTGCCCGGGAACACGATCGGCCGGCCGGTCATCAGCTCCTGCAGCTTCGCGAACGCGATCAGCGAACCGGAGAAGCTGACGGCGCCGATCACGCAGGCGAGCAGGGTGGGAAGCAGCGTCTCCAGCGGGATCTCCCCGGGCTCGGGGATCAGCTCGTGGTACTCGGACAGCGCGACCAGCGCCACCGCGCCGCCGCCGACGCCGTTGAACAGCGCCACCATCTGCGGCATCGCGGTCATCTTCACCGCGCGCGCCGAGACCGCCCCGATCACGGCGCCGATCGCGATGCCCACCGCGATCAGCCCGTAGTTCTCGACATCGGGGTGGAGCAGCGTCGCGACGACGGCGATCAGCATCCCGATCGACGCCAGGATGTTGCCCTGGCGCGCCGTGCGCGGATGGCTCAGCCCGCGAATGCCGAGGATGAACAGCACCGACGCGACGAGGTACGCCGAGTTGATGAAGTCGATGTCGCGGAGGAAGCTGCCGACGATCAAGGAGCGTCCTTCTCGCCCGGCTTCTCGCCCGGCTTCTTGCGGCCCTTGAACATCTCGAGCATGCGGTCGGTGACCAGGAAGCCACCGACGATGTTGATCGTGCCGAACGCGACCGCGACGGTGCCCGCGATCTTCGAGAGCGTGTCCGCGCCTTCCGCGCCCACGACGATCAGCCCGCCGAGCAGCACGATGCCGTGGATCGCGTTGGTGCCGGACATCAGCGGCGTATGCAGCATCGTCGGCACCTTCGAGATCACCTCGAAGCCGACGAACACCGCCAACACGAAGACCGTGATCTCGGTGATCAGGTCGCCGCTCATGCCGGCGCTCCCATTGCTTCCTTCACGCGCTCGTTGACGACCTGGCCGTCGTGCGTGACGACCGCGCCTGCGGTGATCTCGTCGTCGAAGTCGAGGCTGAGGTTGCCCTCGGGCGCCAGGTGCTTGAGCAGGTTCACGATGTTGTTCCCGTACAGCAGGCTGGCGTGGAACGGCATCTGGCTCGCGAGGTTCAGCGTGCCGTCGATCGTCACGCCGTCCCGCTCGATCACCTGGCCGGGCACGCTCAGCTCGCAGTTGCCGCCTGTCTCGGCCGCGAGGTCGACGACCACCGACCCGGGCTTCATCGCACGCACCATCTCCGAGCTGACGAGCTTCGGCGCGGGCCGGCCGGGCACTGCCGCGGTGGTGATCAAGATGTCGGCGGCCGCGACGCGTTCGGCGAGCAGCTCCTGCTGGCGGCGCTGCACGTCGGCCGACACCTCCTTCGCGTACTCGCCCGACCCGGAGCCCTCGCCCTCCTGCTTGACCTCGATCTCGACGAACTTCGCGCCCAGGCTCTGGACCTCTTCCTTCACGGCGGGCCGCACGTCATACGCCTCGACGACTGCGCCCAGCCGCTTCGCGGTCGCGATGGCCTGCAGCCCGGCGACGCCGGCGCCCAGCACGAGCACGCGCGCGGGCTTGGCGGTACCGGCTGCGGTGATCAGCATCGGCAGGAACTTGCCGAGGCCGCGGGCACCGGCGAGCGTGGCGCGGTAGCCGGCGACCACTGCCTGCGACGACAGCGCGTCCATCGCCTGCGCGCGGGTCGTGCGCGGGATCGCCTCCATCGCGAAGCTCGTGACACCCGCCTCTGCCAGCCGCTTCACGAGGTCGGGGCTGTTCAAGGGAGAGAGGAACCCGATCAGGAGCTTGCCGCGGCCGGGGGTCTCGTCCGGGCCGGGTGCGGCCACTTTCACGATCGCATCGGCCTCGCGCACCGCGCCGGCGTCGCCGACCGTGGCGCCGGCCTCCTCGTACTCGGAGTCCCCGATGTTGGCCTCGGCGCCCGCCCCGCGCTCCACCACGACGTCGAAGCCCGCATCCGCGAGCTTCTTCACGGAGTCGGGAACGAGCGCAACGCGGCGCTCGCCCGGCTTCGTCTCTTTAGGTACGCCTACCTTCATTTTGCGGGGGGAATGGCGCGGGTGGCGCCCTTCGCGGCGCGAGACTCTATCCCAAGCGCGGGGGCGTGGGGCGGCGCGGCTAGACTCATCCCCCTCATGCCGACCTTCGTCCACGCCGGCCAGCGCCTGGCCTACGAGGTCTACGGAGAGGGTCAGCGGAACGTCGTGCTCCTGCCGGGACTGCTGCTCCCGAGCCGCATGCACGCACCGCTCGCCCGGGACCTCGCCGATCGCGGCAACCGGGTGATCACGCTCGACCTGCTCGGCCACGGCGCGTCGGACATGCCACGCGACATGTGGCGCTATTCGATCCCGATCTTCGGGCGTGAGGTCGTCGCGCTGCTCGACCACATGGAGCTGGACGAGGCGATCGTCGGCGGCACGTCCCTGGGCGCGAACACGACGCTCGAGGTCGCATCGCTGGCTCCCAGCCGGGTGCGCGGCATGCTGATCGAGATGCCGGTACTCGACAACGCGCTGCTCGCCTGCGCGATCGCGTTCACGCCTCTTCTGATCGGGCTCACGTTCGGCGCGCCGGTCACGGGGCCGGTGGCCTCCGTGCTGCGGCGGGTCCCGCGCGTGTTCGGCCACTACCCCGACGTGTTCCTCGACGTGCTGAGCCGCGAGCCGAAGCCGTCGTCCGCGGTGCTACAGGGCATCTTCTTCGGCCGCACCGCGCCGCCCCGGGAGGAGCGCAAGACCTTCGAGGCGCCGTCACTCGTGCTGGGCCACCCGCGCGACGCGATCCACCCCTTCTCGGACGCGAAGATGCTGGCCGAGGAGCTGCCGAACGGCCGGCTGCTGGAGGCCAACTCGCTGTACGAGCTGCGCCTGCGCCCGCGCCGCCTGACCGGCGAGATCGCGGCGTTCCTGGACGAGTGCTGGAAGCCGAGCCCGCGCCAGGCCGCGCAACGCCGGCGCCGGCGCGCGGCGAGCTAGCCGACAGCGGCGGCCGTCTTGGCCGGGAGCTCCTGCAGCACCTCGCGCGCGGCGCGTTCGCCCGACTGCAGCGCGCCGTCGATGTAGCCGTTCCACTTCGTCGCGGTCTCGGTGCCGGCCCAGTGCAGCGGCCCGATCGGCTCGCGCAGCGCGGGCCCGTATGCAGTCAGCACTCCCGGCGGTGTGAAGCCCTCGTAGCACCCGCGACTCCACTCCTCCTCGGCCCAGCTCTTCTCGATGAATTGGTCCACCTGGCCGGCGCGAGTCCCGAACAGCTGCACGAGGTTCGCGATCACGGCCTCCCGGCGGTCGGCGGCTGGGACGCGGCCGAAGGAGCGCGCGTGATCACCTTCCAGGAACCCGACCAGGATCCCGGGCGAGCCCGAGGGCGGGGAATTGTCGACCGTCAGCGTGAGCGGCCCGCTGCCGCTCACGGCACTGCCGCTGAGGCCGTCGCTGCGCCAGAACGGCTCGTCGTAGATCGCAAAGCACTTGATCACGGTCCCCATCGGGACGCGCTGCGTGAGCTGGTCGCGATAGCCGGGCAGCGGCGGGTCGTAGCGGATGCGCCCGGCAAGCACCGGCGGCACCGCGACGATCGCGCGCCCGGCGCGCACCCGCACGTCATCGCCGGTCAGCCCCACGGCACGCGGCGACCACTCGATGCGCCGCACCGGTGAGGAGAACAGCACGCGGTCACCGAGGCTCTCGGCGACCCGCCCGGCGAGCGTGCCGGCGCCCTCCACGAAGCGGTCCTGCTGCGCGCCGCCCTCGGTGTCCAGCAGCAGGTCGAAGTTCCCGGCCGAGGAGATGTAGAACAGCAGGTGCAGCAGGGACACGTCCGCGGGCATCGCCGCCCAGACGGCCTTCACGGCGATCTCCATCATCTCGCGCCCGGTCGGGGTGACCATGTTGTGCCGCATCCACGACCAGACCGTCTGGCTGTCCCACTGCTTCGCCTTGGGCGCGTTCCACGGCGCCTCCGGCGGCACCTTCTGGGCCATCCGGTCGAGGCGCGCCATCGCCTGCCCGACGTCCGCCATCACGTGCGGGCGCAGCTTCGGGATCGTCCCCGTGTACCGCGTCAGGCGGCCGCCCAGCTCGACCACGTTCTGGCCGGCGGTCCAGGTGGGGAACGTCTCGGCGCCGTGCGCGCGCGCCAGGGCGTAGAGCCGGTCCTGCGTCGGGCCGACCCACTGGCCGCCGACGTCGATCCAGGCGCCCTCGCCGAGCGGCTGCGACTCCAGCCGGCCCCCGGCCCGGTCGCGGGCCTCGAGCACCACGAACGAGCGCCCGGCGCGCTCCAGCTCGAGCGCGGCCGACAGGCCCGCCATGCCGGCGCCCACGATGGCGACGTCGACGTCGATCGTGCCGTTGGGGGTCACGGGGCGAAACCCTATCCCTCCTGCGCCGCCGGATCGCGTACTGCGCAGGAATTCCCAACCGTGTGGATAATCTTGCCTCCGAGTGACCAGCCGAAAAGAAGAGAAGGAACAGCGCCGCCTGGAGCGGCTTGCGCGGGAGCAGCAGGAGCAGGAGCAGGCCCGCCGCAGGCGCCTCTACTCGATCGTCGTGGGCGGGGCACTCGGCCTCGCCGCGATCGCGGCAGTGGTGGTGGCGGTCGTCGCGGGCGGCGGTGACGGAGCCAGCGGCTCCGCGGGAGGCGTTCCCACCGGGGCCCAGACCTTCGAAGGCGGCGTCGATCCGCCGCCTCAGCAGGCGACCGAGCTCGACCCGGCCGCGGAGGCGGCCAGCTGCGTGCTGCGGCACCCCGTGATCGAGGGCCGGACCCACGTCGAGGAGAGCAAGGACGTCGAGTACAAGACGAATCCGCCCACGTCCGGCAACCACGATCCCCAGCCCGCGGGCGACGGCGTCTATGACGAGGCGTTCAACGCGACGGACATGAAGCACTTCGTGCACACCCTCGAGCACGGGCGGGTCGAGGTCCAATACGACCCGTCGCTCGGGAAGCGCCGGATCGACCAGCTCGGCGGCCTGTTCAACGAAGACCCCTACCACATGGTCCTGCTGCCGAATCGCAGCATGGACTACGCGGTCGCGGTCACCGCATGGGGCCATCTGATGGGCTGCAAGCGCGTCACCGACGAGACTTTCGACGCGATTCGCGCGTTCCGGGACCGCTACCGCGACCAGGGCCCCGAGCAGGCTCCGTAGCCGGTCGCGCCCGGGATCGCGGCCGAGCGCAACCCGCTCCACCTGCCCGTGTTCGTGACCCAGAGGGGATGAGGCACGGGAAGGCAACAGCTGTGGCGGTGCTCGCGGGGCTGACGGTCTGCGTGGCCGCTCCCGGCCAGGCCCTGGCGGCATACGTGCCAGACCCGGTCGAGTTCGAGCGCGCGGTCCGCGCGCCGGACGCGGCGGGAGGGCCGCCGGCGGTGCGCTTCGCGCGGCGCTCGGTGTCGCGCGTGGTGCGGCCCGGCAAGCGCTTCAACCTGGTCGGCCTCGGGTGGCGCGGCGGGTCGGTTCGCTCGCTGAGCTTCCGGGTGCGCCGCACTGGTGGTGCCTGGACCCGCTGGGTGGCCGTGGGGAGCGAGTCCGGCGACGCACCCGACCGGACGTCGCGCGAGAGACGCCGCGCGCGCCGCAGCTCGAGCCCGCTGTGGGCGGGCCAGGCCGACGAGCTGCAGCTGGCGCTGACCGCCGGCCGGGACGTGCGTGACCTGCGGCTGCACTTCGTGAACACGACCGGCACCGCCACGCCGGCCGCGCGGCTGCGGAGCCGGCTGCGCGCACGCACCGCAGCGGCGCGGCGCCCCGCTGCCAAGCAGGCCGACACCTCCCAGCCGCCGATCGTGCCGCGCGAGCAATGGGCCAGCGACAAGTGCCCGCCGCGCGCCGACCCGGTGTACGGTCGCGTGGACCTCGCGTTCATCCACCACACCGTGAGCGCCAACGAATACGGCCCGGCCGACTCCCCGGCGATGGTGCTCGCGATCTGCCGCTACCACCGCAACGGCAACGGGTGGAACGACGTCGGCTACAACTTCATCGTCGACCGCTACGGCACGATCTTCGAAGGCCGCGCGGGCGGCATCGCCGAGGCCGTCGTGGGCGCGCAGGCGCAGGGCTACAACTCCACCTCGACCGGCATCGCGAGCCTCGGCACCTTCAGCTCCGGCGGCCAGACTCCCGCGGGCCTTTCCGCGATCGCCCGGCTGCTGAGCTGGAAGCTCGCCGTCCACGGCGTGCCGCCGGCGGGCCGCGTCGAGGTCGTCTCGCAGGGCGGCTCGACGAACCGCTTCCCCGCCGGCTCCCGCCCCGTGTTCAACCGCATCTCCGGCCACCGGGACGGCAACGCGACCGCCTGCCCGGGCGACGGCCTCTACGCACAGCTTCCGCAGCTGCGGGCGATGGTCGATCCGGGCCCGCCGCGGGCCACTACGCAGACCGTCGCCTCGCGCCAGCGCCGCAACATCACCTACGGGTCCAAGGCCGTCCTGCGCCTGTCGCTCGGCGCGGGCGGCGAGCCGCCCGGCACTCCCGTGTCACCGCTCGGCAGCCGGCGCGTGGACGTGCAGGTGCTGGGCCGGTACGGCTGGAGCACGAACCACACCGTCACGACGGACTCGGCGGGGAAGGCCGAGACGCGCATGCGCCTGTCGCTCACCCGCCGCGTGCGGGCCCGCTACCGGGGCGAGGCGGGCCTCCTGCCGTCGGCCTCGGCAATCCTGCAGGTCGGGGTCAGGCCGGTGGTGACCGTGGATGCGGACGTCGCCGGCAAGCGCGTGCGGGTCACCGGCACCGTGCGGCCCAAGAAGGCGTCCGCGATCCTCACGCTGAAGCGCCGCACGCCCGGCGGGCGCCTCCTGCGCGTGTCACGGCGGACCGTGAAGCTGCGCCGGGGCGACCTGCTCACGAACCTGCGGGTGACCCGGCCGTCCCTCTACCGCCTGCGCCTGTCGGTCAAGACCGACTCGCGCAACCTCTCGGCGCGCTCCAAGGTCACCGAGTTCCGCGTCGGGTAGCCCTCACTCCGGCGGCGGGCGCCAGCCGCCCGTCTCGCCGCGGTACAGGCCCTGGCCGCTCAGCAGCAGCTTCGCCGTGCGCGCCAGGATCCGCAGGTCGAGCCGCAGCGACCAGTGCTCGATGTACCACAGGTCGAGCTCGATCCGCTCGTGCCAGGGCAGCGCCGCCCGGCCGCTCACCTGCGCCCAGCCGGTGATGCCCGGCGGAACCGCGAGCCGGCCGCGCTGGCGGGGCGTGTACTGATCCACCTGCGAGCGCACCGTCGGCCGCGGGCCCACGATGCTCATGTCGCCCTTCACCACGTTGACCAGGTTGGGCAGCTCGTCGAGCGACCAGCGCCGCAGCAGCGCACCCACGCGCGTGATGCGCGGGTCGCCCTCGTCGACGGCGAGGCCCGCGCCCATCTGCTCCGCGCCCGAAACCATGGTGCGCAGCTTCAGGAGGTCGAAATCGACGCCGGCGCGCCCCACCCGGCGCTGGCGGTAGATCACGGGCCCGCGGCTTCCCAGCTTGATCGCTCCCGCCGCGGCCGCGAGCAGGGGCGCCGCCAGCAGCAGGAGCAGGCTCGCGAGCACGATGTCGAGCAGGCGCTTGACCGCGCGGCTCACGACGGGCGCTCCCGCTCGCGCTCCCACGTCGCGGTCGTGCCGTGGCGCAGCGCGTCCCACAGGCCGGCCCCCAGCGACGCGGTCATCAGCACGTAGTAACGGCACAGGGCGAGTACCCGCGAGCGCCGGTTGAGCGGGGCCAGCGCCGCGGCCAGCAGCAGCGCGAGCTGGCCGGCGAGCGTGACGGTGTAGACCCATCCCTCGCCCAGCAGGACGACGTTCGCGACCAGCGCGGCGACGTGCAGGAACGGAGTCGCGTACCGCAGCGCGCGGTGGGAGAGGATCTCGAGCCCGTACGTGAGCCCGTAGCCGCGTGGATTCAGCATCCCGCCGCCCAGCACGGTCGGCCAGGCGTGGCTCATCATGCGCCGCTTGCGGCGGAACTCCCCCTCGATCGACGGCACCGGGCGCTCGACCGCGCGCGCTCCCGGCTCGTACACGGCCCGCCAGCCGCGCTTCACCATGTTGAACGGAAAGGAGAGGTCGTGGCTCGTGCGCGGGTCGAGCCGCATGTAGGCCTCGCGCCGCACCGCGTAGATCGCGCCGTTGCCGGCCGTCACCGAGCCGATGCGGCTCTCGAGCTCGCGCACCCAGTTCTCGTAACGCCAGTACGCGCCCTCCTGGTTGGACCCGTCCGGAGCCAGGTACGCGAGCTGCCCGCAGACGTAGCCGACGTCAGGATCCCCGAAGCGGCGCACCAGCTCACGCAGCGCGTAGGTGTCCCAGAACGCGTTCGCGTCGGAGAACGCCAGGATCTTGCCGGCCGCGACATCCGCGGCCGCGTCCTGCGCGGGCACCTTGCCGCGGCGCGGCAGGTCGAGCACCGTCACGCCGTCGCGTGCGTGCGCGGTGCCGTCGTCGGAGCCGTCCGACGCCACGATCAGCTCCAGGCGATCGCCGGGATAGTCGAGCGCGAGCATGTTCTGCACCTTTTCCGCGATCACCTCGCCCTCGTTGTGAGCCGCGACGATCAGGGTCACGCTCGGCGGCTCCGTGAGCGCAGCCGGCTCACGGCGCGACCGCACCGCGGTGAGCGCGCGCAGCAGCAGGCCGTACCCGGCGTGCGTGTACGCGATCAGGCCGATCGCGATCCAGAAGATCACGGCCACCGCGGTCACCAGCGCGGCTCCTCCAGCAGCCGGCTGTAGAGGTCCTCGGTGAGGGCCGCGACCCGCTCCCATGAGTGCAACTCGGCCAGGGCCGCGGCGGCGCGGGACAGCTCCTGCCGCGCCGCCTCGTCGTCGAGCAGCTCCGCCAACGCGGTGCACAGCGACGCTGCGCTGCCCGGCTCGAACAGCCGCGCGGCGCCGTGCTCGGCGATCTCCGGGAAGCCGCCCACCGCGCTCAGCAGCAGCGGCCGGCCGAAGGCGAGCGCCGTGTACAGCACGCCCGACTGCTCGATCTCGCGATAGGGCAGCGCCACCACATCGGCGCGGCGGAAGTAGGCGGCCACGTCGGTGTCGGGCACGAACCGGGGGACCAATCGCATCCGGTCGGCGATGCCCAGCTCGCGGGCCCGCCGCTCGAGCGGCGCGAGGGACATCCGCGGCATCCCCACCACCAGCAGGACAGCGTCATCGGGAGCACCGGCCAGCGCCTCTACGAGCAGGTCCACTCCCTTGTAGGGACGCACGAGGCCGAAGAACAGCACCACCCGGCGACCCTCCAGGCCGGCCAGCGCAGGCGGCGCCGGTCCCTGCGGCATCCGGGTGAGATGCGTGAACGCGCCGTGGGGGATCACGTGGATGCGCTCGGCCTGCACGCCGGCCTCGGCGGAGACCCGCTCCGCGCCCGCGCGCGAGTGCACCACCACCGCATCGACTGCGCGCAGCACCGCCGGCATCCCGGCGCGCGCGCCCGCCCGGACCTCGCGCGGGGTCACGTCATGCGCAGTCAGCACCACGGGGCGCGGGAACCTCCGCACGAGCAGCCGGTCGAGGTTCGGGATCGGCAGCCACTGGAAGTGGACGACGTCGTCCTGGGCGCCGCGGGCGCGGCGCGCCAGGCGAAGCATGTCGGCGGGATGCTGGACGGCCTTGGCCGCCGCGCTGCCCGGCGCGAGCCGGTAGAAGCACTCATCACGCCTGTAGCCATGCGGCTCCGGCACCTCGCCGAAGCGGAAGTGGCTCGTCGCGAGGGTCACCTCGTGGCCCCGGTCCGTGAGCGCCGCGCACAGCGCG
>Ga0209382_10006772_pt1 | contig 14701 bp, 17 predicted proteins | sample SoiMetdeltSBSDD5_FD_187599 | JGI IMG/M metagenome (GOLD analysis project Ga0209382, IMG submission 187599) | Bulk soil microbial communities from a Populus tree surrounding site in Tennessee, USA - Soil MetaG P. deltoides SBSDD5 (SPAdes) (version 2) | ecosystem: Environmental > Terrestrial >... | reverse complement strand
TGCTGGCGGCGGAGCCACCGGTGGCGGCGGCACGGCCGCCGCCGGCGGAGCGACTGGCTTCACCACGACCGGCGCCTCGGGCGTGGGTTTCACCTCCTCCGGTTTGGGCTCGACCTCGGGCTTCGGGCTCTCGCGCCGCGCGCGGCGCAGCTGCTCGCTGAGCGTTTGGAGCAGCTGTTGCTGGCGCGCGACCTCGCTCTCGAGTGTCGTCATGCGCGCGCGCAGTCGCAGGACGATCGGAATGCCGATCAAGACCAGTAACCAGAGCAGAAACATGGACGCTCGCTTTCCTGGTGCAGGTACTCGAGTCGCCGGCCTGGGGATCGGTGAATTGTTTCGGTCGTTATAAGGATGCCATTTAACCGCGGGACGGTGGTGAATGCGATTTACTGACAAAGGCCGGCCTGGGCCTGAACGTTCATGGCTCGGTGACGTGGCGCGATTGTTGTCATCCGGCCCTGCTCCAGCTACAGTCCCTCACCAACGGAGGACTCCACGGTGAAGTTGCGTCTCCACGTTCTGGTCTCTGTGCTGGTGTGGTCATTCTGCGTCGGCATCACCTCTGCACAGAATGGCGGTGCCATCCGCGGTGTCGTGCGAGACCCTGAAGGCAATCCGCTCCCACGTGCCACGGTCGAACTGGCGGGCGGCGGTGCGGTCGTCCGAACACAGACTTCGCCAAGTGGGGAATACGTGTTTGCCTCACTCCGTCCGGGCACCTACACGATCAGCATTCCTCCAGATGGCTTTACGCTTGCGCCATTTCAACAGGAGGGTGTGCAGGTTGCTGCAGGGCAAACGATCCGTGTGGATGCGCGCCTTCAATGGGGCGGTAATCTCGGCACCCTGGGAGATGATCAATCGCGCTTCTATCTGCGTTTGTCCGATCCTCCCATTGGCCCAGTCCCACGCACGCGACGCGGCAAACCGGACCTCAGCGGCGTGTGGATTGGCACCCACTTTCAGCACGACCCTGCCGCAGACGCAATGCCCCTCCCATGGGCGGAAGCGTTGGTCAAGGAACGTATTGCGAACGACGTAAAGGATCACCCCAACGCGTTCTGTCTTCCCGGCGCGGTGATTCCGGGTGGACCGCTCATTTTCCAGATCGTCCAGCACGAGTCCTCAGCCGTGTGGCTGTTTGAGAACGTGCCGAACTACCGCCAGGTCTATCTGGATGGTCGACAACATCCAAAGGATTTGAACCCGTCGTGGACCGGTCATTCGATCGGTCGATGGGACGGCAATACCCTGGTCATCGACACTGTCGGATTCAATGACAAGAGCTGGATCGAGATCTTCCCCCACACCGACAAGCTGCACGTGATCGAGCGCTACACACGAATCGATCTCGGGCGTCTCAACATCGAGGTGTTGATCGAGGACCCTGGCACGTTCGTCCGTCCGTGGCGTAGCCGAGCCACGTGGACACTTGCCCCTGATCACGAGGTGTATGAATACGTGTGCGCTGAGAACAACAAGCAGCAACGTTAGCGCGCGGCAATACGGCTGGCCCGAAGGTATGTCAGAATCGAAGCTGCCAGAACAACTGCCACGTCGAGGCGGTGTTTCGTGCCACGTCGTCTGAAGAAGCTCCTGGTCATTGGTTCAATCCCATTCCTTACATCCCAAGCGATCGCGCAAACGTCTGGCTCCACATCTGTTCAGTCTCCTCCGGCAGACGAAGCCCAACGTGTGACCAGCCTGGCCACGCCGGCCGGGCATGAAGTGGATTTCGGTGTCGGCGGCTACAAGTATGTCGAGCCGGGCGACACGAGCATTTCGATCCACGGCCCCAAGTTCGGAGGCGGATATACGGGCACGATTGCACTCAATTCGCGCCAGCACTGGTTTCTCCAGGCCAATGCGCGGGGCCTTGTTGGCAGTACCACGTACGATGGCTGGTGCTCGCCCTTCCTGATCACGCCCGACAACAGGTCGCCAAATGGCTACGCGCTGGACCTTGGCGATCCGTCGCCGTGCAGCGAGGTGGTGACACGGACTGGTACGTGGGAAGGCCGTGCCCTGGTCGGCAAGGATTTCATCGGCCGCAAATGGGGATGGTCACCCGATGTCGGTCTGGGCATCCGTCATTTATCGAATGGCACGACCGGCGTCGCCGGCTACCGCACCGACGACTATCTGTATCTGCCAGTCGGCATTACGGCTCGCACCGTCGTGGGTTCGCACGCGCTGAGCTTCAACCTGGAATACGACCATCTGCTGCATGGCTGGCAACGAACGCGCGACTCACAACTGGGCGGTGGAGTTGTACCGGCGACACCGATTGCACCCGCGTTCACGATCGAAGGATTCTCCGACATCTCGTTCGATCAGGGCTCAGGATGGGCGCTGCGCGCACGTGCGAAATACCAGGTGACCAGGCACTGGTCGGTGGAGCCTGAGTACATCCACTGGAACGTCGGCGACTCGACCGTGAACTATGAGACGGCGACGTTTACGGTCAACGGCATCACCGCCCGGCAGCAGCTCGGCGCGTACGAGCCGTTGAACACGACCAACGAGTTCGTCGTGAAACTTGGGTTTCGTTTTTAAGGCAGACCACGGGTCGGGCGACCACGCTGCCTGTGATCTGTTCATACGCGGTATGTGGCGAGAACTACAGATCGGGACGCCGATCTCTCCCCGCAAAAAAGGCGTGTGCTTGCGTGGCCGCGGAGCGAGCCGATAGAATTGGAAGTTCCTGCCCGCGCGAATCTTGCGGCCTGATACTGGGAGGTCGTTCAACGGTAGGACACGTGGCTCTGGACCACGTTATCGGGGTTCGAATCCCTGCCTCCCAGCCAACTATCTCGTTCTAGCTACTCACGTTAGCCAATTCACCCCTTCGGCGTCTCCAAACTGTCTCCAACTGCGCGGAAGGTCGCGCGGTTTTCGAGCAGCCGGATCGTCGCGTCGAGGGCCGCCGGACTCAGGTGCGAGTACCGCTGCGTCATCGCGAGGCTCTGATGCCCGACGAGCTCCTGCACACCTCGCATCGGTGCGCCCTGCATCACCAGGTGCGAGCAGAACGTGTGACGGAGGATGTGAACACCAGTCGGCACCTTCGCGCGCTTGGCCGCATAGCGAACACGTGACCAAGCGCCTTGCCGGGTGAGCGGCGTGCCGTCGTCCTTGCACAACACGCGGCGACTGCGAAGGTGCCGATGCTGGCGGATCGCCGCCGCCAGCCGTTCGGTCATCCCAACGAACCGAATGCGCCCGTTCTTCGGCGCAGTCAGTTCGCCGCACCAGTCCGAGTGCCGGACCCGAATCTGCCGCCGTTCGAGATCGACGTCGGCCCATTCGCGTGCGACGATCTCGCCCGCGCGCAACCCGGCCTCGCCTCCGAGGAGAGCAATGAGGTAGCTGCGCGCGTCGATCGTCTGCGTGGCCTTGAGCAAACGCTCGTAGTCATCGAAGTCATGGAACGCTGCGTCGGTTCGCGGAACCCGCACGAGTCGAATCGAGCAGGGCATCTTCTCCAGCACACCCCACTCGACCGCCTGCTTCAACAGCACGTTGAGCACGCTCAGGACGTTGTTGATCGTCTTCGGTGACTTGTCGTGCAACCGCAACTTGAGGCGCTGCACTTGTTCATTGGTGATCGCGTCGAGCGTTCGTGAGCCGAGTTCCGGGATCAGGTGCAATCGCAGAATCGACTCTTTTGCCGCGACACCGCTCGGCTCTGGCGGTTCGCCCGCGCGTAGCCGTCAATGAAGCGCGGAGCAAGCGCTTCGAGTGTGGGCACCTCCTTTCGGACCTTTGGTCCGGTGAGCAGGAGCTCACGCTCGCGGCGCTCGCCCCACTCTCTCGCTGTCGTTTTCGAGTAGCTCGCGCTCAGCTTTCGCCGTTCACGATGCCGATCCCCCGTGGCGAGCAGGACGTTGATGTCCACGTCCCAACCGCCGCGAGGATGTTGCCTGACATTCACGCTCATCGCCGTTCACTCCTTCGGCGATGGCGCGCGCTTCTGATCCAGCCAGTCTAGCAGGATGTCCGAGCGGAACAGGACGCGCCGGCGAAGTCGCACAACGCCGGGCAGCTGGCGTCGCTCGACCATCGCATATATGGCGCGACGAGTCGTCCGCAACAGCTCGGCGGCCTCGTCGATGTTGAGGAAGAGCGGCACGGCACGGCGGCTGGCGCGCGGCTCCTCGCCATCGTCTGTTGTCATGTACGCGCGTAACCGATGGGTGGTCAGCGTCGCGCTCATGGCCTGCCTTCCGTCCGCGCGACTGTGCCGGCCTCCGCGCGTGCCGGCAATGGTCCATCCTGAGCGACGACAGCGTGCCTCTCCAGCCACGCATCGATCCACTCGCGCTTCAGGCGGATGGCACGACGCCCGCCCACGCGGATGTGATGTATTCGTCGCGCAGCGCAGGCGTCGTAGATCAGGTCGCGACACACGCCTGCGTACTCCGCACCCTCGGCTACGTTCAACCAGAGCTTCATACAACCTCCTCGAGCGATTCCAGCTGTGGAACGGCATCGACTCGGTTGGCGTCGGGCGAACGGCGTTCACCTTGCGGAGAAGCGCCGGTGCCCAACGGGACGTCAACGGTTGCTACGCAGCAGCAGACCGCAGTCGGTCCGGAATCGGTCCAGGAGATGAGGAAGCGCAGTGAGGTTCGTCACCCAAAGCGAAGGTGACGGAGAAGCAGTGAAGATTCAGCGTGTGTTTCTGGAACCGAGTCGATGAACGCAGGATAGCGCCGACTGATTTCGGTCGTCAACCTGATCAATCGTGCTTTTGGCCAAGCGTGGCCAGCGTTGGTTATCGGTGTGTACCGACGAACATCGACGCGTACGAACTCGGCTCATCGCCTCTAGGTGCATCAACACAGCGACGATGCTGGAAGGACCGCCTTCGATGCTAACGACTGGTCGGCTCACTGAGTGGAGAGCTGGCGAAGTCGGTCCTCGAGGAGACCGCGCCGAGCCTGGCTCGCCCGGTCGGGCAGCAGAAAGCCTGCCAGTGCCTCGGCGAAATCGGGGTTTTCAAGCAGCGCTCGAATCTCCGTGGCGATGTAGCCGCGCACTTCGGCGTCCGCAGCAGCAATGTCGTTCGCTATCTCAGGCCTCCCATCGACTACCGCGATGATGTCTTCGAGGTCGTGGCTTGCCCAGACGTCATCGCCGCCGCGTCCATGAAACGCTTCCAGTTTGGTCGCGATGAAAAGCGCCGGCGTGACCACTCGGACGTCATGTCCTGCGATGTTGAGTGACTGAGCCGTCTCGATGGCTGCCGGGTACCAACGGTTACTGAACCCAAGGATGCGCTCATTCACGGGCATGACGTCGACGATGAGATCGTCGCGACGCCACCGGCAGAGAGGTGCGCCGGGCGTGGTGTCCTGGGCGAGTCCCAACCCGCGCAGCCGTTCCGCGAGCGCCGTGTACTTCGAGTAGGACGCGACGTCGACGATCGCGTCGACGTCTCTCGTGGGCCGGATACCGCCGGCCGCTGAATCGGTAATGAACAGGCCCGTCGTGCATCCGCCGACGAACACAAGTTCGTCGAGCACCGGCGCAAGCAAGCGCACGACCGATTCGAACAGCGCGCGATTTGGATCAGCCACGGAGGAGTCTCCGAAGTCGAGCGCTGAGCTCTTTCTCTGCCAGTTGGCGCTCGCGCACCCGCCCGTCCCTCACGGCGTCGATCAGCGCCAGGAGCTCATACAGCGCGAGGTCTTTCCGGGCGGCCTTAGGCGCGGCCTTGTGCAGCGGCTCGAAAGTCACACCGCGTACCTTGCCTTCAGCATCCGGCCAGACAGGCGGGAGATCGCCCTCGATGATCTGTCCCTCCAGGGGAGGAGCGGCGTGTGCCGTCGGCATGCCGCGGGTGGCTTCACCGCGTTGGGCTGGGAAGGCGTACTTCACCCCGTGGATGAGGAATTCCTCGACCGCTCTCAAGAGGGGTTTGCACGTCTGCGCTTCAATCAGACGAGAGCGTTCAAGACGCTTGAGCGACGCATGGACCTGGGATGGGCTCAGCCCAAGATCGCCAGCCAACTGAGCAATTGGCGGGCGCCCGCCGCTATAGCTCACGAGCTTGGCGAGCACGAGTACATCTTGGGATAGCAGAGCTTGTGGCATTCCATATTCTAGAATCTAGAATATCGAATGACAAGAGCCTCGGTCCCGGGCCCTGCCGACCCGAGCTATCGTGAGAACTTCGCGGCGGCGGGTGAAAGGGTCGAGCGCCACCCTCGATCCGTCCGGTCAATCCATGCTGATCTCGAACGACACCACGGCGGAGGGCTTCACCATCATCGAAGCCGTCCTCGACGGGACGGAAGTGGCCGAACTCGCTCGGACGCTCGAGACGTCGGATCTCGCTCGAAGTCGTGCCGGCGCACGGCACCTCATGAATCATCCGGCGGTATGTGCTGTCGCCGTAGATCCCCGCATGGTTGCGATTGCAGGACGGTTCCTCGGGGAAACGGCGATTCCCTACAAGGCGACGCTCTTCGACAAGTCTCCCGCCCGGAACTGGCTCGTCTCCTGGCACCAGGACACAGCGCTACCGCTTTGTGAACGCCGTGAGGTTCCCGAATGGGGTCCGTGGTCGATCAAGGGAGGCGTTACCTACGCCTTCGCGCCCGCCTCCGCCCTGGCGCAGGTAGTGGCTCTGCGCCTGCACCTGGATGATTCGCGCGCAGACAACGGGCCGCTGCGCGTGCTTCCCGGGACGCACACGCTCGGCCTGTTGAAGGAATCGAACATCGCTCGGTTGACGACCGAGGTTCCCTCCGTGGATTGCACGGTTCCGGCCGGAGGTGTCGTGGTCATGCGCCCGCTGATCGTCCATGCCTCGTCCAAGGTGGACAGCGACCTGCCACGTCGCGTGCTGCACATCGAGTACGCACGGTCGCTGGACCTTGGAGATGGCGTGAGGCTGCGGCTCTCGTGATCGCTCCCCGGTTGTCAGTCTTCCGGCCATCACGTAATTGCCAGGGGCAGGCGCTCGGCTAGCGGCGCCGTCAAGGTCTCGCGCTCACCGACAACGACAGCCGTCCAGGACGCGACACCCACACGCGCGAGCCGCGCGTCTCGCGCGGTCGGAGCGCAGCGGAGAACCTTGCACGGCGACGCGCCGAGCGCGCATCCTCCCGGACGTGATGGCCGTCGAGCCGTCCGCGCGGATGACATTCTGCGAGACCGAACCTGTGAGTGCTGTTTCCGGAGGATCCGCCGGACGAGGGCGGCTGCTCGCGCGCCTCATCGGACATCGACGCTGCGGGGCGTGAACGACCCCAACAGACAAGGGCCTCGGGGCCGCACCGGCCACGCGACACGGGGGTCGTTCACGCCCCGCTCTCGGCCCACCGACTGAGCGCGTACGCCGTCGGACGGCACACGGCGCCGTCCGATCTCGACGACATCGACGCGCGCAACCTGCTGCCGCGTGGCATCTTGCCGCCAGGGTGGAGCAGAAGGGCGAGCGTACGGGTGAGGTGCCAACGTGCGGAGCGGCCCAAGTGCTGGGGGACAAGTTCACTTCCGGCACTTGTCCCCCGCCTGGCGAGCTTCCCGTCGCAACCAGCGAAGGAGACAGCGGCTTCATCGCCCGCTCCGGACAGCATCGACGGCCGAACACGTGGCCGGTGTTGCAGGTGCGATCGAACGGAAATGAGACGGCGCGTAGACGTGCGCTTCAGGCGACGCCGACCAGGTGGGCGAGGTGAAGGTATTGCCTCTGGATGACCGTGAACTCGACCGCCGCACGGCCGATGTCGAACTGATCTTCGATGCCCTTCGAGTACGTGTTCCAGATAACATCATCGCCGTGCAGGCGCCACACCTTCTCGAGCACGGCAACCGCGGCGCGCTGAACTGCTTCGCCGCCTCGAGGTACCGCCGGTCAGGCACGAAGGCGGGCCGCCCGGTGGCCTCTCGACGCTGGCGGAAGAACCATAGCAGTTCCTCGCCATCAGTCGGCCTGAGCGGTCGTCTGAACTCTTCGTTCACGGCGTTACGGAATGCAGGAACCGCCTTCTCGAATTTCCTCGGCACGAACACTCGCAGCGTCCACCGCAGCAGCGACCTCATCAAGGTGTAGTGCCGCATGAGAAACGACCGGAACTCCTGCGGTGACGAACGCGTGACCAGGTAAGTGAACACGTACCTATCGCTCAGTGGGTCGACGCCGATCGGCAACTTGTCGGCGAACGGCCGAAGGACCTGCTTCGGCCCAGATCCGAACGTCAAGTGTGGCAGCTCGCGGGGTGTTATGCGGTACCGCGCGAGGCGCTCTTCGAAGTACCGCACCTTGTCCGACTCAGTGCCGAGCCACATCAGGTCTCGATCGTCGAGGACGATGTCCAGCAGCATCAGCCGCTCGATCATGCGGCTGCGATGCGCCCGCTTCCGATTGCGGTTGTCGGTCTGCCCGAGCAGACTATACAGGCGCTGTGATGGAGGTGGTAGAACCGCCCCTGGTATAGGTGACTCGTGGCCTCCACACGAGCGAGTCCGCGGTCAACGAGTCGGCCGATGAAGTCGTGCGACTTCTGGCCGTGTGCGATGCCGGCGAAGCGACAGTATTGCCGCTCAAGGAACACACCGGAGTGCGCCATGACGGTCGCGAGGAAACGGGACTGGCGCTCGGTGAACCCAAGGGGCTCGAGGCAAGCGGCGCGCTCGGCGACGACATCGCGGAAGCTGAGGAGGCTCACAGATCACCTCGTCAGCTCCTCGGCCAGCCGGGGATCGAGGCCGCGTCCGCCACGGCGTCCACTCGTTTGCACTCGCAGCCCACTGCTGTAGCTTTGGAAGCCCGAGCTGGCCACGGCCGCGGCGTGGGCACCACGGTAGTGCGGCGTGACGACTTCGATGTCCCGGTGCTCGCCCTGGCGGTCACGGTTCTCGAATTCAATCCGCGCGTCGGGGAAACGCACACGGTTGTCCCGGTAGGGCAGGTCGTGTTCCTTCGCCCAGGCGGCAACCTCCCCGGGCGTCCGGTCAGGCCTCCCGGTGCTGTCAGCGCGCCCGCGGTTTCGCTCCTGCAGGAACTGCTGGTATTCGCGCTTGAACTCGTAGTCGAGGACGACGCGCAGGACGCGGCTGCCCTGGTTGCGAATCTGTGCCTCGGCGTCGCGACAGGCGCGATAAACCTGCGCGTCGTGGGTCAGTTCGCGCGGCTTCTTGAGCCCGGCGTAGAACACCTGCCGAGGCTCTCCGGCGTGCTCACGACGATTCGCTTCGAGCAGATCTCGACCTCGGTTCGTGGGCACCATGACGTCCTCGTCTCGCCGCTCCAGGGGGATACGCTCCAACAGGCCCGACGCCTGAAGGTGTTCCAGACTCTTTTTGCGCCGACCGTCCGCCTCGCCCGTCGTCGAGCATCTCGCGAACGTCGCTGACCTGGACGACGCGGAAGGCCGCGATGGTGGAGAGGGCGGCGCTCTCCCGGCCATTCAGCTCGCAAGACCGCTTCCGCTCGCGTACGATTTCGCGCTCGGGCCCGCGAGGCAGGTCGACGTGGCGTGCGAACACCCCGCCCTCGTCGTCTCGTCCGCTCGCACGATCGCCACCACCGCGCGATCCACAGCTGCGTTCCTGCGAATTGCCGCGCTCCCGAGGTTCGTCATCCCGAGGGTCGTATCGATCGAACATTCGTCCCCGCTGGTCGTTGACACCACGCGAGAGGGCCCAACCGCAGTATCGGGAGGGTGGTGGCAATCATCAAGCGACCTTCGGATGTATGGGGACGGCGCCGGTTCCTGACGGATCCTCGTGCGCGCATCACGCGTCGTCGACTAACCTACGATGGAAATCACGATGACCGGAGGACCGCGTGGCCAGCGTCGTACCGATTCCGAAGAAGCAAGCGAAACGAACCCCTCGGCCGAAGCTCGTTCACCAGTTTCTGGTGGTGCTCTCAGGGACAGCCCCGCTCGTCTGGCGTCGCATTCAGGTGCCCGAGAAGTACTCGTTCTGGGACTTGCACGTCGCCATCCAGGACGCGATGGGTTGGCTGGACTACCACCTCCACGAGTTCCGGTTGCTCGACGCGACGGAGCAGGCGGTGGTGTCCATCGGCATCCCCACCGACGATGACCCGGAGGACCGCCCAGTCGTGCCGGGGTGGCAGGTGTCTTTGGCGAAGTTCTTCGACCAGCGGAACTGGCATGCTCCGCCGGCGACGTACGCGTATGACTTCGGCGACGACTGGCAGCACGTCGTCGTGCACGAGGGGTTCGAGTCAGCCGACGACGACCGCAAGTACCCGCGGTGTGTTGCTGGCGAAGGCCGGTGTCCGCCGGAGGACTGCGGCGGTGTCCACGGTTACGCCGAATTTCTCCAGGTCATCGCCGATCCCGATCATGAGGAGCACGAGTCGACGCTTCGGTGGGCCGGGGGGCAATTCGACCCGGAGGCGTTCGATCCGGCCACGGTGAAGTTCGACGATCCGAAGAAGCGCTGGAAGAAAGCTTTCGAACGATAGTCACGCGCCAGGCGGACCTCAGCCTGTCCCTCCGGTTGCGCGGCAGCCGTTACTCGAAGGGGCCGCTTCCATCTCGTGCGCCTCCTTCGACAATGCGACCGAACTGGGGTGCGAATCGGTTTGCCCAGAACGGCGCCATTGGGTCGACTCTACGCTACGGCGTTATCGCGAGTTATCGAATGACTCATTTGGCGCAAATTGTTAAGCGCCGATTCGCTGGAACGGCGACCCGCTGGTGTCGCGAGCAGGCGAGAGCGCGAAGGTAATCGTGGACGTCACGGCTGCTGCCGGACCACTTCGTAGTCTCCCCGCCGTGCTCCTTCGCGAATAACCCATCCCGGCTCCGCCGTGAACGTCCACCCGTTTCCGGAGATCGTCGCATCGTCGCCGCGTACGGGCGCCGGCAGACGCCGCGAGCCGCCATCGGGCGCCACCAGCACGCCGTTCTCCGCCGCGAGCGTGCCGCAGCGTCCCGACAGACGATAGGGATTGAAGTACACCGTCCCGGCACCGGGAATCACCACGGCGCCCACAGAATTCGAGGTGCCGCTGCCCCCGCACGCCATCACGAACACCGGGCCGTCCACGAATCGCTGACGTAACTCGGCGATCCGTGCCTGCCGCGGCTGCTCGCGCAGTTCTTCGGCCGCGCGAAGCCCGGCGTCTCCGTCTCGCGCGGCAGCCGCCGCCGCGTCCGCGACCGGTTGCACCCCGAGATGCTGCTCGAACCACTGTATCAGTGCAGCAAAGGCTCGCTCGGCATCGGCGCCCTCGAACCCGTGTCCCGCGCCCCTGATTGGAATGAATGACGCTGGCACGCCCGCCTTCATCAACGCCGCGTACATCGTCTCCCCATGCTCGATCGGGACGGTCGTGTCGGCGTCGCCGTGCACGATGAGCGAGGGAGCTGATGTGGGAGAGACGAAACGAATCGGTGAGAACTCTGCCGCTTCGGCCGCGGTGATGTTGAGGCTCGGCTGCTGCGTCGCCACTCGAGCCAGATCCGTCCCCGGATTGTTCGCCACGACCGCCGCGACGCGAGTGGATTCCCTGAGCACGGGGTCGGAGGCCGACGGATTCCCCGAGTCGCCGGTCGTCCCAAGCAGCAGCGCGAGGTGTCCCCCGGAGCTGTTGCCGAAGACGCCAAGGCGGTTGGGATCGACGCCGTACTCCTTCGCATGCTGATGGATGAAGCGGATCGACCGCCGCATGTCCGCCACGATCGAGGACAAGGGATACGGCGGCCGGCTGCCGTGTCTCACGACGAACACGGTAAATCCCTTCTCGTTCAACGGGGGTGCGGCCTGGGCGAAAACCTGGGCAAGCTCCACGCTCGATTGCCAGTAGCCGCTCACGATGGCGATGACGCCAGCACCGTTGGGTCGGGCCGAACGGTAGACGTCGAGCATCAGCGCCAGCCCGTCGTCCTTGTACCCGTACACCACACCAGTCGTCGCCGCCGGCTGGAGCGTGGGTGCCTGAGCCTCGCCGAACACCCGCGCCGACGCTGAACAGATGCACGCGCCGAAAGCGAGCAGCACGATCGGTGAACGCAAGGGAGTGCCGCTCATGGCTGCTGCCGGACGACTTCGTAATCGCCCCGCCGTGATCCTTCGCGAAGCACCCATCCTGGTCTTGCCGTAAATGTCCAGCCATCTCCAACGGCTGTGGTGTCGTCCCTTCGCACGGGTGCCGGCACACGGCGGACGCGGCCGTCGGTCTCGAGCAGCACGCCCTTCTCGGCTACGAGTGCGCCCGAGTCCCCATTGTGGCGATAGGGGCCGAAGAATACCGTGCCGACGTCCGGAATCACCACGGCGCCCATAGAATTGGACATGCCGCCGCCTCCGCCGCGAATCACGAGCACCGGACCGTCCACGAACCGCTGCCGCAATTCTGCGAGGCGTTCCTGCCGCCCTCGCTCGCGCTGCTCCTCGGCCGCGCGGATCTCGGAGCCGCCGTATCGGGCGGCAGCCGCCGTGGCGTCGGTGGCAAGTTGAACGCCGAACGCGCCCGCCAGCAGCGCGGGGAAATCGTCGGTGTTGCGGATCCGCTGCCTCCAGTCGGGAGACGAGGCGTCGAGCAGGAGGCCATACGCGGGGCCAGTGAAGTACGCAAACGTACGAACGAAACTTTCCCCCGTCTCCGCGCCGGCCAGTGCGTCGAGAGCACCGGCGATTGCCTCGGTGTCAGAGTCTGACGCGGCTGCCACGCCCGTGTACGAGGCAACGCCTTCGTTGATCTCGAGGGCGCGCTCCTTTTCGGCGCTGCCCGGGTAGAGCGTCCGCCGCGCCTGCCGGAAGGCGAGCGCGTCGCGGACGGCCGCGGTGCGCAACGCGCCCGACTCTCGCAGTGCCCGTGCGAGCGCGCGACATTCGAGCCGCAGCCAATACCGTCCATCCAGGGCGTCGAGATGTTCATTCAACAGCTCCGACGCCGCCAATCCGAGCTTCCGCTGGACGATGCCGTGGAACAACTCGTGGAGGAGTAATCGACTTGGCGACGTGCGGCGGCGCGTTGGCGAGCGTGTCCCACATGTACGCCGCCCAGGTCGCGCCGCCCCACTCGATTGGGGCGTTCAGGATGCCGAGCCCCCGCGGGCGAGGCCCTTCCGGTGCGGGCTGGCTGGTGGCGATCGTCTGCGTCCGCAGGTCGGCGATGACCATCGGGCCGCACATCGACATGCCCCAGAGGCGTTTCCCCTCCCGCTCGCACACCGCCTGGACGTCCTTGAAGAACGCTTGTGCGCGCTGTTGATCGACCTGTGCCACCGCCGGCGGCGGGTGGCCTACGACCACGTACGTGACGACTGCCGTACACAGCGCTGATATCCGCATTGTCTACTCCCTGTCCGTTGCCTACCTTGGCACAACCCACGTGCCGGCCATGCGGTCGTGCGGTCCGCGCCCAGGACTCGCGATCGTCCACGCGCCGCCTGCTGCCATCAAGAGGAACGCGAGACTGCCCAGGACGAACGCCACGTCCGGAGACACACGCGGCTCGCCGAACACCGGGACTCCGACACAGGCGATCCACGCGAGCGCCGGCGACCAGGCGAGCAGGAACCGGATCGCCGATCGCGCCCGGCCAATCTCGCGACCATCGCGCCTCACCACCGCATGCCGGAGAGCCCGCGTGACCAGACCGCCCGGCACGGCCAGCACCGATATCAGGCCGCACAGAATCGAGAACAACACCGGGATGGATGCGAACCCGCTCGCGACAAAGCCCCGGAGCTGCTCGCCACCGGCGGGGAAGTTTGCGCTCAAGCCTGCGCTCTCGGCTGTCAGCTCTTGAATCTGCGGCGCGACGATGGCGGAGGCACGCGCCAACTCCTCGGGAGAGACCGTCGGATAGCGCGCGGCGATCTCTGCCGCCGTTCGTCTCATACTGAGAAACGGTTCGATCTGAGGCGCCTGAGTGTTCCAGAACGCGTCGCTCGTGAGCTGCGACCGAAAGTACGCAGCCACATACTGCTCCGCCGCGGTGCGTTGCTCTCGAGTCTTGAACTCGGAATCGGCACCTGAGTCAGTGAGCCACGTCATCCACCTCATGAAATCGCTTCTCTGCCGGAAGATGTTGCCGGCATCTCCCTGGAGGGATCTCGCGAACATGGGAAGCATCACGCTGACGATCAAGACAAGTGCGGCCACGGGCATCGCCGCCATCACGATCGGCACAGCACGACGAACGCGCGACGGGCGGTTCGGTGTCGAGGCGAGACGCACCAGCTCCGTCTTGACGTCAGCAAGCGGTGGCGGCGCTCCGCTTGCGAGTCGGTTCAGGAGCTTCGTGCCCGACAGCGGCGCGGTGGGCTCGGCGCTTGGCCCTGGAGCCCGCGCGGAGACGGCCGCCAGTAGCGCGACAGGACTGACATGCTCGTCGGCATCCGATCCGGTCAGTCCTGGCCACGGAAAATCCAGCAGGACGAGGTGCCCGTCCGCCTTCTTCCAGACTTGAGCGAGAACAGGCTGGAGGTCCATCCCTTCGCGAACGGAGGCGTCGAGTTCGATCGCGAGGCTCGTGAGGGAGCGATGCACTTGGGGCCAGCCGGATGCCGACGGCCCAGACAGCAGAGGCTCGCCCCTCGGCGCCTCGAACGCGTCCCAATTCTCCGTCGCCGATCGGCGTCCCGCGAGCCAGTACAGTCGCCCGGGCCGCGACGTGTCACGCCGTGCGGCCTCGACCGGCGGTGTTCCTGGAGGCACTTCGTGAATCCAGACATGACGGCGAAGGATTGGATCGATC
>Ga0209382_10006771_pt1 | contig 14702 bp, 10 predicted proteins | sample SoiMetdeltSBSDD5_FD_187599 | JGI IMG/M metagenome (GOLD analysis project Ga0209382, IMG submission 187599) | Bulk soil microbial communities from a Populus tree surrounding site in Tennessee, USA - Soil MetaG P. deltoides SBSDD5 (SPAdes) (version 2) | ecosystem: Environmental > Terrestrial >... | reverse complement strand
CTGGCCGCGGCCGAGATTGCCAGAGCCGCCAATCGGCCTGCGTGGGCGAGTGCGCTCGCAACGGGATGGATGCGATAGCTCGGCGTGCAGGTTCGCCCGCTTTGGAGAATAACCAGACCATGTCCGCACACTGATGGCGTGCCTGCTATTGATCTAGCCTATCCCATTGGTTGGTGCGCGGAGCGTCGACGCTAAGCCAAGTTGTGCGTCAGGCGAGAATATCAATTCGGCCACGCTCTCCGTCTAGCCGCGATCCGCCGCACAGAGACCCAGGCCTCGCCCAAAAGCCTGCGCAAACCCGCCAAGTTCCATTGCCACCTTGGTGTCGGAGTTCGAGGGGAACTCCAGTCATCAATCGGGGGATTGCACATGAGTGGTGTGTTTGCGCGTTTGTCCCTGCCAGCTTGGCAAGATTACTCCAGCTACTTCGCCCCGGCGGAGTTAGCAGCCAAACGCTGGGAGCCTGCGCCAAGCATGCTGGGAAAAACCTGCGTCATCACCGGCGCCACCTCCGGCATTGGCCGGGCAGCGGCCGAGGCCTTGGCCGCTATGGGCGCGCGCGTCGTCATGATCGCCCGCGATGCGCAGCGCGGAGAGGCAATGCTTGCCAGCCTGCGCCGCCGTTTCCCGCAGGCCAGGCATTCGATCCACTATGCCGACCTGCTTCGGCTTGGCGAGGTGAGACAGGTCGCAGCAGACATCGCCGCGGCGGAGCCGCGCATCGACGTCCTACTCAACAATGCCGGAGCGATGTTCGCACGGCGCGAGATCACGCCCGACGGCTTTGAACGTACGTTTGCGCTCAATCACATCGCCCCCTTCGTCCTGACTCACGGCCTGCGCCAAAGCCTGTTTGCGGCGGCGCCGGCGCGCGTCATCAATACCGCGGGCTGCCTGAACCATCTCGCCACGCTGCATCTCGACGACCTCAGGCTCGAGCACAGGTACGACGCCTTCTACGCCTATGCGCACGCGAAGCTGTGTTGCGTGATGTTCACGCGCGAGCTCGCCCGCCGCTGGGCCGGCAAGCAAATCACCGCCAATTGCCTGCACCCTGGAGAAGTGGCGACCAACTTCGGCTACCAATCCGGCGGGCTGATCCCGCTGGCATTCGCGATCATTCATCTGTTTGGAAGTTCGCCCCAGACGGGTGCCGGTCGGCTCGTGCGTCTGGCATCGGCGCACGAATATGCCGGAGTCACTGGCCGCTACTTCTATAAGGACAAGCTGTCGCGTCCCAACCCGCTGGCGGAAGACGACGAGAATGCCGCGCGGCTGTGGGAGACGACCGCCAGGCTGGCCGCAATCGACTGATCGCAACGCTGGCCGGCGCGACGCCGGCCAGCAGGCCTCTTGTGCCGAGGATCAGGTCCCCCGCAAGCAAACGCGTAGAATGGTCGGACAAGCCCGGCCATGACATGCGACTTGCGTCGCGCTTGCGTGTGCAGCGCACCGGCTTTAGTTGCCGAACAGGCCCGAGAACAGATCGGACGACTGCTCCGACGGTGCCTTCTTCTTGACGCGCGCCTTGGGCCGCACAACCGGTTCGCCCGCATCACTCGCACTGGAGGCCGTGACCGCGCCGGTTACCACAGATCCAGCGCCGAGCGCCGACGCCAGGCGCCCATCCAGGGCGTAGATGTCGGGCCAGTTCTGCACCTTGCCATCCTCGTCCACGGTCGTCGTGAAGTAGGTGACGTGCACGGGGATGGGCGTGGTCAGCTTGATCTCGCCGCCGCGCCGCGCATAGCCGGCCACGGCGTCCGAGTCCCAGCCTTTGTCACGCGCCAGCAGCACCTCGGCGAAGCGCACGGGGTTCTGCACGCGCATGCAGCCATGACTGAACGTGCGCAGGCCGCCCCCAAACAGATGCCGCTCCGGCGTGTCGTGCATGTAGACGTTGTGCTTGTTGGGGAAGCGGAACTTGACCATGCCGAGCACATTCTTGGGGCCCGGCGGCTGCACGAACTCGTATTGATGGATGTTGGCCGACGACCAGTTGACGGAGTTCGGATTGACGGGCTGGCCGCCACGCGTCACTCGTAACCCGTGCGCCTCGAGCACCGCGCTTGCGCCACCGCCGAACAGACCAAAAAATCCGCCACCTGCATCGCGCAGCTGCGGCAGCAGCTCGTTGGCCTTCATGCCGGGCGGCACGCCCCAGGAGGGATGGAAGATCACGAACAGCATGTCGGACGAGAACATCGGCGTGGGCGTCTCGGGCTTGCCGACCACGATCCGCTCGGCCAGCACCAACTTGCCGTTGTCATAGACCTTGGTCATCTGCTCGGGCACGCTATCCCACACGTAGAACGGGCCGAGGTTTTCCGGCATCCAGCGCCAGCGTTCCATGTTGATGATTAGTCTGGAGGTCGGGTCGGCGCCGGACGGACGCAATGCGCTGTTCAAGGCGCTGCGCGTTGCCGACGTGACGACGCCGGTTGGCTTGTGTCCGTTCTGCTGCTGAAAAGCCTTGACCGCATCCGCGAGCGCATCATCGAAGATGTCTGCCGGACCGCCCGCCGGAGCGGCAACGCTCAGGCGCTGGCGCAGTACGGCGACGTCAGGGTGCGGCTGGCCTGGCTTGAGTTGGGGCCCGGACGGAACACGCACATGCGCAGGATTGACCTCGGGCTTGACGCCGCGCGCTGCCAGCATGGCCTGACGCAGCCGCTCGAACTGCGCATGCTGCGGATGCAGCCGACGCAGGTAGGCATCGACCGGATCAGCGACTGCGAGCGCCGCCATCAGGGACCTGGGGTCGTAGACGGGCGGGTCCTGGTCGAACAGCCTGCTCACCGAGCCCGGGTCTAGCCGTCCGCCGCGTGCGTGTCGTCCGTACTTCATGACAGCGAGGCTGATCCTGATCTCGGCGTCGGCCAGCATCTCGAACGAGGCGGCGCTGTCGAGGACCGGCACCTCGTAGTCGGCGGCGCGCAGACCCCAGTCGTCAGCCTTGCGCAGCTCGGCGATGCCATCCTTGGCACGCTGAGTGAGGCCGCTGCGGCTGGTCCACACCGGTTGCCCGTTGCCTTCGGCATAGAACGAGGCCAGCGCGGCGTAGTCCTCACGTTCGCCGGCGCTGCCCTTGGCAAGCGGCGTGGCGAGACGCTGGCGCACCAGCACAATAACCGGATGAGCCTCTTCGGCAGGCTTCGACTCGGCTGATCCGCTGGGAGCACCCGGCGCGGTGGGCGCCTTCTTCGCACCCTCCTTTGGCGCTAGCGGGTCGGGCCCTTCGCCGTCCGCGGGCCCGGCATCGAAGCCGATGGCTGCGATCGGCTTCTTGGACTTGGCTTGGCTCCAGCCCGGAGCGGCAAAGGCGGCAATGAGGGCAAGAGATAAAATAGTTGCGGCAAGCGGCCTGAGGAGCATGGCCATCCCTTTTGGCTCAATCTGCGCACAAACCCCGTCGATACATAGCTTGCGGTCGACTCGACTCGCCAACCCAGATCATTCAAGGCGCAGGTGATTTTGTCCAGCTTCAGCCCAGTCTGCCATCCGACGTGGTGTCACGCACCACTTTCAGCACATCGGCCCCGTAACGCTTCAGCTTGCTCTGGCCGACGCCGCTGACATTGGCCAAGGCCTCGGGGCTGGCTGGACGCTCCCGGGCGATGGCTGACAGGGTGGCGTCGTGGAAGATGACATAGGGCGGCACGTGCTGCTCGGCGGCGCGCTCGCGGCGCCAGGTGCGCAGGGCCTCGAACAGGGGCGAATCAGCCGCCTCGATGCCAAGCCTCTCGCCGCTGTGCCGCTTGCGCGGACGGCCCGGCCGATCCGGCCGATCCGCGGTTGGGACGGCATGGCGCACCGCAACACGACGCTCGCCGCGATAGACGGCTTTGACCTGGTCGGACTCGCCGAGATCGATCAGGGGCCGACCCTCGTTGGGGTCTTCGCGCAGCAGGCCCTCGAACAGAAGCTGGTCGATCAGGTCGCGCCAGGCGGCCGGGCTCACGTCGCGACCGATCCCCCAGGTGGAAAGGCGCGTCTCGCTGTCCGACGCATCCTTGGTCTTGGCGGTCAGGTGATCGACGATGCGGCCGCGCCCGAACCGGCCGCCCAGGCGATGCACTGCCGAGAGCGTCTTCTGAGCAGCCTCGGTGGCATCGATCCCTTGCGGGGGATTGAGGCAGAGGTCGCACTGGCCGCATGAGGCCACGTGCGTCTCGCCGAAGTAGCGGCGTACGGCGGCCGGCCGGCAACCCATGCCGTCCAACATGGCATAGAGCTGACGCACCTTGCGCACCTGCAGGGCCTTGACGCTACCGTCGAGGTCGCGCGTATCGATGCGGCGCAAGGCCCAGGCGAGGTCGGAGGACGAGTAGAGCGTGATGCCTTCGGCGGGAGCGCCGTCGCGGCCGGCCCGGCCGATCTCCTGCCAGTAGGCTTCGATAGCGGCTGGCGGATCGGCATGGATGACGTAGCGCACGTCCGGCTTGTCGACGCCCATGCCGAAGGCGATGGTCGCCACCATTACGGCTGCATCGGCCTCCAGGAACTGTTCGAGCCGATGGGCGCGCACATCCTTGTCGAGGCCGGCGTGGTAGGCGAGGGCCGGAACGCCCTTAGCAACCAGCCGTTCGGCGAGCTTGTCGACACCATCGCGCGAGCCGGCGTAGACGACCCCCGACCGGCCCGGCCGCTGCGCAACTAGGTCCAAGACCCGGGCGTGACCCTGGCCGTGCTTGCGCTCCGCCGCCAGCGCCAGCTCCGGGCGGGCGAAGCTGTCGACGAACTGACGCACGCGGCCGAGCTTAAGCTCGGAACGAATGTCGTCGCGGGTGCGGGCGTCGGCGGTGGCCGTGACAGCCAGGCGCGGCACCTCGGGGAAAACCTCGGCGAGGCGGCCGAGCATGCGGTATTCGGGACGGAAGTCGTGTCCCCACTGGCTCACGCAGTGCGCCTCGTCGATTGCCACAAGCGCGAGCGGCAGGCGCGCCAATCGCTCGAGCATCCACGGCTGCATGAGGCCCTCGGGCGACAGATAGAGCAGGTCCAACGCCCCGGCTTCGGCGCGGCGCCAGATGTCACCGCGCAGCTCCGGCTTGATGTTGGAGTCAAGCCGCTCGGCTGCCACCCCCGACTGCTGCAGGGCCGCCACCTGATCGCTCATCAGGGCGATCAGAGGCGATACGACCAGCCCGAAGCCCGGTCGCACAATGGCCGGGATCTGATAGCAAAGGCTCTTGCCGCCGCCGGTCGGCAGGACAGCGAGCGTGCTGCGCCCGGCCAGCACTTCGCCGATCACAGCAGCCTGCAAGCCGCGGAAGTCGGCATGTCCAAACACGCGGCGCAAGACCTCGCGCGCCGGGCGGAGGCCGTCTTCGCATTCTCTGCAAGCAGCGCTTGGTGAATCGAGAGCCACGGCGGCCTTATGCACCGTAGCCGCGCTGCTGAAAACGGTTCAGGACACAGTTACCACAATCATCTGCGCCGATGCCGACGAATTGAACTTTAGTGTATTGAATCAGACACTTTTCGCTCTGTCCGCAAAGCCAAGCCAATGCTACGACAGCCGACAATCCGGGCGCATCGGACTGCAGGTCCCGCGCGCCCAGCGCCTGAATTTCCGGTCCCGGTACGTGGCTAAAACCCAGCCTCCCATTGCGAGCGGCAACGGCATTTTATCGCAACTGTCGCGCCAAGATTTTCAGCTGCTGCAGCCGCATCTGACGTCCGTCGACCTTGCGGCGAGACGGCAGCTCACGACCCGCGGCAAGCGCGTCGATGACATATACTTCATCGAAGCTGGCATTGCCTCGCTGGTCGGAGCCGGCAACACCAAGCAGATCCAGATCGGCATGATTGGCCGCGAAGGCATGACCGGGCTAGCGTCAGCGATGGGCGCCGACCGGGCGTCGCACGACACCTTCATGCAGATCGCCGGCAAGGGCTTGCGCATCAGCGCGGCGAAGTTGCGCGAGCTCGATGAGCAGAGCCGCACGCTGCACCGATCACTGCTTGCCTATGCGCATGCGTTCCTCATCCAGATTGCGCAGGCGGCGCTCGCCAATGGCCTGGGCAAGATCGAGGAGCGGCTGGCGCGCTGGCTGCTGATGGCGGCCGATCGCCTCGACACCAACGAGCTTTGCCTCACGCATGAGTTCCTCGCTGTTACGCTCGGCACGCAACGCCCGGGCGTGACAATCGCCCTACACGAACTAGAAGGAGCCGGGCTGATCGCGACGCAGCGAGGCAGGATCACCATCCTCGACCGCAAGGCGCTGGAAAAAAGTTCGAACGGCATCTACCTCGCGCGCGAACGCTAGGGCCATGCCACTTGGCAATGTCGTCGCGAGGTTTGCCAGTTCGCCTGCCGTGACAGTACGATTCCACTGGCTGTTCAACTAGCTGCACGATTCGCATTTTTCCCGGGCACGGTCTGAGCCGCCTTGACAGGCCGAAACGCGCGCAAGTTTTGCAAAATCCATCCGTGAACGATCTTTGATAAGACGGCTTCGCCCGCGTCCGTGACTGTACGAATTCAAACGGAGGCGTTGACATCGCTCGACAACGTCGTACGTTTGTCGCGCTGTTAACGATGATTAGTATTTGGCCGACTGAGACAGTGTTCGCGGGAAGCAGTGTCGTGTGTCGAACCGCCAAACTAACATTTTCGCAGATATCCCCGGCTGTTGCAGCCGTGGCCATTGCTCGGCCCAATCACGTTGGCCAACACAACACGTCATGGAAAGCTCAAGATCGTGCCTCCACGCGGGGATCGCCGATCCTGGTCGAATGCGGGAGCCTATTCGATGTCACGCGTACAGCTTGCGATGAAGCCGATCTATCAGCAGCTACGTGATCTGCTAGCCGAGCGCATTGCCAAGGGTGATTGGAAGCCCGGCGCCATAATTCCCAACGAAGGCGATCTGGCGCGCGAGTTCGGCGTGAGTGCGGGCACCATGCGCAAGGCGCTGTCCCTTCTGGAAAACGAGCACCTGATCACACGCCGGCAGGGCCGCGGCACGTTCATCAACGATCCTGTGGCGGAAGGCTTCGCCGACCGCTTCTGCAGCATTCGCGGTGCCAACGGCAAACCGATGGCTGGACGCGTAGTGGCCTCAGAGATAACGCAGGCATCTGCCACTGCCACGGAAGCACAGCGTCTGCAGCTCACGAGCGGCGATGCCGTGTGGCACATCCGGCGAGTTCGCTTCGACGGCGACAGCGCGCTCATGTACGAGGAGGTTTCGCTGCCTGCCGTGCTGTTCCCCGCCCTGAGCGAGAGCTCGACCCGCATCGTGCTTCTGGCCCATCAATACGGCCTACTGCTCGGCAGGGCGGAGGAGAAGCTGTCCATCGGCGCGGCGTCCGAAGCCGCGGCGGAGGCTTTGCAAATCCCGGCAGGCTCGCCGGTGATTGTGCTGGATCGCGTCTTGCGCACCATCGACGGCCGGCCGGTCGAATGGCGCCTCGCCCAGTGCCGGGTGGCTACGTGCTATCTCGCGCAGATCCACTGATCGGAACTCATGTGGCCTCCGCCTTGACGCTCGCCGCCGCCTCGTAGGCTTCGCTGGCTTCGAGCCAGGCGGCCTCGGCAGCATCGCGAGCGCGGATGAGCTCGCCGCGCTCGCGTGCGAGCACCTGGGCGCGCGCGGCATCGCCTGAGTAAAGCGTGCCGTCGGCGAGCTCGCTTTCGAGGCTGGCGATCCTCTTGCTCAAGCGCTCGATCTCAACTTCTGCCTTTGTCACGCTCTTCTTGAGAGGTGCGAGCAGCGCGCGCTGCTCGGCCGCCTGGCGACGCGCCGCCTGCTGCGTCGGCCTGGCTGCGCCGGTGGACTTCGCCTTGGCCCGCTCACCGTCCTCGCCGCCACGTTCGGCGAGGCACTCGGCGCGGTATTGGTGCATATCGCCGTCGTAGCTGCGCACGGTGCCGTTGCGCACGATCCACAGCCGGTCGGCACAGGCCTCGATCAAGTGCCGGTCGTGGCTGATCAGGATGACGGCGCCCTCGTAATCGTTGAGTGCGCGCACCAGTGCTTCGCGCGCATCGACGTCGAGATGGTTGGTCGGCTCGTCCAGGATCAGCAAGTGCCGGCCTCCGAAGGTGGCGAGCGCGAACAGCAGCCGCGCCTTCTCGCCTCCGGACAGGTTCTCCGCCTTGGTGTCGGCCTTGTCGACGCCAAAGCCCAGTGCGCCCAGTCGCGCGCGGCGCTGCGCCTCGGTCGCCTCGGGCATCAGGTCCAGCATGTGCTGGTAGGGCGACTTACCGGCTGGTAGATCGTCCATCTGATGTTGTGCGAAATAGCCGACTTCGATCTTGTCGGAGCCGAAGCGGCGGCCGTTCATCGGCGCCAGGCGGCCTGCGATCAGCTTGGCAAAGGTGCTCTTGCCGTTGCCGTTGGCGCCCAACAAGCCGACGCGGTCGTCGGCATCGAGGCGCAGGTCGAGGCCCTGCAGCACCGGCTGCGCCTCGACATAACCGACGGCGGCCCCCTCCAAGCGGATCAGCGGGCTGGCGAAGGCTTTGGCCGGGCTGGGAAACGAGAACGGCACGACGCGCTCCTCGATCTGCTCGGCGATCGGCTGCATGCGCGCCAGCGCCTTGACGCGGCTCTGCGCCTGCGCGGCCTTGGAGGCTTTTGCTTTGAAGCGGGTAATGAACGCCTCGATGTGGCGGCGCTCGTCGTCCTGCTTCTTCTTGAGCTTCAGATCGAGCCGCTGCTTCTCGCGCCGTGCCTCCTCGAAGCGGTCGTAGCCGCCGCTGTAGAGTGTAAGCTTGCCTTGCGCGAGGTGCAGGATGGAGCCGACCGAACGGTTGAGCAGTTCGCGGTCATGGCTGACGATCAGCACGGTGTGCGGATAATCGGCCAGGTATTCCTCGAGCCACAGCGTGCCCTCAAGGTCGAGATAGTTGGTGGGCTCGTCGAGCAGCAGCAGGTCGGGCTCGGTAAACAGCATGGCGGCCAGCGCCACCCGCATGCGCCAGCCGCCGGAGTACTCTGCACATGGCCGCTGCTGCGCCGCCTCGTCGAAGCCCAGACCCGCCAGGATACGGGCGGCGCGCGACGGCGCGGCGTGCGCGCCGATGTCGGCGAGGCGCTCATGGATCAACGCGATGCGCTCGGGCTCATGCGCCAACTCGGCCTCGTGCAGGAGGCGATGGCGCTCCTGGTCTGCGGCCAGCACGAATGCGATGAGACTGTCAGGCCCGCCTGGCGCCTCCTGCGTCACCCAACCGATGCGGGTCGCACGCGGCATGCGGATGCCGCCATCGTCGGCATGCAGCTCACCGGCGATCAGCTTGAGCAGCGTGGTTTTGCCCGAGCCGTTGCGGCCGACGAAGCCGACCTTGTGCCCGGCCGGAATGCCGACCGTGGCCTTGTCGAAGATCGTGCGCCCCTCGATGCGGTAGGTGAGGTCATTGATGTGCAGCATCAAGGCTGCACATAGCCGAAGAAGGGCGCCCTGTCATGGCCGTGATCGGTGCAGCTGGGCCGAACAGTCGCAGTCGTTGGCCAAGGCGCGGAGCGCCATGGCCGGCAGCGAGAGCCCGCGCGCCAGCGCGGGCCGGTGACGTCTGGCACGCTTTGCTATCCGTAGCGCTTGCAGGTGAAATCGCGAGGACCACCGCGCGGAAGCCTCGCCTGTTGGCGGGCGCGCTGCAAAAGACGGTTGCACTCCCGGCGAGCTCGGTTGCAGGCCCAGTCTTTCTTCGCGGCATGCCCATTTCCGTCGATGCCGATCATGCCGACGCCGACCTGGTAGACGCCGTAATAGCACCCCGCGGCCTGAGCCTGGCCCGACAGCCCGACACTCAACGACATCCCACTGGCAATCGTCATCGCAGCCAGGGCAAACAAACGCTTCATAGCCTGATCTCCTCGGTAGGGTGTGCCGCAACGCCGTCGGCGCCGGCACCTGCGGTTGGTCGCTGGGCGTGCCGAGAAGGTTCAATCGCTGTTGGAAATTTTCGCGATCAGGCGCCGCCGGCCCCGCGGGCACACCTATGGGTTGCAGCCGAATTGAGATAGGCTTGCTGCATGGGGCCGAACGGGCAGGGAGAACGCGGTGCGGCTGGCGAGCTATCGGGTGGGACAGGGCGAGGGCTACGGCGCGGTCGTGGACGGCGGCATCGTCGACCTGAGCCGACGCCTGCCGCAGTTTCCTGAGCTGCGCGCCTTGATTGCGGCGGACGGCCTGGCCGAGGCGCGCCGCGCCATCGACAGTGCGAGGGCCGACTATGCGCTGAACTCGGTCGCCCTGCTGCCGCCCATTCCGGCGCCCGAGAAAATCTGGTGCATCGGCGTCAACTACGCCGAGCGCAACGACGAATACAAGGACAGCTCGGCGGCACCGCAGTACCCGAGCCTGTTCTGCCGCGCTCCCGCCTCGCTGGTCGGGCACGGGCAGCCGATCGAGCGCCCGCGCGTATCAAAGCAGCTCGACTACGAGGGCGAGATCGCGCTGGTGATCGGACGGGGTGGCAGGCACATCCCGCGCCAGCAGGCACATGCGCACATCTTCGGCCTAACGCTGTGCAACGAGGGCAGCGTGCGCGACTGGCTGCGGCACGGCAAGTTCAACGTCACGCAGGGCAAGAACTTCGACCGCTCAGGCAGCCTCGGCCCGTGGATCGTAACCAGCGACGCCATCGACCTGAAGGCGCCGCTAACGCTGACCACGCGCGTCAACGGCGAGGTGCGCCAGCACGACAGCACCGCGCGCCTTATCTTCCCGTTTGCCGACCTGATCGCCTATCTCTCCACGTTCGCGACCCTCAAGCCCGGCGACGTGATCGTGACCGGCACGCCGACGGGAGCCGGCGCCCGCTTCGATCCGCCACGCTGGCTCGCACCGGGTGACGTCGTCGAGGTGGAGGTGGACGGCATCGGCACGCTGCGCAACAGCGTGGTGGACGAGGCAGCCGCTCAATCTTGAGGGGCATGAGCGCGGCTGCGGCGCACGGTCCGGTGCGGCAATACAGCGCCTCTGCACGCTGAGCGCGTATCAGATCCGGTCGGTGGGCAAACTCTCTTAAATTTGAATGTCGCGCTGGGGCCCGGCGTTCGCAGCTATGGCGCTATAACTACGTGTGGATAGTCCTTCGCGCGTGCCGCCCAGCGAGGCCTCGATGAGTGAACCAGCCTGGCTTCGGAAAGCGGTCGCTGTGGCGTGGCGTAAGTCTCCTGCCGATGCGGCGCGGCCAGGGCAGAAGCTCGCGCGCTCGCAGATCACAGCATCGCCGATGCTGCCGCTTGCGGCGGGCGCAATTGCGATCGGCATCTTCCTGTTCGATACCATCAGCACGCTCGAGATCGCCATCGCGGTCGTCTACGTCGTCGTGGTGCTGATCGCCGCTGTCTTCCTGAGCCGCCGCGATGTCCTCATCGTGTCCTCGGCGTGCGCGGCACTGACGGTGCTGAGCTATCTGTTGACGCACCAGATTAGGGTCGACGCCGCCCTCATGCGCTGCCTGGTCAGCTTGTCGGCGATCGCCATTGCGACCCTTCTGGCACTGATGAACCAGTCGGCGCACTCGGTCCTGCGCGAGCAGGCAAGCCTTCTCGATCTGACCCATGACGCCATCTTCGTGCGCAGCATGGACGACGTCATCACCTATTGGAACCGCGCAGCCGAGGAGCTGTACGGCTGGAGCAGGGACGAAGCCATCGGCAACGTAAGCCACAAGCTATTGCAGACGGTGTTTCCCGTATCGCCGGAACAGATCACGGCCGAGCTGGTGCAGGCTGGCCGGTGGGAAGGCGACCTCGTGCACGCCAAGCGTGACGGCACGCTTCTGACCGTATCGAGCCGATGGTCCCTGCAGCGCAACGAGCACGGCCAGCCGGCGGCGGTCCTGGAGACCAACACGGACATCACCGAGCGCAAGCGCGCACAAGCCGAGCTCGAGGAGGTGCAGGCGGAGCTGGCACACGTGTCGCGCGTCACGATGCTGGGCGAGATGAGTGCCTCGATTGCCCATGAGGTCAACCAGCCGCTCGGCAGCATCACCATCAACGCCGAAGCTGCCCAGCAATACCTGGCGGAAGACCCGCCCAAAGTGGCGGAGGCGCGCCCGCTGGTGGATCGCATTGCAGCCAGCGTCGAGCGTGCCAGCAACGTCATCCGCCGGATTCGCACGCTGTCGAAGAAGGTCGCGCCGGAGACGGTGCGGCTGGACCTTAATGAGGTGATTGAGGAAACGGTGCCGCTGGTGCGCAGCCAGGCCATCAGCCAGCGAGTGCTGCTGCGCCTGCAGCTGGCGCCGCAGCTTGCCGAAGTTCTCGCCGACCGTATTCAACTGCAACAGGTCATCATCAACCTGGTCGTCAATGCGATCGACGCCATGCAGGAGGTGGCTGGCCGGCCGCGCGAAGTGAAGATCCGCACCCAGGCCTGCGAAGGCGACAAGGTGCTGGTTGCGGTTGAGGACACCGGCGTCGGTATCGAGCCGGACAAGGCAAACAAACTGTTCGATGCGTTCTTCACCACCAAGCCCGACGGCATGGGCATGGGGCTATCGATCTGCCGCTCCATCATCCAGGCGCACGGCGGACGCATCTGGGCGTCCGCCAACGCGGGGCCGGGTGCAACCATTCAGTTCACGCTGCCGCAAGCCGCAGCCGCCCCGCTGCCCCGGCCGGTCGCGGCCGCCGCGAGCGGCGGCGCTGCTGGGTGAGGGCCGTTATGCGTTGGCCTTGGCGGGCGTCTTGTTGCCTTCGGGGTAGTGCAGGTCAGGGCGCTCGTTGAGGACCATCAGAAGCGGCGTCAGCCCTTCGGCCTCGACAAGGGTGAAGACTTCGATGTCCTGGCGGGCCTTGGTGCTCCATTCGGCGATTTCCAATGCGCGCAGGGCCTTCGAGAACAGTCCGTGATTGCGGATGGCCGTCTGGCTGTAGCCTTCAAGGACCTTGGCATCACTCTTGTGATCCTCGACCCACTTCTTGCGGATCTCGGAAATGTCCGTGGTGCTGGCGTGCACCTCGTCTTCCTTCAACTCATCGAGCTCGCTCCTTTTGAACCACGTGCCCTTCCGCGGCCAGCGCACCAGTCCAAGGTCGCTCAGCACGCCAGCCAGCTGATTCATGGCCAGGGCCCGCGACTTCTCCCGCTCATCGTTGGGATCGGCCGCGTACAGATTGGGTATCACCAGATACGACGCGCGCTTGTGATGGATGAAGTGACCCTGGATCCAGTCGCGCGTGACGTTGGCACGCGCAATGGCCGTATCGATCGCCGCGTTGATTTGCCGGGTCAGGGACCCTGACGGGCGGATCGAGGGCGGCTCCCGCGGCGGGTTGACGATTGCCAGCGCCAGCAGCCCCAGGTCGATGCCGATGGTGGCGAGCAGCGCGATCAGGTCGCGGCCGGTGATCGGCTCGCCGGTATCGGTGCGACCGACCACGCCGGTATCACCGCGCGTGAACAGGTAGGAGAAGAGACTGCTGGTGTAGGCGCCGATGTTGCGCCACAGGTTCTTGACGGCGTTGGCAACGCCGGCCGGACCTTCATTGAAGACCGCCTCACGCAGCTTCAGTTCTGCCGGTTGCTCGGCCTGGCCGGCCGCCGCCCGCAGACGCTCGGCCAGCGTCGGGTCGTAGCACGAGAAGCCCGCGGCCCCCGGCGCAATGGCGACCGTGCTGGCCAATGCGCGCATTTCGCCCGCCGTCGACTTGCCAAGCTGGTTGCTGCGGGCGGCGATGTTGCGCGCTCGGCCACGAATCTCGGAGGCTCGCGCCTCGAACGCGCGCTGACGCTCTTCCACCGTGGCTCCGCCGAGGCCGGCGGCCGCTTGACGCAGCTGCTCAATGTCCGCCTGCACCGGCTCGAGCCAGGTCTTGGTCATGCCATCGCGCAGAGTGGTGATGGAGTCGCGCACGCTGCGGCGCGCGTTGTAAAGAGGCCCACGACCGGCGCCTGACGCGGTGCCGCAGCTGCCGCCGCTGGTCTCCTCACGCGTCATCTGGCTGTCGGACCAGGTCACAACGCTGTCGAGCTGGCCGCGCACAGCGTCGAGCCTGGCCGCAACCACCTGGGCGGCATCGCGGGCGTCCTCCTGCAGGCCGGCGAGGCCCGTGCGCGTCGCCTCCTCCCCAGAAATCAGGCTCCACCAGAAGCCATAGCCGAAGCCGATCGACCAAATCGCGAGAAATACGTAGAGCGGAAACGTGATGATGCGGGTGCGTAGGTCGCGCTGCGCCCCGAACGTCTCGCGCAGGGTCAGCCACATCAGGAAGGTGAGGGCGACAACCACGGCGACGACCAGGAAGTCGTTGGAGAACGACATGCCGCCGGGCAGCTGCTGGCTCTGGTTGGCGGTTGCCGATACGCCGATGATGAAATCGCGCATGCCATGCCAGGTGGCATAGCCGGAAATGATCAGCAGCATGAAAGAAGCGATGCCGATCAGCGTGTTGCGGCCCAGGATATAGTCGATTACCCTGCCGATGCTGTACGGCGAAGAATGTGTCGTCGTCGTCTCGGCCATGGCCTACTCCCCACGCTGCCCAATTGGGGCCGACTATAGGGAAAACCCGGGCCTTGTCGCGGCGAAACAAGCGTCGGCGATGCGCTAGCGGACCAGCGATGCCCGTCTGCTACGCCCGGTTGCAGCGGTTCCAAACAATACGCGCAGCGGACAAACGTTTCATGTGAAACGGTGCGCGGCGCATGCGCGGCAGCTGCCCAGCTATGCTGGTCTGGCCCGTGCTGGTCTGGTCTGGCCTGGCCTTGACCGTACCGACCGCAAC
>Ga0209382_10006770_pt1 | contig 14703 bp, 15 predicted proteins | sample SoiMetdeltSBSDD5_FD_187599 | JGI IMG/M metagenome (GOLD analysis project Ga0209382, IMG submission 187599) | Bulk soil microbial communities from a Populus tree surrounding site in Tennessee, USA - Soil MetaG P. deltoides SBSDD5 (SPAdes) (version 2) | ecosystem: Environmental > Terrestrial >... | reverse complement strand
GTGGGGATGATCGAGGTGACGAACAGGTACAGCATCTGCGCCGGGTACGAGATGCGGAGCTCGGGCAGCGGCCCGCACACCGGCATCCACAGCAGGAAGGCGCTCGACACCAGCCCGGTGTGCACCAGGTAGTGCACCACCGGGTTCTGGACCGAGAGGTTCACCACCCCGGGCGCGTGGGTGAGCAGCAGGAAGCCGTTGAAGATCAGCGCCGCGGGCACCGGGCGGGCGAGGAAGTAGAACACCCGCTTGGCCCGGCCCCGGCCCAGGACCAGCCGCGCCAGCCACTCGGGCGTGGCCAGCAGCAGGACCGGCGGCACGAAGTAGGTCAGCAGCATGTGCTGGATCATGTGGGCCGAGAACAGGTACTCCTCGGCGATGTCGTGCAGCGGCCAGTCCGACGCCAGCCACAGCAGCACGATCCCGAGGCAGAGCCACGCCAGCTGCTGGCGGCTGGCCACCGGCTGCCCCTTGGGCACCACTTTCGGCCCGACCACGCGCAACGCGTAGACGGCCAGTGCGGCGACACCCCCCACCAGCACCCACACCTCGGGGTGCGGCTGCCACCGCCAGAAGTCGACTCCGGCGGCGACCAGCATGGCTACGACGTCCAGCTCGACGACCAGAAGTTCATGGCCGTCAGCATGATCAGGTACACCACGATGGCCAGCGTCAGCCCGAACACGAAGATCCGGCGGAACAGCGGGTTGTCGTAGTGCAGGTGCATGAACCAGCCGCACACGATGGCGAACTTGGCGATCATCATCGGGAACAGCCAGATCACCAGGACCGTGGTGCTGAGGTCCTCGAAGTAGTAGGTCGCGACCTCGGCCGCGGTGATCACGCCCAGGATGGCGGCCACGATGAAGTAGTTGCGGTCGCTCGGGTGCTCGTGCTGGTGCGACTCGTGGTGGGGCTCGAGGGGAGTGCCCTTGTGCTCCGGTGCGGTGTCGACGCTCATCGTTCGCTCCCCCGGCTCACGGGATCAGGTAGACGATCGTGAAGATGAGGATCCACACGATGTCGACGAAGTGCCAGTACAGGCCGAAGATCTCGACGGTCTCGGCCCGCTCGACGCCCAGCTTGCCCCGGACCGACATCACGAACAGCGACAGCAGGAACACGATGCCGATGCTGACGTGGGCGCCGTGGAAGCCGGTCAGGGTGTAGAAGGCCGAGCCGAAGATGTTGGTGGTGTAGCCGAGGCCCTCCCGCACGAAGGTGGTGAACTCGTACACCTGGCCGGCGATGAACACCATGCCCAGCAGTGACGTCGTGATCAGGAAGGTCCGGCAGCGGCGCTCGTCACCCCGGTGGATGGCCCCGACCGCCAGCGCCATGGTCAGCGAGCTGAACAGCAGCACGAAGCTCGACACCGACGTGAAGGGGATGTCGAACACGTCCTTGGGGCCGGGGCCGACCACGAAGCGGTGGCGCAGCAGCAGGTAGGTGGAGATCAGGGCGCCGAACAGCAGGCAGTCCGAGCCCAGGAACACCCACATGGCCAGCTTCTCGTTGGACAGGCCGGTGCTGGTGGCGTGGCTGACCACGCCCTTGGGATGCAGCACCGGATCGGGCTCGACCGTGGGGTCTTCGTGGATGGCGGTGTCAGTCATCGGATGCGGCCTCCTCGCCCGTCGCCCCCGTGCCTGCGCCGACGGAGACCGGCTCCTCGTCGTGGCCGTCACCCCCGCCCTCGCCGTCGTCGTCATGCCCGTCCCCGCCACCGGCATGCCCGTCGTCGTGGCCGGCGTGGCCGTGATGCGCCTCGGGGTCGTCGGCCGGCTCGTAGCCCCAGGCGAAGGCGGCGAGGACGACGATCACGGCGCCGACCGCGGCGAACGCCAGGTTGAAGATCAGGCCGTAGCCGATCAGCGGCAGGCCCGCGGCCACCACCAGCGGCCAGTAGGACGGCGACGGCAGGTGCACGTCCTTGGCGTCGCCCTTCTGGGCCACCTCGGCGCCGGTGGCGATGCGGACGACCTTGCCGGTGGCGTCCTCGCCGTACTTGCGGTGCCAGAACTCGTCGAGGTGCGACACGGTGGGCACCTCGTCGAAGTTGTGCGCGGGCACTGGCGACGGGACCATCCACTCGAGGCTGCGGGAGTCCCACGGGTCCGGGCCCACCTCCACCGGATGGCGGCGGTGGCTCCGCCAGCTCAGCAGCAGGTTGGCGGCGAAGATCGACATCGAGACGAAGATCACGAAGGCGCCGATGGTCGCCACCATGTTCCAGAACTCGAAGCCATAGCCGGCCACGTAGGTATGCATGCGCCGCGGCATGCCCTGCAGGCCGAGGATGTGCATCGGCCCGAACGTCAGGTTGAAGCCGATCAGCAGCGTCCAGAAATGCCACTTGCCGAGCTTCTCCGAGAGCATGAAGCCGAACACCTTCGGCCACCAGAAGTACAGGCCGCCGATGAAGCCGAAGAGCGCGCCGCCGAAGATCACGTAGTGGAAGTGGGCGACGATGTAGTAGGTGTCGGTCTGTTGGGTGTCGGACGGGGCCACCGCGTGGGTGACGCCCGACAGGCCGCCGATGGTGAACATCGTGACCAGGCCGATGGCGAACAGCATCGGCGTGGTGAACCACAGCTTCCCGCCCCACATGGTGGCCAGCCAGTTGAGGATCTTCACGCCGGTCGGCACGGCGATGAACATCGTCGACATGGCGAAGGCGGCCACCGACAGCGGGCCCATGCCGGAGGCGAACATGTGGTGGGCCCACACGCCCCAGCCCATGAACCCGATGGCGATGCCCGAGAACACCATGAACGGGTAGCCGAAGATCGGCTTGCGGGAGAACACCGGGATGATCTCGGACACGATGCCGAAGGCCGGCAGGATCAGGATGTAGACCTCGGGATGGCCGAATATCCAGAACAAGTGCTCCCACAACAACGGGTCGGCGCCCTGGGACACGTTGAAGAAGTTGGCGTTGAACAGCCGGGCGAAGGTGAGCAGGAACAGCGCTACCGAGATGACCGGCAGGGCGAACACCAGCAGCAGCTGGGTCACGAAGCCCATCCAGGTGAACACCGGCATCTTCATGAGCGTCATGCCGGGCGCCCGCATGTTGAGCACCGTGACCACCAGGTTGATGGCGCCGACCAGCGAGGCGATGCCGGTCAGCTGGAGGCCGATGGCGTAGAAGTCCATGCCGTGGCTGGGTGAGAACACCACGCCCGTGTTGGGGGCGTAGGCGAACCAGCCGCCGTCGGCCCCGCCGCCCAGGAACCACGACGTGTTCAGCATCAGGCCGCCGGCCAGGAAGCACCAGAAGCTGAACGCGTTGAGCCGGGGGAAGGCCACGTCCCGCGCGCCCACCTGCAAGGGCATCAGGTAGTTCATGAACGCCGCGCCCAGCGGGATGACGACCAGGAAGATCATCGTCACGCCGTGCATGGTGAACAGCTGGTTGTAGAGGTCGGCGGAGTAGAGCTTGCCCTCGGGCGCGGCGAGCTGGAGGCGGATGAGCAGGGCCTCGAAGCCGCCGATGGCGAAGAAGAACATCGCCGACCCGCCGTACATGATGCCGATGCGCTTGTGGTCGACGGTGGTGAGCCAGCTCCTCCAGCCGGTGGTCGCCTGCGGGCGCGTCATGCCGCCCAGGGGCCGAATGGTCGCCGGTCCCCCCGTCGTCAGCTCGAGTTGTGGCGCTTGTTGCTCGACGATCGCCATAACGGGGGAACTCCTAGTCCATCGTCTCGAGGAAGTCGACGAGCTGGTCGATCTGCTCCTCGGTCAGGTTGAGGTCGGGCATGCCCCGGATCTTGTCGCCGCCCGGGTCTGGCAGGGCCGGGGCGTCCATGGGCTTCTCCGCCGGCGGGTCGCGCAGCCACGCCTCCACGTTGCCGCGGTCGAACTCGCCGCCGATCTCGTCGTGCTCGACGATGCCGTCGCCGTCCTGGTCGACCCACAGGTCGAGGATGCCGCCGGCGAACACGCCGCGGCTGGCGAAGTGGGTGAGGTCGGGGGCGTTGCCCGACACCAGCAGCTCGGTGCCGTTGCCCTGCTCGGCGAACTGGTCGTCGTTGATGCCCCGGGCCAGGTGGCAGCCGGAGCACTGGGTGGCGAACAGCTCGGCGCCGGCGGCCGCCTCGCCGTCGGTCGGCTCGCTCGCCTCCTCGGTCTGGTGCTCCAGCCAGGCGTCGAACTCGTCGGGCTCGAGGGCGATGACCCGCTGGCGCATGTAGCCGTGGGACAGGCCGCAGAACTCGGTGCACTGGCCCACGTAGGTGCCGGGCTCGTCGGCGTTCAGCCGCAGCGGGTGCTCACGGCCGGGGACGGCGTCCTTCTTGCCGTTGAGCGCCGGGATCCAGAACGAGTGGATGACGTCGTTGGAATGGATCTTCAGGTTGACGTCCTGGCCCGCGGGGATGACCAGGTCGCTGCCGGTCAGCACGTCCTCGTCGTTGAACTTGCCGTCGCCGTTGGTGTCGTAGGTGAACTCCCACCACCACTGCTGGCCGGTGACCTGCACGGTGAGGGCGTCCTCGTCGCGCTGGTTGATGTCGAACAGCGTGGTGAGCGTGAAGAAGCCGACCACGGCCAGCATCACGGCCGGGACGATGGTCCAGGCGATCTCCAGCTTGGTGTTGCCGTGCGTCTGGGCGGGCAGGTCGTCGTTGTCGTCGTCCTTGCGGCGCCGGAACCGGATCACCAGGTAGAGCGTCCCGAACTCGACGACGACGAAAACGAACGCCGCCACCAGGAACACGCCGTTGAACAGGTGGTCGATGCTGCGGGAGATCGGGCCCTGCGGGTTCATGGTGTCCTGCGGGGCGTCCGAGGCACAGGCGGCCAGGAGCGGCACCAGGGGCAGCAGCACCACCAGCGAGCTGAGCCGGCGGCGACGGGTCATGCGGGCTCCTTCAGCGGGGCGCGGGGAGCGACGGATCACCGGATCACCTCGACGGCAGGGGCGGGCGGGCGTAGGCCGCCCTCTTCCTCGTGGACCTCGCGGGGGCCGTTGACGGCGCCGGCGATGCCGATGGCGATGATGGCCACCGCCCCGGCGAGCACCAGGCCGATGACCACGTTCGAGCTGATGCGGGGCCGTGACGCCACCCAGAAGGCCGCGACCACGATGAGCGCGGTGACGATCACGCCCGCCAGCACCGTCTGGTCGGAGGTGAAGGTCAGGAAGATCCGCGACAGCGAGATGGCGATGACGCCGAGCGCCAGGGCCCCCGCCAGCGGGAACTCGATGGGGTTCATCACCTTGTTGCGGATGCGGCGGTTGGTCTCGGGGTCACCGGTCGCGTGGTCGGCCCACGTCTGCACGGTCCACTCGATCAGCGCTGTCCCCAGCAGGATCAGCCCGAACACCACCAGCACGGCCTCGGACACCAGGCCGACGACCAGCAACACGGTCCCGAAGGCGGCCAGCGGCGGCCAGTAGCTGGTGCCGGCCGGGATGACCGCGGGGACCGTCTCGGTGCCCGCCACCTGGGCCAGGGACTCGGCCTCGGCGTCACGGGTGGCGGTGACGACCACGCCCAGGACGAAGCTGACCGCGGCGGCCGCCACCAGCAGGCCGTAGCCGAAGTGGTCGCCGACGCCACCCTTGTAGCCCAGGCTCAGCGGGCCGAGCCCGTTGCCGCCGGTCGTCCAGCCGTAGGCGGCCGCGAAGACCAGGGCCAGGAACCCGAAGCCGAAATACCACTTGGAGCCGGTGGTGATCATCCTGGTGCCTTACTTGGTGATCGTGATCGCGTACCAGACCACGGCATAGACGGCCACGGTCACGTACCAGAACAGGACGGCGGCGACCACGCCCTCGGCCGACCGGCCGGTGAGCTGGCCGCCCAGGGCGCGGAAGGCCATGACCGCCAGGAACAACATGCCGGCGCCGACCATGGCGACGACCAGGCCGGTGATCGTGTAGATCAGCAGCGCCTGGGTCGAGCCGGCCGCCCCGAGCCCCAACTGCTGCCAGCCGAACACCGTTACGTTGATGAAGGCCGCGCCCAGCAGCAGCGTGACCCCGAAGGCCAGCAGGGCGTGGGTGCGATCGTCGTGGCGGAGCGCGTGGACGATCCAGGCCACGGTGACCATGGACATGACCAGCGTGACCATGCCCATGTTGCCCGGCGTCAGCTGGGCGTTGGCCTCCTCGGGGAGCCAGGTGTTGCCGCCGGATATCACGTCGCTGCGCAGCCGGGCGTACTGCGCGACCAGCGCCAGCACGACCATGGCCGCGCTGCCCGACGCCAGCGCCGACCCGATCAGCAGTACCCGGGGCCGGGCAGGCGGCGGGGGCGGGGCGGTGGAGAAGATCTCGAGGTCGGTGGCGGTGGCCATCAGTCAGTGCTCTCCGTGGACGAGGCCGGGGCGTAGCGGGCGTCGTAGAGCGGCGCCTCGGACGTGATGGCCGGGAGCGTCGCGAAGTTGCCGATCGGCGGCGGCGACGAGGTCGTCCACTCGAGGGTGTGGCCTTCCCACGGGTCGTCGCCCGGGCCGTCGCCGCGGCGCCGGGCCAGCAGCGCGCCTCCGACCAGCAGGGCGCCGAGCACGGTCACCCCGAGGCCGATGGCGGACACCAGGTCCAGCGTCTCGACCGTGGACACGTCGCCCGAGGCCACGGAGTCGATGCCACCGGCCACGAACCGGGCCTGGCCGATGCTGCCGGCGATGGCGAGCGGCACGGCCGCCACCAGCGCACCCAGGGCCATGAGCGTCGCGCCCAGGCGGACCAGGCTGTCGGGCAGCAGCTTGCCGTAGAGCTTCGGCGCCCAGAACGCCACGCCGGCCAGCGCCGCCACGACCGTGCCGATCAGCACCAGCAGGGCCTGGGCGGTCATCCAGGTGGTGCCGTCGAGGTCGAGGGCCACGATCACCGTGCCGATCCCCCCGGCGATCCCCAGGAAGACGAGCAGGCCGGACAGCATGGCCAGCACCAGCGGGGTGCCCAGCTTGGGCCGGCCGGCGCCGAGGGTGAGGGTCCAGAGGCCGAGCAGCCCGAGCACCGGCAGGACGGCCAGGACGCCGATGACCTGCCACGGGCCACCGTCGACCCAGGGTGCCGATCCACCGCCGTCCATGGTCACGCCCACCTGGGCCCAGGCCCCGAAGCCGAAGCTGGCGGCCAGGCCCAGCAGCACCATGGCGGCCTTGTGGCGCTGGTGCCGGCGCCGGGCGAACACCGGCACGATGTCGCCGATGATGCCGAGCGCGGGCACGGCAACCACGTACAGGGTCGGCTGCCAGAAGACCCAGGCGATGCGGTCGTAGAGGAGGCTCGCCCCGCCGAACGCGTTGGGCCCGTAGCGCATGTCGAGGAAGGCCAGCAGCAGCATGGCGGCCTGCACCGGCAGGACCAGCAGCCACACCGACCCGCCCACCACCATCGACCACGAGAACAGCGGCGCCCGGCGCAGGCTCATGCCCGGCGCCCGCAGCGTGAGCACGGTGGTTACCACCGAGATGGTGGCCACGATCAGCGCCACGATCACCGCGATGAGGGCGAGGGCGTAGAGGGCGACCGCGTCGGAATCGCTGCCGAACGGGCCACCGTCGAGGGCGTAGGTCGACAGCATCACGCCGCCCGACACGAGCCACGTCCAATACGCCGCGGCGCTCGCCCGGGGGAAGGCGACGGTCGCGGCCCCCACCTGCAGCGGGACGACGGCGGTGGCCAGGCCCAGCAGCAGCGGCAGCACGCCGAGGAAGAGGCCGGCCGTCGAGTGCAGGGTGAAGACCCGCACGGCGGTGTCGGCCCCGAAGATCTGGCTGGAGTCGCTCTGGTACTGCTCGACGCCGACGAGCGTTCCCGCGACCCCGGAGGCCAGCAGGAACAGCAACGACGTCCCCACGAACAGCTTGCCGATCGTGCGCGGGTCGCCGGAGCCCACCACGGCGGCCAGCCCGGTCGGCGGGGCCGACGGGGACGGCGCGGCGGCGGCCTCGACGGCGGCGGCGCGTGGAGCTTCGGTCACGGTCATGGACGCACCCTGGTCAGGAGACTTGCTGTGCTCGGGAATCTAGTCACATGCGTGTTCAGGCCACGAAACCCCAGGCGACGCATCTACCAGCCCGATCGGATGAGCTGATCTACCGCCATCGCGCCGAACAGCAAGGTGATGTACGTGATGGACCATGTGAACACCCGCATGGCGGCGCGCGGGGTGAGCTCGCGCAGCAGGCGGGTGGCGAACCAGGTGAACACGGCCCCGAGCACGAGGGCGGCCCCGAGGTAGAGGTCCCCCATGCCCGCCACCGGGGCGAAGACGATGGTGAGCGCCCACAGCAGCAGCGTGTAGCCGAGGATGCGGGTGGCGGTGGTGCGCAGGCTGGCCACCACCGGGAGCATGGGCACGTCGACCTTGGCGTAGTCGTCCCGGTAGCGGATGGCGAGGGCCCAGAAGTGCGGCGGGGTCCAGTAGAAGATGACGGCGAAGAGGACCACCGGCGCCCAGGCCAGCGAGTTGGTCACCGCCGACCAGCCGATGAGGACCGGAGCGGCCCCCGCCGCGCCGCCGATCACGATGTTGCGGCTGGACGTGCGCTTCAGCCACAGCGTGTACACGAACACGTAGAACAGGCAGGCGGACACGGCCAGCACCGCGGACAGCAGGTTGACCGTGGCCCAGAGGAAGAAGAAGGCCACGACCTCGAGGGTGACGGCGAAGATCAGCGCGTTGCGCGGAGCGATGCGGCCACTGGCGATGGGCCGGTGCCGAGTGCGCGCCATGACCCGGTCGATGTCGCGGTCGACGTACATGTTGATGGCGTTGGCCCCGCCCGCGGCCAGCGTCCCGCCGATGACGGTGGCGGCGATCAGCCACGGCGACGGCATGCCCTTGGCCGCCACGATCATGGTCGGCACGGTGGTGACCAGCAGCAGCTCGATGATGCGCGGCTTGGTGAGCGCGACGTAGTCCGCGATCCGCGAGCGCACGCTCGGGACTGTGAGCCGGGGGGCGGTCAACACAACTTGCGCAGCCTAGGGCTGGCCCGCGGAGGCGAGCCAACGCAGCCCCGGCCGGACGCCCCTCGGGTTCGTCCGGGCACGGCTCTTCGCCCCCGCCGCCACGTGCCGCGCCGCGGAGCCACCCGGGGGCCGGGTCGACCGTCGCCATGACGGCAGCGCGAGGCGCCCCGCCCACTGGCGCGTCGGCTCAGCCAGGGTCGCTCCCGCAATCCCTTGGGCTCGCCCGGGTACGGCCGTTCGCCCCCGCCGCCACGTGCCGCGCCGCGGAGCCGCCCCGGGGCCGGGTCGACCGTCGCCATGACGGCAGCGCGAGGCGCCCCGCCCACTGGCGCGCCGGCTCAGCCAGGGTCGCTCCAGCGATCCCTTGGGCTCGGCCTGGGTCCGGCTCGCCGCCAATCGCCAGACCCCGGGTTCGGAGCGCGTGGGAGGGCGGCCGTAGCCTGGTGCCGTGCGGCTCCCCACCGTGACCCCGGCGGTCTACCGTCGCATCGCCTTGGCCACGCTCGCCGCGCTCGTTTTCATCATGGTGACCGGGGCGGCCGTGCGGCTGACCGGGTCCGGTCTCGGCTGCTCGACGTGGCCGACCTGCCATGCCGAGAGCTTCACGCCCCGGTCGGCCAGCGACACCCACGGCATGGTCGAATGGGTCAACCGCCTGATCACAGGCGCCGTCATGCTGCTGACGGTGGCGGCGGTGCTCGGCGCCCGCTGGCGGCAGCCCTTCCGGCGGGATCTGTTCCGCCTGTCGGTGGGCCTGCCGGCCTGGGTGTTCGCCAACGCCCTGGTGGGAGCGCTGGTGGTGTGGCTCCACCTGTCGCCCGTCTCGGTGATCGGGCACTTCCTGCTGTCGCTCGGAGCGGTGGCCAACGCCACGGTCCTCTACGAGCGGGCTGCCCACGGTCCCGCCGCGGCGCCCTCGGAGGACCGGCACTGGCGGGCGACGCCGCCCGTGGTGGCCGGCACCCGCCTGCTGCCGCTGGCGGCCGGCCTGGTCATCCTCACCGGCACGCTGGTCACGGGCAGCGGTCCCCATGCCGGCGACGAGCGGGCCGACCGCCTGGACCTGGCCGTGCACACCGTCGTGCGGGTCCACGGCATCGCCATGGTCCTGTTCCTGATGCTCACCGTGGCCGTGGTGCGCATGGCACACCGGGGCGATGCCGAGCCCGTGGTCGTCGACCGTCTCCACCAGCTGCTGATCGTGCTGGTGGCGCAGGCGGCTCTTGGCTACTGGCAGTACTTCACGGGTGTTCCTGCACTGCTCGTGGCGTTCCACGTGTTGGGCGCCGCGCTGGTCTGGATCGCGGTGCTGCGGGTCTGGCTGAGCCTGCCGGCCCCGGTCGAGGAGCCGGCCGGGGAGGCGCTGGCGGCCAACCGTGCGACAATGGGGGCGTGGTGATCGCCGGTTCGCCCGCGCCGATGACGGCACCCGCAGAGGTCGACCAGCCCGTCGACAACCCGAACGTCGACCCCGAGACGCCCTGGGTCGTCATCGTGTGGAACGACCCGATCAACCTGATGTCCTACGTGACGTTCGTGCTCCAGAAGCTGTTCGGCTATCCGTTCGAGGTGGCCGAGAAGCTCATGCTGGCGGTCCACTACGAGGGCCGGGCGGTCGTGTCCAACGGCACCCGCGAGAAGGCTGAGCTCGACGTGTTCCGGCTGCACGAGCACGGCCTGTGGGCCACGATGCAACAGGATTGAGCCGATGTTCGACCGCGACCGGGTGAAGCGGAAGGGGGCGGGCCGGTACCAGATCCGGCTGCGGCCCAACGAGCGGATCCTGGTGGGCGACCTGGTGGACCAGCTCCGGGAGCAGCTGCTGGCGTCGACCGACGAGCCGTCGGTGCGCCGGCTGTTCCCGCCGGCCTACCCCGACGACGCCGAGCGCGACGCCGGCTACCAGGTCCTCACCCGCGACGAGCTGCTGGAGTCGAAGCTGGCGGCCATCGAGGTCGTCGAGAAGACGCTTGAGGGCAACGAGCTCGACGACGCCGGCATGACGGCGTGGATGGGCACGCTCAACTCCCTGCGGCTGGTGCTGGGCACTCGGCTCGACGTGGACGAGGGGCTCCCGACCCTCGACGCCGACGATCCCCTGGCCCCGGCGTATGCCGTCTACGAGTACCTGGGCTGGCTGCTGTCACAGGTGGTGGACGCGCTGAGCACCGACCTCCCACCCCCGACCACCGACATCCGGGGCGGGCCCCTGTAGGCCCGGTCGCCGAAGGAGACTTCTGCGCACCATGAGGGCAGACTCCGACCCCCAGACGCTGGGAGAACGCCCGCTGCGGCCCGTGACCTCGAGGTTTGGAGGCGTCGGGGGGGCTGCTAGTGTGTTCCGACGCCCGTCCGGCGGGTCGAGCCCCCATCGTCCAGTGGCCTAGGACGCCGCCCTTTCAAGGCGGTAACACGGGTTCGAATCCCGTTGGGGGTGCGTAACCAGCCAGACCAGCCAGTTCTCGGTCCCGTGGTGCAGTTTGGAGTGCACGCCGGCCTGTCAAGCCGGAGGCCGCGGGTTCAAATCCCGTCGGGACCGCCAACTGTCTCCTCGGTCGGGTAGCTCAGTCGGCAGAGCGTCCGCCTGAAAAGCGGAAGGTCACCGGATCGACGCCGGTCCCGACCACCACGATGACCAGGCAAACCGCCTGGTCATCGGCCGTTTTCAGCACGACCAACAGTGGCCTGGAGTTGCCGGGAGATGCCCCCCGGAGACGGCGGGTTCCCGGCGCTCGGGGCATATTCGGGGCACGCCGCCTCGACGATCATCGTCGCCCGGCGGGCCTCGTGTACGCGACGGCAGTGATCACCTTGCACGTTCGCCCAGCGTCAGGACCAGGGCCACGACCGTGCCGGCAGCGCTGAGCGCGGCGCCGAGGGCGGGGTTGAGGAGGAAAATGCCGACGAGGGGCACGATGAGGAGCACGATCAGGGCGATGCGGCCACGAGTGGAGGTGATCCACCGGTGCCGCCGGGTGTGTCGAACAGACATGCCCACAGAGTATCGCGGGCAACATTGCAGGTCACAGGACGTGCTAAGCGCGCTAATGAAGGTCTAGTAACACACTCTTACAGCAAGGCTAGTGTGTTACCTCCGAGCCAATACAACGCTCGTAACGGTGTTGTGATACCCTAGCTCCAGGGTGTCCTGGTACATCGAACCTGGCCCTGACCAGCGGCCCCAGCGCCTAGGGGCCCGGTCGATGCCCTGTTCTAGAGCCCCTAGTACCCCTGTTACCCCTGGCCCCCCTGGATGGCCCTTCACAAAGGTACCGAACTTGCCCGAACGTGACTCTGACGTGGAGATTTCCGGAACCTCCAACTGGACCATCGAGCGGATCGTCGAGCGGTCGAGGCGATCGACCGGGGCGCGGTTCCCGGCGTCGTTCGTAAGAACGGATGATGGCGCCCCGACCCTCGCACGCCTGATCCAGGGAGGCCGCGGAGGTGGCGTTCGAATGAAGCTCTACCTGTCGAACGTGCTCCTGGCCGGCAGCACCCACCTGCACGCCGACTACGGCCGCAACACGATCTTCGACGTGTCTGGCCGCATGTGGGCCCGTGCCCTGGCCCTGCCCGACCCAGACCGTGCGGGTGCGCGTCGCATCGCCGATGCGCAAAATCAATTAGTCGATCTGAAGCTAATCGAGCTTGAGCGACGCCCTAGCGAGCCACCCATCGTGAGGCTTCGTCACCCGTCTGGTTCTGGAGGAAATTGGGTGGAGCCCGGGAGTCCATACGTCCGAGTGCCGCTCGAAATATGGACAAGCCGATGGCTGTGGTATCTCACAGGTAAGGAGCTAGCAGTGCTTATAGCCTTGATCGACCTCTGCGGCGGCAAAGGTCTAGATGGCACTGGCGGCCCACAGGCGCTGAGCGGCACGCACTTGCGGCGCTACGGCATGTCCGAAGACACGTGGCGCATCGCTTCCGCCGCCCTTGAGAACGCCGGACTCATCTATACGGACTCGGAGATCGTTCGCGTTGACCTACTGACTCCGAGGCGCCGAAAGCGCTACAAACTGTTGACCGAGCAGTTGGAGGTCCGGCCGCCGATACCGATGCCATATTGAGATGCGATTTGGACTGCGGATGCCCTCTCAAAGGGTGGCCAGATGACGGCTTCCCGGCGTTCGGGCAATGACAGCGCGGTGTCGCGGTCACGCCGGGCAACACTCGCAGCGCCGATCGGCAGGTGAGTTGGGGCCCTCTGCCGTTCGAGTCCGAAGTATGGGATTTGGGCATTGGCCCAAGTCGACGTATGCAGCGGGAGCAACGGCGGGAGCGACAGGGCCGACCTAGTACGGAGCGCCGTTACCTCCATCCCGAGGTCGAGCCCGCTGGGCTAGGGCGGACCGATCCGGGCGGTCATGCCAGGTCGGCTGGGAGGACGGACCCCTCCGCGATGCCGGCCACGACGGCCGCGAGTGGGTGGTGGTGTGGTGCGACCCGGACGAGCGGTCGATCCCGCCCCTGGCCGAGCGCTACGGCGACCGGTTCCTGTGGGCGTCGGACTTTCCCCACGCCGACGACACCCCCGACTACATCCCCGCCCTGGCCGAGATGGCCGCCGGGTTCCCGAGCCGTCGCCGGCGGGCGTTCCTGGGTGACCAGGTGCGGGCGCTGTTCGACGTCCCGGACGAGGCCCGGGCGGCGGCCGCGGCCTGACGGCGACCGATCCGCGCCCGTCTTCCCTCCGTACCCCTCACCGCATGGCCCGGTGCTCCCCCTGGTACCGGCTGACGGAAGAGGAAGACGAATGAACATCAAACGGATCCTGATCGGTGCCGGTGGCGGCGTGGCGACGGTCGGTCTGGCCGCGTTCACCGCCGCCTGTGCACCCCTGACGGTCCAGGCCACGGTGGTGAACGGAACGCTGACGGTCACCGGCACGGATACGAGCGACGCGATCGCCCTGCGACTGAAGGCCGGTGCGCCCAACACGCTCCAGGTCGACGTCGGTGACGACGGAGGTGCGGACTTCGAGTTCGATCGCACCACCTTCGGTCAGATCCACGTGCTGGCCAACGCCGGCGACGACCGCATCAGGATCGACCAGGTCAACGGCGCGTTCGCCGACGAGGCGACGACGCTCGACGGTGGCGCGGGCAACGACGTCGTCGTCGGCGGCGACGGCAACGAGTCGCTTCTCGGCGGCGCCGGCAACGACAGCATCGACGGCAACAAGGGCGTCGACCAGGCCGACCTCGGCTCCGAGGACGACAGCTTCGTCTGGGACCCGGGCGACGGCAGCGACGTCGTCGAGGGCCGCGCCGGGAGCGACGCGCTCGTGTTCAACGGGGCGAACGTCGACGAGAGCTTCACCCTGAGCGCCGAGGGCCAGCGGGCAATCCTGACCCGGAACGTCGGCAACATCCGCATGGACATGGACGGCGTCGAGACGCTGAACCTCACCATGCTGGACGGGTTCGACAACTTCAACGTCGGCGACTTCATGTTCAACACGGCGCTGAACAAGGCGAACGTCGACATGTCCGGCCCGGCCGGTGGCCCCGACGCCCAGACCGACAGCGTCAACCTCGTCGGCACCCCCGACGTCGACCACATCACGGCCACCGCCACGGGCGCCCGCATCGACGTCGCGGGCGTGCCGGTGGCGACGAGCATCACCGGGAGCAAGATCCCCGACCAGCTCCAGATCGCGGCCGAAGGCCCCGACGACACCATCACCGTCGACCCCGCGGTCGACGCCCTGGTCACGACACTGATCAACGTGCACGTGTGAGTACCGCAGCTCGTGGGGGCCT
>Ga0209382_10006769_pt1 | contig 14705 bp, 12 predicted proteins | sample SoiMetdeltSBSDD5_FD_187599 | JGI IMG/M metagenome (GOLD analysis project Ga0209382, IMG submission 187599) | Bulk soil microbial communities from a Populus tree surrounding site in Tennessee, USA - Soil MetaG P. deltoides SBSDD5 (SPAdes) (version 2) | ecosystem: Environmental > Terrestrial >... | reverse complement strand
GTAAGCGGGACGGCCTTCCCGCGCGTCTTTCAAACCGTCACGAATCGAGAAGATCAGCGCCATCGTCGGCTGGAGCACAAGCCGGAACGACATCGGCCCGCCTATCCGGCCAATCAGATCGTTCCATAATCGAGTGAAATACTCTTCCATCGTTTCGCTCCTCCGAGCGTCAGTTCGTAGTCCCGTCTTTAGGCGGAAGCGTCAGGCGCAGATTCATTCCGCGGCGCCCCAATCTCTTCCGCCTAAAGACGGGACTACGAACTTTGAACTCCTCGCTCGCTACCGCTCAAAGCGCAGAGATAGCCACAAAACAATCCGATTGTTTTTATTCAGGTTCACTTTTTCCTCCTTCGCTGTTTCAGGGAAGCGGCCCCATACCGCTCATTTAGCCGCTGCGAAAGCATAGGTCTTGCGGCGAGGGCCGTAAATCAGGCGAACAATGCATTTTGGGATAGGGAATCTCCTTAGCCGTAGACGCCCGGACTGACCGCCGACTTGGCTATTTGATGTTGGGCTTACATGGCTACGGCTCCACCAACTTGTTGCGAATCGCGTAGTGGACGATGTCGGCGATCGAATGAAGCCTGAGTTTGCGTCTGATCGCGCTCCGGTGAGACTCCACGGTCTTGTGGCTGATTCCGAGCGCCGAGGCGACCGCCTTATTTCCTTTACCCTCGGCCAACAACTGGATGACGGCGCGTTCTCGCCTCGTGAGCGGACTGAAGGCTGAGCCTTCGAGCATCGCCCCCCTTGCAAGAAAAGCGTTGAGGAGCGCTTCGGAGACCAGTGGCGTGAAATAGGGCTGGCCCCCTGCGAGCGCTTCGACGGCCTCGATAATTCGCGGCCCGGATTCGAACTTCAGGATATACCCTCGCGCGCCCGCCGCGAGGGCTTCGCGGATTAATTCAATGGACTCGCACGCCGTAAAGATGAGCGCCTCTGTACAAGGGAGCGCCCGCAGTATCCGCCGGGTCGCTTCCAGCCCGTTCAGTTCGCGCATGGACAGGTCCATCACCATGACATCCGGCTTTAATTTTATCGCCAGTTCCACGGCGGCGCGGCCGTCGGAAGCCTCTCCGCAGATTTCCCAGTCTTCGCGCGATTCAAGAATTCTGCGCAGCCCCTGCCGGACAACCTCATAATCATCGGCCAGCATAATTCGGATCATATGCCGTACTTCATACTTCATTCGGACGTCACGCCATTTTTTAACATGACAGAACCCAATTGCAGCGCCCGTAATCGATGTGGTTTTCGAGGGATCGTCGAGAAATCAAAGCAATATAGGCGCCAGGATTAAATCTGAACAACTGACATCGGGGCGCCGAATGAACCTTAAGCCATCGGGGGCGAGCGTTTAGAGTACCGACTAATGGTCTTTGAAAAATAAACGCAACCACCACGTAGTAACGACTTTAGTCGTTACGTGTAGTGACGACTAAAGTCGTCACTACGTAGCCCGGATCATGGTTGTATTTAATTCTCAAAAACCATTAGTCCGCGCGGCCTTAGGATATGACGCAGGCGCGGACTAAAGTCCGCGCCACTAGCGATCGACAATAATGGCGAGGTTGCTTTTCAGCTCCCATGCTTTGAAGAAAGCGCCGATCGGCAGGAGGCGTTCTCCCTGATCCGGGTCATAAACGGCCACGACGTCATCCCCGATCTCAAGCGCGACGAGGGCATGGGTCCCCTCTCTTCCGTCGATCGGGAGCTGGTTGACATAGACAATCGGATAGCCCCCTTCGTCGAGAATGGTTTGCAACTCATCGGGCGAGAGGTTTTGTATGTCGGTTTTGTCGAACCCCAATTGGCGCGCCACATCGACGACGTATGGGGCGTCCGAGCCGAAGATCGTGCAATCACAGCGCGCTCGCAACTCGCCTTCGGATACCGAGAGGTTGAAATGGGAGAGGACCATTCGCAGGCAAGCTGGCGCGCAGGAATCAGCAGTCTCTTGTTTGTAGAAAGGCGGCTTCGATCTCTTCACAACGTTGCTCGTAAATGGCGAGGGCGCGGGTTGTCATCTCCTCGAACGGCTCTTGAGACACAACCTCTCTGGTCGAATCGTCAACGTTCAATTCTCCGACTTCCCCGACGGAGCCGATGCGCGGGTAAGCCAAGATGACCGGGACTCGCCACACGCCCGCCGCTTTGTCATAACGCGGGGCGCCAGTGCTGAAGCGATCAGGCAAGTAATCTAGTAGAAAACCGCCGGCTATCGCCTCCGCTTCAAAGGCGGTGATCTTAGAGGCGCCACTTGTCACGGTAGGCCAAAAAGCGGCCTCTATTGCTTCACGATGTTGTTCATAAAGCGAACGGCCACCGGCCTTCATCTCATCGAAAGGAGTATGAGAGAGTATTTCTTCGGGAGATCCGCCGACGGAGATCTCCCCGACTTCGCCGACCAAACCTGCGCGCGGGTGGGTCAGCAACACAGCCACTCGCCACAATTGGGCGGCGTCATCGTAAGTAGGGTCTCCGGCGCAATAATTGTCAGGCATATGGTCGCTCAAGAACAGGTTCGCCGCCGCGATGGCTTCGAGATCAGTCAGTTTGTGAACGATTGCAGAATCCACGACGCTCGAATCATAACACCGCGCGCAATGACGCGCCAACATTGATCATGGGTACGCATCGCTTCCAGCGCGCAGTCTCGGCCAAAGGCACGTTGATAGGAACCAGACCTTGGGACGCGTCGCTTCCAGTCCTGGGGCGTCTGATTCCGATCAATAGGTCTTTCGCCGAGACTGCGCGCTGGAAGTGATGCGTACCCAGGGATTTTCCGAGGAGAATTCGAAATGCTGAAATCCATGCTCGGCTTCAGTCTGGCATTAGTCATTTTGCCTTTCGCCGCGTGCGGCAAGCCCGAAGGGTCGCAGGCTCAAACGTCGCCTTCTCCCACGACTCAAACGCCGACCGTCATCGTCACGACCGCGCGATCGCTCGAACTCAACCGCCAGATTCGGCTCCCCGGCGAGTTGCAAGCATGGCAGGACACGGCCATTTACGCGAAGGTCCAGGGATTCGTCGAAGAGATAAACGTCGACCGCGGCTCGGCGGTAAAGAGGGGCCAATTGCTAGCCCGTTTGCGCGCGCCCGAACTCGACACGCAGCGAGGCGAGGCCGAAGCCAGGGTCCGCGCCGCCGAGTCGCAGCGCGTCGAGGCGTCGGCCCGCCTTAGCGGCATTCGCGCGCAGCGGCTGGAAGCCGAAGCGAAGCTGGCGGCTGACGGGGCGACCTATCAACGTTTGAAATCGGCTTCGGCCACGCCGGGAGTCGTGGCCGGCAACGACGTCGAAGTCGCGCAGCGTTCGGTCGAGGCGGGCAAGGCTCGGATTCAACTCTGGCAGGAGAACGAGAAGGCCGCGCAGGCGCAGGTCCAGGCTCTGGGAGAAAGCGAACAGGCTCTGCGCGAGGCCGCGCGCTCGACGCAAAGCATCGGAGACTATCTGCGCATCACCGCGCCGTTCGACGGCGTGATCGTGGAACGCAACGCGCATCAAGGCAGCCTGGCTTCTCCGGCTGGCGCGCCGATGTTGAGGTTGCAGCAGGTCTCGCGCCTGCGTCTTATAGTCTTCGTGCCCGAAACTGAAATCGCGGGCGTGAAGTCCGGAGCGCGAATAGACTTCACGCTGCCCGCCTTCCCCGGCGAAACCTTCAGCGGCGTCATCCGGCGTTCGAGCCACTCGCTCGACGCCAAAACGCGGACGATGCCCGTCGAACTCGACGTCGAAAATTCGTCGGGCAGGCTCGCGCCGGGAATGTTTCCAGAAGTGATCTGGCCTACGCGGCGACCGCGGCCGTCGCTCTTTGTCCCGCCGACGGCGATAGCCGTGACGACCGAGCGGGTGTTCGTCGTTCGCATTCGCGACGGCGCGGTCGAATGGGTCGATGTCAAGCGCGGCGCTTCAATGAATTATCAAGGGGTTGACCTGGTCGAAATATTCGGCCATCTTGAGTCCGGAGATCAGATCGCCGTTCGCGGCGCTGATGAGTTGCGCGTGGGAGTTAAGGTAAATGTTAAACAGGCCTTGCCAGCTAAGTGAGTTTTATCTGGCGCTTCATGCGCCGTAAGCTCGCGAAACGTTGTGAGGCCGAAAACAGGAGGAATTGCGCCAATGCCCGACACTGGCAAATCAGTTTCAACGTCACGCCTCGTCATCCATCAATCAATTTCGTCGAGCGATCAAAACGGCTTTGCCGAAGACGTGCGCGTCGGATTGACCGCGACGCCGAAAACCCTAAAGCCGAAATATCTTTATGACGCGTTGGGGTCGCTGCTTTTTGAAGCGATCTGTCTTCTGCCCGAATATTACCTGACGCGCGCCGAGACCGAGATTTTCGAGCGGCGCGCGGCCGAGATCGTCGCGCAATTGCCGGCGCCGATCACGGTGGTCGAATTGGGCAGCGGAAGCTCGATCAAAACGCGCCTGCTGATCAAGGCCATTCTGGCGCGCCAGCCCAGACTTTGTTACCAACCGATAGACATTTCCGAGACGATTCTGGAACAGAGCGCAAAGCAATTGCTCGAAGATTATTCGGGACTGCGGATCACGGCTCACGCCGCCGATTACACTCGCGGCATCGCTTCGATTGAGCGAAAAGACGGCGAGAAAGTTCTGGCCCTGCTCTTGGGATCGAACATAGGCAATTACATGCCGGACGAAGCGCGCGAATTGCTGAGACAGGTCCGCAATGCGCTGCGGCCGGGAGACGGTTTGTTGCTCGGCGCGGATTTGAAAAAATCGCGCGAAACGCTCGAAGCGGCCTACAACGACGCGCTCAACCTGACGGCGGCCTTCAGCCGGAATCTGCTGCTGCGCATCAACCGCGATCTGAACGCCGACTTCGACCTCAGACAGTTCAAACACCGCGCCTTTTTCAACGAAGGGCAAAGCCGCATAGAAATCCATCTGGTCAGCCTCACTGAGCAGATAGTCAATATCTGCGGCGCCGAAGCGCAGCCCGCGTTGCGGGTCGAGTTTAAATCTGGCGAGACGATACACACCGAAAATTCCTACAAGTACGACCTCGAAGCGCTCGCGGCCCTGGCCAAGGCGACCGGCTTCACGCCCTCGCGCGTGTGGTTCGATTCGGGCGGGAGGTTCAGTTGTAATTTCTGGCTGGCGTGAGGCGGTGGGCAGTGGGTAGTGGGTAGTGGGCAGTCAAGAGCATACTATCTATTTACTACCCACTGCCCACTACCCACTACCCACTGCCCAATCCCTACTCCCTATTCTGTTCATTCAGGTTCTTGTCGTAATTGAAATAACTGACGCGGATCTCGTTGAGCGGCGTTTGCTGAAGCGCCTCGCGCGACGGGCCGTCGAAGTACAGTAAGATGTATTGCGCGATGTGCGGCGTCTGATAGCCGTGCTTCTCTTTCAGAAAATTCAGGAAGTCATCCTGGAACCAGTCGAAGATTTTCGAGAGATAGAGCTTTTTGGCCGCCGCGTCGTACTTGACGTTTTTATCGTCATTGATGAAGCGTCGTGCGGCCTGATCGAGCGCATCAAACGTCTTCAGCTGCGGAATCGCTCCCTGACTCAGGGCCGGACAACTGGCGGCCCCGCAGTTGATGTAGAAATGGATTCGCGGATCTTTATAACCGGAGCGGATGATCTTGTGCTCCAGGTCTCCTAATTTCATAGATTTTCCGCCGAGTCTGATCTCGCGGTTGCGGAAGAGACCCAGGAAATTCCAGAGCGAGTTCTTGTTCGGATATTCCGACGCGGCGATGTACAAGACCCAGGCGTTGTAAGCCGTCATCCAGTAGCGCAACTGCTCGCTGCCGTCCAGGAAATACTGCGGATGGCTCTGCGGGCTGACTTCGGAAATCTTGTCGATGAAGGCCTTTAGCGCGCCCAACTCGCCCTTCAACCCTTTGTAATCGACCAGCCCGCGCGCGTCGACGTACTTGCGCGTCAGGCGGTCGTACTCGGAGTAATCAATCTCCTGCGCGAGCTCCTGCACGAGCGCGCCGGAGGCGCATGCAAACAACAACAACCATGCAAATAAAACGGATCCGTTTTTCAACGTTGTTCCTCCCTAAGTCCTATGGCGGTTAGCAAATGCGTGTGCGGTGGGGGGCGATTTGTTTAATCGCCCTGTTTGTGGCTTTGTCAGTCCAAGAAACAAACGCGAGTAAACAACTCGCGCCCGGAGTCCAGTGCGCGCATTTGCTAACCGATCTAATAAGTCCCATGGGGCCTACTCCACCATCCACTATGATAATTTTAAATCGTGAAACGTACAAAAAACTCTCTCATCTCGATCATCGTCCCGACGCTCAACGAGGCGACGACGATGCGCGACCTGGCGGCGTCGTTGGGCCGTTTGCGCGGCGAATCCGAGGTCATCGTCTGTGACGGCGGCAGCGCGGACGCGACGGTGGAGACGGCGCGCCAATGCGGGTTGCGGGTGATCGAGGCGCCGCGCGGGCGAGGGCCGCAGATGAACGCGGGAGCTAGATTGGCTAAGGGCGAAACGCTACTCTTCGTGCACGCGGATACGAGATTGCCGGAGGACGCGCTGACGCTCGTCGCCGACGCGCTCACTGACGATAGGGTCTGCGGGGGAAACTTCAGTTTGATCTTCGGCGGCGACACGCGGGAAGCGCGGCTGCTGACCCGTATTTATCCTTTCCTACGGCTGGGGGGTATGCTCTACGGAGACTCCGCGATCTTCGTCCGGCGCCGCGTATTTGACCGCTTGGGCGGCTATCGCGAATATCCGATCTTTGAAGATTGCGACTTCTACCGAAGGATGCGCCGCCTGGGAAGATTCGTGCGGCTGAAAGCCTGCGCCACGACCTCTTCGCGGCGTTTCGAAGGGCGGTTCATTCGCACATTCGCGCTGTGGTCTTTGATGCAGGTGTTGTACTGGCTCGGCGTGAATCCGAGCCTTCTGAACCGGCTCTACAAACCGCTGCGGTGAACCGAGGCTGGAGAGTGGGGAGTGGGGACAGGAAATAGGAAATAGTATCTCTTCCCCATTCCCCATTCCCCACTCCCCACTCCCCACTTAAAGCTTCCTCAGCTTCACACTCCGCACCGAATGATTCGCGCCTTTTTCGAGTATCAGGAAGGCGCGTGTGCGTGTCGGCAGGATATTCTCTCTCAAATTCACGGCGTTGATCTCATTCCAGATTGACAAAGCTTTTTCCCTTGCCCCTTCGTCAGACAAAGCGGCGTAGCGGTGGAAATATGAGGCAGGGTTGCGGAACGCAGTGCGGCGCAGGGTAAAGAATCGTTCGACGTACCACTGTCTGATGTGCTCTTCGTCGGCGTCGACGTATATCGAGAAGTCGAAGTAGTCGGAGACGAAAACCGGCATGTAATTCTCGGCCCTGCCGACGCCGGACTGCAGCACATTCAGCCCTTCGAGAATCATGATGTCGGGCTTTCTGACGACCTGCTCCCGACCGGGCATGATGTCGTAAGCCAGGTGTGAATATACTGGGGCGCTGACCTCATCCGCTCCCGATTTCACGTCGGACACGAATTTGACCAGACGCCGGCGGTCGTAGCTTTCGGGAAACCCCTTGCGCTTCATCAAACCGCGCGCTTCCAGGACGGCGTTCGGAAACAGAAACCCGTCGGTCGTGACCAGGTCGACCTTCGGATGGTTGGGCCATCGCGCCAGCATCGCTTGCAAGATGCGCGCCGTAGTGCTCTTGCCCACGGCGACGCTGCCCGCGACGCCTATGACGTAAGGAACCTTCTCGGTTGAATTGCCGAGGAAGGTGTGAGTGGCTTTGTGCAGCTTCTGTGTCGCGTCAACGTAAAGATTCAACAGGCGCGACAGCGGCAGATATATATCTTCGACCTCGCGGAGCGAGACCCGCTCGTTGATGCCGCGCAGCTTGGCCAGATCGTCTTCGGTCAACGTCAGCGGGGTGGAGTTGCGCAACCGGCTCCACTCTTCGCGCGTCAGGTCAATGTAGGGTGAAAGGGACATAAAGTCAGGTGTCAGGTGCCAGGCGCCAGGCGCCAGGTTTCAGATTCCAGGTTCGAGGTTTCAGGTCCTCTTACAACCTGGAACCTGACACCTGACACCTGACACCTCATTCGATGCCGGTGATTCGCAAACCGGTATGAGTTTTGTATCGGATGTTGAATCCGATCAGCAAGGCCGTGATCGCCTCGACCGTGCGCGAATTGGCGAGCGGGCCGCCGTCAATGTAGCGGCAGCCGGGAATCGCGGCGACGAGTGGGCGGAGGCGCTGTTTGGCCTCCTTGTCGTCGCCGCAGACAATGACGTCACATTCCACTTCGCGGTCGAGACGGAGGAGCGCCTCGGCTCCGACGTTTTGGAACGCCGAGACGACCTGAACGCCTTCGGGCGCAAGTTCACGACACTGCTCCGCCGCCGACCCGGCCCACACGCCCAAGATGCGGGTCGGCTTGCCTCCCACGGCCGGCTCGAGCGGAACGGTGACGTCAACGATCAGAGAGCCGGCCTTGATCTTCTCACGAATTTCTTTGAACGTGGAGATCTGCGCGGCGAATGGAACGGTCAACACAATGATCTGGGCGGTCGCCGCGGCGTCGGCGTTCGTCGCGCCCTCCAGGTTAACATTGTCGGCTCCGGACGCCTTCAACGTCGCGCGCGCCTCAGCCGAGGCCGCCCTGGCGCGCTCCCTGTCGCGCGATCCGATGACGATTTCAAAACCCTTTTTCGCCCAGCGAAGGGCGAGCCCTTTGCCCTGATCGCCCGTCCCGCCGATAATAGCGATTAGTTGATTCGACATAGATTTGAATTATAGCGCCCTCTTGCGTTACAAACTATTATGAAACCGCGGCTACACGCGGTGAGGACAGTAAAAGATAACGAAAGAGCGGGGGAAGGTGGACAAGACGGTCGAAAGAAACCGATTTAAATGGTCGCCACTTACGGCGCTAGCACAGTTCCGCGATCAGGCGCGCGGCTTCTGGCGCAGATGGATTGCAAGGCTGGTAGCCCGAGGCGAAGAAAAAGTTGAGTGGCGCGCGCTCGCCAAAACTTTCTTCAAACTGGGTGTGACCGGCTTTGGCGGTGGGTTGGCGGTGATCGCGCATATCCGCCGCGTGGTAGTTTATAACAATCGGTGGATGTCGGAGGAAGAGTTCCTCGACGCGGTTTCACTGGCGCAGAGCCTGCCGGGCGCCAACACAGCCAACGCGATCACGTACATCGGGCTGAAGCTCTGCGGAATTCGCGGCGCGCTGGTGTCGGTCACCAGCTTCGTATTGCCGTCGTTCATGGCGATGATCGGGCTGGCCGTCGCATACGGTTACTTGAAAAACGTCCCCGACGCGCAGCGCGTCTTTCACGGGTTCAATGCGGCGGTAGTCGGATTGATTGCGGCCACCACTGTACGATTGGGCCAGTCGGCGATGCAACAGCAATGGCGTCTGGAGCTCGGCGTGGCCGCCGGGTTCATGCTCATCTTCACTCAGACCACTGTGGCTGAAATCGTGCTGCTCGCCGGAATCATTGGAATTCTGATCCACTCCTACAAAGCCCGCGCCCGCACGCACATCCGCCAGCGCTGGCGCAAAGAGCGTCAGACGCGCGCGCGCGGCGCCGTCGCCGAACAACAGGCGCGACAACACGCGGCCGAGATGATAGAACACGCTGACGAACCGACCGAACTCGGCGCCGATTACCATGTCGAAGTCTCGCTGCCTGAAAAGCCCTCCCCCGAGGAATCTCCGGACGAAGCCGATAGCGGATCTCATAATAAAGAAGCCGGCGACGGCGGGACCGGCGATCAAGAACCGGAGAGGCCGCCCGTGAGCGAAGAAGAGACTTTAGTTCCTCATGCGGATAAGAAAGAAGCGACAACCAGGCTTCGATCAATCGCGCTGCTCCCTCTGATTCTCCTATTAACATGGCCCGTTCTGGAGAAGATGATCACGGTCTGGCATTTGATAACCATCTTTCTGCGCGTCGGCACGGTCACCTTCGGCGGAGGGTATGTCATGGTGCCGCAGATCGAGACAGACGTCGTTCAGATCAATAAATGGATGGATCATCAGACCTTCGCCGACGGAGTCGCATTCGGCCAGATTACACCCGGCCCGGTGCTGATCACGGCCACGTTCATCGGATACAAGGTCGCTGGCGTCATCGGGGCGATTATGACCACGATCGCGGCGTTCTTGCCGTCCTTTATCATGACGATGATCGCCGGCGCCTCGATCAATCGCTTCCGGGCCAATTTCCACGTCCAGGCTTTCCTGGCCGGCGTAGCCCCGGCGGTGGTGGGAATGCTCGCGGCGGCGGGAGTGACGATGGCCAAATCCGGCGTGAGCGGCCCCACCGGATTCGGCATAGCGACGCTCTCCTGCCTGCTCATGCTGCGCGCAAAACTCAACCCCGTCGTCATCATCTTCGGCTGCGGCCTGCTGCAGTGGGCGATTTCGCGGGGGCTCCTTAGCGGTTTCGCCTTCTGATCTGTATCAGTACCGCGAGCGGTAGCGAGCGTGGCTCCGGCCAGTGGTCTGATCCGGGAGCCACGTTCGCTACCGCTCGCGGTACTGATACGGCGCGGCGCCTCTTGGTTAACCTATCAATGTCGCGAACAACAATGCCCGGGCTTTCGACGCAACAACTCGCCTTCTACGAACGCGACGGGTTCCTCGTAATCGAAGACTTCGCCGGCCGTGAAGAGTGTGAGCGATTGAAGCGCCGCGCCGAAGATCTCGTCAGCGATTTCGACCCTCGAAGCCGCGCCTCGATCTTTTCGACTCGAGAGCAGACCCGCGTGAGCGACGATTACTTCCTCGACTCCGGCGACAAGATTCGCTTCTTTTTTGAAGAAGAGGCTCTCGCTCCCGACGGCGACTTGCGATACGCCAAGGAGCGCTCGATCAATAAAATCGGGCACGCGCTGCATGATCTCGACCCGGTCTTCGACGCCTTTTCGCGGAAGCCCGGGCTGGCGGCGATCTGCGCCGATCTGGGTTACGCCGAGCCGCTGCTACTGCAATCGATGTACATCTTCAAACAGCCGAATATCGGCGGCGAGGTCGCCTGTCATCAGGACGCGACGTTCCTTTACACCGAACCGCCGAGCGTCACGGGATTCTGGGTCGCGCTCGACGACGCCGCGCAAGAGAACGGTTGTATGTGGGCCATTCCGGGCGGCCACAAGCTCGGATTGAAGAAACGCTTCGTTCGCGCCGCCGGGGGCGGGTCGAAGTTTGAAACGATCGACGATTCACCCTGGCCGGAGTTCAAATTGACGCCGCTCGAAGTCCATCAAGGCGCGCTGATCATTCTTCACGGACTCCTGCCGCATTTAAGCTACGCCAATCGCTCCGCGAAATCGCGACATGCGTACACGCTACACGTCATTGACGGCGCCTGCGAATACAGGACCGACAATTGGTTGCGCCGCGAGCCCGATATGCCGCCGCGTGGCTTCTGATTCATTTTCCATACGACTATGCCTTGAAAATATGGAGATCGAACTAAAAACATGCGTGATTCGCCCCTGGCTGCCCGGCGACGAGGAGTCGCTGGTCGCGCACGCGAACAATTACAACGTCTGGCGTAACATGCGCAACCGGTTTCCGCACCCTTACACGACGGATGACGCCCGTGAATGGATTCGCCACACAGCGGAAGAATCGCCTCGGACCAATTTCGCCATCGTCGTCGACGGCGAGGCGGCCGGCGGGATCGGACTGGTTTTGAACGGCGATATTCATCGATGCTCGGCGGAAATCGGTTACTGGCTGGGCGAAGCCTTCTGGGGACGCGGCGTCGTGACCGAAGCCGTGCGCGCGATAACCCAATGGGCGTTCGACAATTTCAACCTCAGCCGGATTTACGCCGGCGTGCTGGAATGGAACCCCGCGTCAATGCGCGTGCTCGAGAAGGCCGGCTATCAGTTCGAAGGCCGTTTGCGAAAGGCGGTCGTTAAACAAAATCAAGTGATGGACGAATTCATCTACTCTATCGTTCGAGACAAGGAGCCGCGACCCGTCATGTCTGAAAATCTTGCGCAACATTACCTGGAAAACGTCATCGCCGAATTCCGCTCCCTGAAAAAGCTGGGCGACCGCGCGATGGAACAGCTCGACGACGAACAATTCTTCGTGACGCTCGATGAGGAAAGCAACAGCGTCGCGATCATCGTCAAACATCTGGCCGGCAACATGCGCTCGCGTTGGGTGGATTTTCTGACGAGCGACGGCGAGAAACCCGACCGGCGCCGCGACCAGGAATTCATCATTGACGCGAATACTAAGCGCGCCGAAGTGGTCGAGTGGTGGGAGCGAGGCTGGCGACATGTTTTCGACGCGATTGAACCATTGCGGCCCGAAGACGTGATGCGAACCGTGGCGATCCGCCAGGAGCCGCACACCGTCCTCCAGGCAATCAATCGCCAATTGGGGCATTACGCCATGCATGTCGGTCAAATAATCTTCCTGGCCAAACATATGAAATCGACCGACTGGAAAACGCTCAGCGTGCCGCGCGGCCGGTCGGAACAGATCAACCAGATGATGATCGAGCGCATGAAGAACAAAAAAGATGAACCCGGGGGCCTGATTCGTCATAAGTCTTGACGCCCCGCTTCAGTGGTCGTAACCTACCGATCGGTAAGTTCCTGAGTGACCCAGCGATTATTGTTATTGACAGGAGTTGTCTTGAGTCCCGCCTTCAGGCGGCCAGAATCCATCCGCCTGAAGGCAGGACTCACAACGATTCTCTGAGAAGTATTCATGCGGCGTTGCGGCGCCTTGAAAGAATGAAAAGCGCAGTTCGTAGTCCCGCCTTTAGGCGGAAGCGTTTGGCGTCACAGAATGGATCTGCATCCGACCCTTCCGCCTAAAGGCGGGACTACGAACTGATTTTCTGAGGAGGATAGTTAATGAGCGAACTAGTGTCTTTAACCCGCGACGGCGAAATCGGCGTCATTACCGTCAACAACCCGCCGGTCAACGCGCTCAGCCCCGGCGTGCCCGAAGGCATCGCGGCGGCTATCGAGCAGATCAAGAACGACGATTCGATCAAGGGCGGGGTGCTGATCGGCGCGGGCCGGACGTTCATCGCCGGCGCCGATATCAAGGAGTTCGGCAAGATCACTTCGGGCCAGCGCAAAAGGGACCTCAACTTTCTGGAGCTAATCAAGGCGATTGAAGATTGTCCGAAGCCGATGGTGGCCGCGATTCACGGCACGGCTTTCGGCGGCGGATTGGAAACCGCGATGGGATTTCATTACCGGGTCGCCGCTCCCTCGGCCCAGGTCGGCCAGCCCGAAGTCAAACTTGGCATAATTCCCGGCGCGGCGGGCACGCAGCGGCTGCCGCGATTGGCGGGCGTCGCCAAGGCCACGCAGATGTGCGCCGACGGCAATCCGATCGGCGCGAAAGAAGCGTTGGAGCTCGGAATCGTCGACCGAATCGTCGAGGGCGACTTGCTGCAAGGCGCGGTCGCCTTCCTGCGCGAAAAGATCGCCGGCGGCGAAAGGCCGCCGAAGACGCGCGAGCGCAATGACAAGCTCGGCGACGAAGCGACGAACGCCGCCATCTTCGAAGCCGCTCGCGCTCAGGCGAAGAAAGCCGCGCGCGGGATGATGGCGCCGATTGCCGCGATCGACGCCGTCGAGGCCGCGACGAAACTCCCGTTCGAGGAAGGCTGCGCGCGCGAGGCCGAACTCTTCAAAGAATGTCTCTTCTCGGATCAATCGAAGGCGATGATCCACGTCTTCTTCGGCGAGCGCGAAGTCGCGAAGATTCCCGACGTCTCGAAAGACACGGAAGTTTTCGAGATCAAAAAGGCCGCGGTCATCGGCGCGGGCACGATGGGCGGCGGCATCGCGATGAATTACGCCAACGCCGGCATCCCGGTGATCCTGAGAGAGGTGACGCAGGAGGCGTTGGATCGCGGGATGGCGACGATCCGCAAAAACTACGAGAACTCCGTTAAGAAGGGCCGCTTCACGCAGGAGGCGATGAATGAGCGAATGGCGTTGATCAAGCCGCAACTCGGCTACGACGGTTTTGAAGAAGCCGACATCATCACCGAGGCCGTCTTCGAAGGGATGGAGTTGAAGAAGCAAGTCTTCGGCGAACTCGATCGCGTAGCCAAGCCCGGCGCGATTCTGGCCTCGAACACTTCGACGCTGGACATTGATAAAATCGCGTCGGCCACGTCACGGCCCGAATTCGTCATCGGCCACCACTACTTCAGCCCGGCGAACGTGATGCGCTTGCTCGAAATCGTTCGCGGCAAAGCGACGAGCAAAGAAGTGATCGCGACCTCAATGGCGGTGTCGAAGCGGCTGAAGAAGGTCGGCGTGCTCGTGGGCAATTGCTATGGCTTCGTCGGCAACCGGATGCTGCATCAATACGGCCGCGAGGCGCAGTTCCTGGTCGAGGAGGGCGCCGAGCCGCAAGACGTCGACGGCGCGCTCTACAAATTCGGGATGGCGATGGGGCCGCTGGCCGTCGGCGATCTGGCCGGTCTCGACGTCGGCTGGCGTATTCGCAAAGAGCATGCGCATCTGCAAAAGCCCGGCGTGCGTTACCCGAAGGTCGCGGATCGTTTGTGCGAGATGGGGCGCTACGGCCAGAAGACCGGCGCGGGCTGGTACAAATACGACGAGAACCGCAACCGGATTCCCGACCCCGAAGTTGACGCGTTGATCGAACAGGTCGCGGCCGAACAAGGGATCAAACGCCGCGAGGTCTCCGAAGAAGAGA
>Ga0209382_10006768_pt1 | contig 14705 bp, 13 predicted proteins | sample SoiMetdeltSBSDD5_FD_187599 | JGI IMG/M metagenome (GOLD analysis project Ga0209382, IMG submission 187599) | Bulk soil microbial communities from a Populus tree surrounding site in Tennessee, USA - Soil MetaG P. deltoides SBSDD5 (SPAdes) (version 2) | ecosystem: Environmental > Terrestrial >... | reverse complement strand
CCGGCGAAGTGCGCTTTGAAACCGAAAAGGCGATTTCCCTTTGGCGCCGCAGCTTTCCGGCCATGAGCAAGAATCGTCGCGCCGTCGGCGGCATGGAATGGCTCGTGGATCAACTCGGCGCCGCGATCGACGGCGCAATCGAGCAGCATCCGGTCGAGGGTGTAGCGGCTGAGTCCGAAGGCCGGAGCCGGAAGCGGCCAGCTCTTCTCGCGACGGCCGAAGTGCAGCAGGACCGATCGAATTGTGGGCGGCGCGGCCTCCTGAAATTCCTTCCACACATTCAGGGCTTCGAGCTCGTGCTGTATTTCCGGCGATAGGAATTCGCCGCAAACCTTGTGTCGCGGAAAGGCCGATTTTTCAAACAGGCGAACGCTCGCGCCTTCGGCGAGAGCAGCCAGCGCCGCGCAGGAACCGGCGGGTCCGGCTCCGGCGATCGATATGGGAGTTATGAAGCCCGGAGATTTTTGAGATTCTCCAGACATCGCTTCGCGGTCTCGACCGGTGGATAGATGCTGCCTTCCTGTTCGATCAGATAGTACTCGACTCCGCCGGCACTCTCAGCAGCCTCAATAATTTCCTTCCATTTGCCTACGCCTTCGCCAAGCAGAATCCGGTAGCCTTTTTGTGGATCGTCTGACCAATCTTTCATGTGGAAAGACGCAATCCGGCCAGGGTTCGCTTTGATCCAGGATACTGGATCGGCGCCGGCGTTCAGGCAGGTTGCGGTGTCGAGCTGAAGGGCGACATCCTTCGCCGTGTTGGCTGCAATCACTTCGATGGGCCGTTGAACGCCGGTCGTTCTGAACTCGACGACGTGATTGTGGAACCCGGCGCGTAGGCCAAGCGGCCTGAGCTTGTCGGCTGCGCCATTCAAGGTGTCGGCCACGCCCTTCCATCCATCCATGCTCTCCACCCTGCCCGGATGCGCCATGATCACAAACTTGCTTCCGATAATCTGATTCAGCTCGATGGCGCGCGGCAGATTCTCCGGCGTAAAGGACGCGGCCGCGTTGTGGGTGGAGTAGCAGCGGATCTTCAGCTCGTCGAGCAGCTTTCTCACTTCCTTGGCATAAGCGGGCGTCCACTCGAAGTACGGCGCATAGAACTCGACTCCTTCGTAACCGAGTTTCGCTACCTCGCGGACCGTACCCATCAGATCCTGCTTTAGCTGATCTCTTACGGAGTAAAGTTCCAGACCGATTGGGACATGCTTGCGCGCCGCCTGCAAGACTAGCGGAGTTGCGGCGGCTGTGGCCAGGAAGGATCGGCGGGTAGGAGAATGGTGGGCCATAAAAAGGTAAACCGCGTGATAATTAGATCACACCAAGGGCCGATAGTGTCCGAAAAGAAAACGCCATGGCTGGAACAATCTCCTACCCTGCGGTACAGGCGCGCTTGCTGTATACTACTTCGCTATAATTGTGATTCAACACTCAGGAGACCAATCCCCCCATGGATGAAAAAGAACGCGCGCGCGCCCTCGACCTGACGCTCGGGCAGATCGAAAAGCAGTTTGGAAAAGGTTCGATCCTGCGGCTGGGGTCGAAGGATGCGATCGTGCCAGTGGCGGTGATCTCGACCGGCTCCATCTCGCTCGACGCCGCCATGGGAATCGGTGGATTTCCGCGAGGGCGCATCAGCGAGATCTTCGGCCCTGAATCGTCCGGCAAGACGACCATCGCGCTGCAAGTGATAGCCGAAGCCCAAAAAGCGGGCGGAATGGCGGCGTTTATCGACGTCGAGCACGCGCTCGATCCGATCTACGCGCGAAAGCTTGGTGTCGATGTCGACAACCTGCTGGTCTCCCAGCCCGACTACGGCGAGCAGGCTCTCGAGATCACCGCGGCGCTGATCGCTTCCGGATCGATCGATGTGCTCGTCGTCGATTCGGTGGCGGCCCTGGTTCCCAAAGCCGAGCTCGATGGCGAGATGGGCGACAGCCACATGGGCTTGCAGGCCCGGCTGATGTCGCAGGCTCTGCGCAAGCTGACCGGCGTGGTGTCGAAGTCCAAGACGTGCCTCATCTTCATTAACCAGATCCGCGAAAAAATCGGAGTCATGTTCGGCAATCCCGAGACGACCACTGGCGGACGGGCGCTCAAGTTCTACTCCTCCGTCCGCGCCGACATCCGCCGGATCGCTGCCATTAAGGATGGCGACGCGGTAATCGGCAACCGCACCAAGGTGAAGCTGGTCAAGAACAAGTGCGCCGCGCCATTCCGCGAAGCCGAATTCGACATCATCTATGGAGAAGGGGTGTCGAAGGAAGGCGATCTGATCGACCTCGGCGTGGCCAACAATATGGTTGAGAAGAGCGGCTCCTGGTTCAGCTACAAGGGCGAGCGTATCGGACAAGGCCGGGAGAACGCCAAGCAGTTCCTCAAAGATAACGCCGATATTCGGCAGAAGATCGACATCGAGCTGCGCAAGACACTCGGACTGCTGCGGGCCGATCCCGCGCCTCCGCAAGAGGCGCCGCCGGCCGTGAAACAGGCTCCTGCCGCCTCGGCGAGGCGTTAAGAAACTACTCAACGAACAAGCTAAAGCTTATTCCACAACGTCAAATCAAGGAGTCGGCTTCACTGTGGAACAAGCTTTAGCTTGTTCGTCAAAGAGTCTCGACAACAGTTCCTATAATTTTCCTGAGAATCCGGACTCCTAGCCCCCACAAATATGGGTGAACAGGAGTCCTCTCATGAATGAACAAGAGCGGCGGCGCACGATCGACACGGCGCTGGTCCAGATGGAGAAGCAGTTCGGCAAGGGAACGATTCTGCGGCTGGGATCGAAAGCGGTGGTCCCGGTGTCGATCATCTCCAGCGGCTCGATTTCCCTCGATAATGCTCTCGGCGTGGGCGGATTTCCAAGGGGCCGCGTCATCGAGATCTTCGGACCGGAATCCTCCGGCAAGACCACCCTTGCGCTACAGGTGATCGCCGAGGCGCAGAAAGCAGGCGGCACGGCCGCATTCATCGACGCCGAACATGCGCTCGATCCTATTTACGCCAAGCAGCTCGGCGTCGACGTCGACAATCTGCTGGTGTCCCAACCCGACCACGGAGAGCAGGCGCTCGAGATCACCAATGCCCTGGTCGCGACCGGGGCGGTCGATATCGTGGTTGTGGACTCGGTCGCAGCCCTGGTTCCCAAAGCCGAGCTCGACGGCGAGATGGGCGACAGCCACATGGGCCTGCACGCGCGACTGATGTCGCAGGCGCTCCGCAAACTAACCGGCGTCGTCTCCCGCTGCGATACCTGCCTCATTTTTATCAACCAGGTGCGGGAGAAGATCGGCGTCGTGTTCGGCAACCCGGAGACCACCACCGGCGGGCGGGCGTTGAAGTTCTACTCGTCGGTGCGGCTCGAGGTACGGCGAATCGGCGCGTTGAAGGACGGCGAAACGATGATCGGCAACCGGACCCGGGCCAAGGTCGTCAAGAACAAAGTCGCCGCGCCCTTCCGGGAAGCCGAGTTCGACATCATTTATGGAGAAGGCGTCTCGCGCGAAGGCGATGTGCTCGATCTCGCCGTGACCAACAACATAGTGGAAAAGAGCGGTTCCTGGTATTCGTTCCAGGGTGAACGGATCGGGCAGGGGCGCGACACGGCCAAGGTTTTCCTCAAAGAGAATCCGGAAAAGCTCGCGAAGATCGATCAGGATCTGAGGAAACTACTGGGGCTGCTCTCCACCACTCCCGCCGCCAATGTCGAGGCGGCAGCCGTCGGAGCGGGCAAGAAGTGATCGCAGATGGCCCGAAACCCTGTTCCACGGGCCTCCAAAACCTCCGCCTGCAAAAAAACCCTGTAAAAATGGGCTTTTTTTGCACTTCGCCCTTTACATTCGATTCGCGATTCCCGTATCATGATAACGATCTGAAAATCAGTCACTCGATCGCGAGAGCCGCAGCAAGAGCGTCGCGAGCTTTCGTGGCCGAAAAAATTAACGGGAGAATCAGAAGGAGGTTTATGGCAGAAAAGCGGATGACGCAAACCCAGTTGGTGAGAAAGTTAGCGGAGACCTGCGAAGTTAGCAACAAGGTCGCCCGGCAGTTTCTGGACACTTTAGCGGAGGAAGCGATCCGGGAAGTCAAGAAGAACGGTGTCTTTGTGGTGCCGTCCATCGGTAGGCTTGTTCGGGTCGATCGCAAGGCTCGCATGGGTCGCAATCCGGCGACTGGCGAAGCAATTAAGATTCCGGCCAAGAAGGTCGTCAAGTTCCGTGTCGCCAAAGCGGCCAAAGACGCCATCGTGCCGCCCAAGGCGAAGAAGTAGTTCCATAGTCCCCCCGCGTTGGAAAAGCAAAAACCCCGCGACTCTCTTGAGCCGCGGGGTTTTTCTTATTTCTGAGCCGAGATGAAATTCGCCCAAGGTACGGGCAACTCCTGGAAGCCTACGCCTGCTTCTTTTCTTCGACTTTCTCTTCGTCGCCCTTCAGCGACGACTTGAAGTTGCGAATGCCTTCACCGAGCCCCTTCGCCAACTCGGGGATCTTTTTGCCGCCAAACAGCAGCATCGCGATCACCAAGATGATGACAAGCTCCATTGGGCCGATTTGTTTCAACATACCGACTCCTTTGTTCTAGTCAACTCATTGTAGGCGCCGTCGGAGAGGCGCGTCAAGGCGGGCTTGCGCCGGACGATACCTTAGCCCAAAAATCCGCAGAGGTCAGCACTGGAATAACTTCGAACTCCATCAGGTCATCCCAGCGGCTCATCCAGGTGTTCAACAGCTCCGGATGCGCCGCCTCCATAACCTGGAAACAGCGCTCCCCCGCCGGTTCCAGCCAACTGGCATGGTAGACGAGACCCTCGGGTTGCATCCGGCCGTCGCGCCGGAACCGTTCCCCGACGGCCGCTACGGCGCCAGGCTTGAAGCGTTCGATTACCATGAACAACATATCTTGCTAAAAAGTCTTCCAGGCCCGGGAAGCCTGTCCTACAAGTCTACCCTTGGAGGCCACAAACAAGGTAAAATAAATCCCGGTGGTAAAGCAGCCCGGTCGCGTTTACTACCCGCCGGCAGAAACGACTCTGCGCGTCCAAATTAACGTCCCGGATTCGGCCCAAGCTCTCGACCGCTATGCTCTTGACCTCGACTCCGATCGCACTACTCGCGAACTCCACTATCGACCGGCTGACGCAGGGTCTTTTCGATTCCACTTTTGCCGGCGTCCATCGGCTGAGCTGGTTCGACTGGATGCTGCTGGTCCCCTACTTCGGGATTCTGGCCGTGCTTTCCGTATACGGCCTGCACCGCTACGAGGTGATCCGGACGTACTTCAAGCATCGGAAAGAAGCGCTTGACCAGCCTCCTACCCGATTCGAGCAACTGCCTCCGATAACGATTCAGCTTCCTCTCTATAACGAGCGCTATGTCGTCGAGCGGCTGATCGACGAGGTCACCAAGGTCGAATATCCCAAGGAACTGCTGCAGATCCAGGTTCTCGACGATTCCACCGACGACACACATCCTTTCGCCGAAGCGCTGGTCGAGCGCTACCGGGCCCTGGGATTTCCGATCGAGTACCATCACCGCACGAATCGTCACGGATACAAGGCGGGGGCGCTGCAGGCCGGCCTCGAAACGGCGACCGGCGAGCTGGTTGCCATCTTCGACGCCGATTTCATCCCCCCCACCGACTTCCTCACCCGCACGGTCCATTTCTTCGCCGATCCCAAGGTCGGCATGGTGCAGACCCGCTGGAGCTATCTCAATCGCGATTACAACTTCCTGACCGAGATCGAGGCCATGCTGCTCGACGGCCACTTCATTCTCGAGCACGGCGCCCGCTCGACCTCCGGTCTGTTTTTCAACTTCAACGGAACGGCCGGCATTCTGCGAAGGAAAACGATCGAGGACGCGGGTGGGTGGCAGCACGACACGCTAACGGAAGACTCCGACCTCAGCTATCGCGCCCAGCTTGCCGGCTGGCGGTTTGTCTATCTGCCTGGCCTGGACTGCCCGTCCGAGCTGCCCGTCGAGATGCACGGCTTCCAGATTCAGCAGTCGCGCTGGGCAAAAGGGCTGACCCAGGTCGCCAAGAAACTCCTCCCGGCGATCCTCAAGGCCGATCTTCCGAGGCGGGTGAAGATCGAAGCCATCATGCACCTGACGCCGAATATCTCCTATCCGCTCATGGTGGTGTTGTCGGCGTTGATGCTGCCGGTGATGATCGTGCGATTCTACATGGGTATGTCCCAAATGATATTTCTGGATCTGCCCCTGATCATCGCCTCGTTTTGGTCCATTTCGGCGTTCTACGTCCTGGCGCAGCGAGAGCTTTATCCGAAGAACTGGAAGCGATCGATATTCCTGCTGCCCATGTTGATGGGGGTCGGCGTGGGGCTGACGATCATCAATACTCGCGCCGTTCTGGAGGCGCTGTTCGGCGTAACGAGCAGTTTTGTGCGTACGCCGAAGTATGCCATCGGGGACAGACATATCAACCTCGAAACCAAGAAATACCGCCGAAAGAGTGGGTGGCTGCCTTACCTCGAAATCGGCTTTGGGCTGTTCTTTTCGGGGATGACGATATACGCCGTTCAGACATACAACTTTCTGGCGGTTCCGTTCCTTATGCTCTTCGTCGGGGGGTACTTTTGGGCGGGTTTTGCGACCCTGTACCAGGAGTACCAGGGAAGACTAAGGTGGTTACAGCAGCGTCGTTTACAGCTAGGGACTGCCCGATAATCCGTTACGACAATACTTACGTACCAGAAGAAGAGCACTCAGGATTGAGGTTTTTCAGCTAAGTATCTAAGGTCAAACGGCCTTGGAGAAAGTCCTATCTCCCCTCATACTTACAATTGCCTTTCAGACAAGGAGATTGGAATGGAATTTAAGTTTAAGCAACTCGAACACGAACTGTCTGCCTTGAGCAGAGTATTTGGCGAGCTTGGGGCGCGTCTGTCCGAGGTTGCGAAAGACGTCACCTCCCCCGGCGTCACGCCTCCAGACAAGCTGATCGAGCAAATCTCGACGGCGCGCACGAATTTCGACAACGTGCGAGGCGCGGTGCACGGTCACGCCGCGACCATGCTGGTCTCGCCGCTACCGAAGATTGGAGAAGTTGTGTCGATCACCGCGCTCGACACGTTGCTGAAGGCGTCGGCCGCCGCCGAAGAAAACAAGCTGTCGATCGAGGGCGAACGCGACCGTGCGTTGACCATTCTGTCGCGCGTCCTTGCCATTACACACAAGGAGATTGCCGACTTCAAGCCGCTGCAGGAATGTCGTGCAAAGGTCGAAGAACTGCGGAATGGGATCTCGAACATCGCCTGGCCGCACCGTCACCCGGAAAGCGATTCCGTCAACACATCGAAGCACCCCTACACAACGCTTCTGAGCTTTGTCGAGAATCTCGACACTCTGGAAGACGACCGCTGGATCGTTCTCGAAACGACGATCACAGAAACCTTCGGCAAACCGCTCTTCGTGGCCGCTTCGAGAGGCAAGCTGGTTGCCCCGAAGGTAGTCGCTGCGGAGAAACCCGCTGCCCAGACGACGGCTCCGATCGCTGCTGCGCCAGTCGCTGACAAGCCCGTCGAGAAGAAGGTAGTTGCTGAGAAGGCTCCCGAAAAGCCAGCCGCTCAGCCGCCCGCTCAGGTGGACAAAAAGGTTGCGCCCCCCGCGCCTGCGCCGGCTCCGGCGCCCGTGGCCGCAACTCCACAGAAGCCCGCTGCTCCGACCCTGACGACTGAAAAGAAAGATACGGTGGAAAAACCCCACCCGGTCGCTGCGCCGCAGCAACCAGCTACACCGGCTCCAGCGCCGACTCCGGCCGTCGCTCCGGCTGCTACGGTTAACGCGACGCCCGCGCCCGCTCCGGCTGCTGCCGTTCAGACACCGGCCGCTACCCCGGTTGCGCCTGCCGCGCCAGCGCCCGTCATTGCCGCCACGTCAACAAATCCTGCGCCGTCAACTCCTGCGCCGACGATTCCCACGGCTGCCGCTCCCGCGCCTCCCACCCCGGCGCCGATCCGTGCGACGCCAGCTCCGGCTGCGGTAACCACTCCGGCGCCTGCAAGCGTTGCGCCAGTTCCGACTTCTACTCCGGCGCCCGTTGCTACTCCTGCCGTTGCGTCCACTGCTCCGGCGCCCGTCGCCGCCGCTCCGGCTGCGGCCCCTGTAGCATCGGCGCACGCGCCGTCGGCTCTGGCGGCTCCTCCAGTAACCACGGCTCCGACGTCACAAACCAATCTCCCGTCGCTGACAGCGCTAGCCACCGCCACCGACCCGGCTCCTGAGCGCAAAACCTCCACACCTGTTGAAACTATCGACAAGCAGCGCAAGGAACCCCGTCTGGCCGCGCCCGCGCCCCAGCCGGTCGCCAAGTCCGAACCCAAATCGCAGGAAGCTGAGATGGTCGCCGATAATCAAGCCGGCGACGGCTCACAGCGTCCCCAGCGGTGGGGATTCTGGCGCGGCAATCGCTGATATCTCAGACCGGGCCTCTGCCGCCAGAGCCCGGTTATCCCTTTTTCCTGCTCACAATCATATAATCTAGGTAGCTTTTTGGACCGTGCGGTACCACCCCGGTGTGGTATCCTAACCGGGGTTACAGGTTGTTCACAAATGCACTCTCGAGGATGAAGATGATCCATCGAAGTCATCGGCTAGTCTTGCTCAGCGCTGCGGCGCTTCTCACCCTGGCGGGCTGCGCAGCTCCTAAGTCCGGCCAATTCGCCATGCCGTTCGCGCCGGCGCCAACGTCGCCAAGAAAAGAAGTCACCATCAGCGAACCGCCGCCCAATATTTATCTCCGCAACGAGGCGCCGAACCCGATACTGGAGCGATACCGGCTGGCCAGTGTGCCCTCGCCATCGGACACCCTGATTGCGAAGGCGGAGGAGGCTTACCAGCGCGGCAAACGGTATTACCAGTCCGGCGACAAGGAGCGCGCCCGCCGCCAGTTTGACCGCGCGGTTGACCTCCTGTTTCAGGCTTCCGACAATCCCACCGATCGACCGGGGTTCGTCCGCAAGTTTGAAGAGACCGTCGACGGCATCTCGCGTTATGATCTGGCGGGCCTCGGACCTGCCGCTACCGAGGAAGTGCCGCGTTTCGAAAAATCCCCCCTCGAGGACATCCTGGAGATGACCTTCCCGGTGGATCCCAAGCTGAAGACCAAGGTGAAGGAGGAGGTACAAGCCACGGTCTCCCAATTGCCGCTCTCGGTCAACGACTCGGTCCTGGGGTTCATCCAGTTCTTTTCCGGACGCGGCCGGCGGACGATGATCGCCGGCATGCAGCGCGCCGGCCGGTATCGGCCCCTTATTCAAAGGATCCTCGATGAAGAGGGCCTTCCTCCGGAATTGATATACCTTGCGCAGGCCGAATCCGGCTTCTTCCCTCGCGCTGTTTCCAATAAGAAGGCCACCGGAATGTGGCAATTCGTGCAGTTCAGAGGTCGCGAATACGGGTTGATGCAGACGCCCTACTCCGATGACCGGCTCGATCCGGAAAAGGCCACCCGCTCCGCCGCCCGGCATCTGCGCGATCTCTATCACAGGTATGGCGACTGGTACCTTGCCATCGCCGCCTATAATTGCGGACCTGGCAACGTCGACCGGGCGGTAGAACGGACCGGATACGCAGATTTCTGGGAATTGCGCAGCCGGCGGACACTTCCTCTCGAAACGACCAACTACGTGCCCATCATCCTGGCGATGACGATCATGGCGAAAAACGCCGTGCAATACGACCTGGAGGACATTGTTCCGGACCCGCCCCTGGTGTATGACGTGGCCACCATTTCTTCTCCGACGCATCTGGCCCTGGTGGCTGACCTGACGGAAAGGCCGGTATCAGAAATCCAGGCGTTGAATCCTGCTCTGCTGAGGAGCATTGCCCCGGCCGGCTACCAGCTCAATGTGCCGCAGGGCACGGCGAATACTTTGCTGGCGGCGCTGCAGTCGGTTCCGGCGGAGCGGAGGGCGTCCTGGCGGATGCACAAGGTGGAAAGCGGAGAAACCCTGGCCGCCATCGGGCGGAGGTACGGAGCATCGGCGAGCGTGATTGCCGCGGCAAATCGGATTCAGTCGGATGCGCCGGAGACCGGCGACCTGCTGGTCATACCGCAAGCCACCGTGACACCGGCAGTCCTGCGGAAAGTGAGTGGCGCCCGCAAGGTTTCCACACGCAAGGGAACGTCTAAGCCGGCCGCCCGGTCGACGAAGACAAGTAAAGTTTCGGGCAAGGCGGGCGCTGTTGCCAAGGCGACAGGGAAACGATCGAGCGCTGTCGGGCGAACCTAGCCGGCTCGGTCGAATTATGTAATTTTCTTTTGTTCGGCTATTGCCTACTTTCAAAAAAGGTTTATTCTAGGGTTGAACGTGTCCTGACGACAGGAGGCATATAAAGTGTTTGATAACTCAAAGCTCGGTCTCAATGATGAGGAATTGGACGACTACCGGGATTTCGACGACGAGCATACCGAACGCGGATCGAAGCTGGACGATTTTGGCGCCGATGAGGATGAAGACGACGTGGAAGAGGTAGCGCCCGTCGCTCAGCCGCCTGTCGCTGCACAGACTCCCCCTGCCATCCCCGCCTATGGAGAAGAGGCGCCGAAGCCCGTGGTCAAGAAGGCCGTTGCCAGGAAACCTGCCGCCAAGAAGGCTCCCGTTAAGAAAGCTGCTGCTGTAAAGGCTCCTGCCAAGAAGGCGGCTAAAAAGGCTGCCGCAAAGAAGGCGCCCGCAAAGAAGGCCGCCAAGAAAGCTACGAAGAAGGCTGCGAAGAAAGCTCCAGTGAAAAAGGCGGCGAAGAAATCGGCGCCGAAGAAGGCCGCGAAAAAAGCTCCGAAGAAAGCTGCGAAGAAAGCGCCTGCTAAGAAAAAGGCGGCGAAGAAGGCTGCCAAGAGAAGGTAGGGCTGCTCATCACCGCTTCCTGAGCGTGTCGTGGCTCATTCGCCACGAATAAAGGGGAGCGGTTTTCTATCGCTTTCAGTACGTCCGCGATTTACGGCTGTGGTACATACTAAGTAGCTTCTTTTAATGCCGATCAACGCTCGCCGGCATATCAGAAAAATGCGTGGGGGCTCTCAGTCTCACTTGGTCGAAGGAGATGATGGGTGCTTCTATGTCGTAAAATTTCTGAATAACCCTCAGCACCGGCGTGTTCTGGTCAACGAACTGGTATCGTCGGTCTTTCTGCGATACCTGCAAATTCCCTGTCCGGAAACCGCCATCGTGGCGATCAGCCCGGAGTTTCTCAAGGATAATCCGCTGGTTTCGCTCGACGTCGGCACGCAATCGGTTTCCGTTGAAACCGGCCGGCATTTCGGATCCAAGTTTCCCGGCGATCCGGCAAAGCTTGCGGTCTACGATTTTCTGCCCGATATTCTGCTCCAGAAGGTGAACAACGTCGCCGATTTCCGCGCCTGCCTGGTTTTCGACAAATGGGTGGGGAATGCCGACGCCCGCCAATCCATTTTCTTTCGGGCCCGGCTGCGGGATTGGACCGGCGCGGAGTCCGCACATCCGCTGAAGCTCGGTTTTGTGGCCCTGATGATCGACCATGGCTTCGTCTTCAACGGCCCGCATTGGGATTTCCCTGACTCCCCCATTCAGGGACTCTATACGCGCAAAATCGTCTACGAGAACGTCCAGTCGCTCGATGATTTTCAGCCCTGGCTGGAGCAGGTGGTCCATTTCCCCGAGGAGGTCATCGACGAGGCTTACAAGCAGGCCCCGCCCGAGTGGCTGCAAGGAGACGAGCACGCCTTTGAGCAGCTACTCGAGAAACTGCTTCGCCGGCGAAAGCAGCTACCGGACCTGATCAGCGATTGCCGGCTGGCGAAAGTGAACCCATTCCCGAATTGGACTGATTGAGTTGCAATTTGCCGTGATATTCTAAGGCCGTACCTCCACGTTGAGAGGGTTGCCATGAAGCATACGATTACCCTGTTGCTAGCTGGGCTTTGCGCCGTTGCGCTGGCGGAAACGAAATCCGATCCGATCGCGATATTTGTGGGCGGAGCAAAGGTTTCGGACTCGGTCCTCGCCGAAATGCGGCGCGAAGTTGAGGCCACCACAGAGCGAACCGGAATCCTTATCTCGTGGCACGATTTGCACGCGCCTCGCGAAACCAGTAGTTACGCCGACATCGTTGTGATCCGGCTAGTGGGAGATTGCAATGAGGTCGCGGACCGAGCCTCAACAGATCGCGGTCCGAAAACGCTCGGTTCGACCCACACTACTGACGGCCGCATTCTTCCCTTTGGAGATGTGTTTTGCGAGCCGGTCCGGCAATTGATCCGGCCGTCGCTGGTGGGAGCTACGCGGCAAGCAAGGGGCCGCATCCTAGGGCGTGCCCTCGGGCGTGTGCTAAGCCACGAGCTTTACCACATACTGGGCCACACTACAGTTCACGGGGCCACCGGGCTCGCGAAAGCGACGCACAGCTACGAAGACCTGATTACCGGAGCGTTCCGATTCGACGAGCGAGCTGAGCAGACGATGTCAGAAGGTCCTGCCGATTCAGGCCGATAGCCCGATCGCTTTCCTGATCGCCGATACTCCGCGGGTTATGCAGTTTGCGCTGCGATATGAGTTCCGAGAAGGCCTAGCGAACAAGCTAAAGCTTATTCCACAATGGCAAATCACTGTGGAACAAGCTTTAGCTTGTTCAGGCGACGATGTCGTGCAAGACGTTGCCGCTGACGTCGGTCAGGCGGAAATCTCTGCCGCTGTAGCGATAGGTCAGCTTGGTGTGGTCGATCCCCATCAAATACAGGATCGTCGCGTGGATGTCGTGCACGTGGACGGGTTTCTCGACTGCCTTGAAGCCGAAGTCATCCGTTGCGCCGTAAATGGTTCCACCTTTGATCGCGCCGCCGGCGAGCCACATCGTAAAGCCGAAGGGATTGTGATCGCGACCGCGCTTGGGGCCGCCCATTCCTCCGCCGCCGACTTCACGTACGGGCGTGCGGCCGAACTCGGAGCCGCAAACGATGAGAGTATCCTTCCACAGTCCTCGCTGTTTGAGGTCCTTGATTACGGCGGCGTACGCCTGGTCGGAGTTTTTCGCATTGATTTTGTGCGCCATGATGTCGGCGTGGGCGTCCCATGGATCGCCGCTGGCGTAGTAGACCTGCACCATGCGGACACCCTTCTCGACGAGCCGCACCGCTTGTAAGCATCCGCGAGCGGTGGTCCCTTCGCCGTACATATCCAGGGTCGCCTGAGACTCTTTGCGGACATCGAATACCTGCGGCGCTTCGGTCTGCATCCGGTAGGCGACTTCCATCGATTTCAGGACCGCTTCCACCTGGGCGTTTTCGCCGGCGCGCGCCCGCTGCATGTCCTCGATCTTTCGCAAAAGGTCGAGCTCGCGCCGCTGCTCGGCCAGCTCGAATTTGGGATTGTTGACGAAGCTGACCAGCTTCTTCGGATCGAACGCGGGCTCGACGACGATTTTCTTCTTCTCTTCTTTCTTACCGTCTTTCTTTTCCTCCATCTCCTCTTTCATTTCCTCTTCCATCATGGAGCCGTCAGCGTTGGGCCGGGTCGCAAGTCTGGAGGTGATGAAGGTTCCCTGGTTGATGGCCGGCAGAAAGCCGTTGCTCCACAGCGGCGGACCAACGGTGGTAGGCAGGTTGGGGCAAAGCACAACGAAACCGGGCAGGCTTTGATTCTCCGTTCCCAAGCCGTAAGTGATCCAGGCGCCGACTGACGGGCGGCCCGCCTGATTAGCTCCTGTATTCACCATGAGACAAGCCGGCTCATGGTTGGGAATATCCGTGTGGACCGAGCGAACCCAGCAGATATCGTCGGCAAGCTCGCCGATGTTCGGCCATAGCTCGCTGACGTCCATGCCGCATTTGCCGTACTTCTTAAACTTGAAGGGCGACTTCATCAGCTCGCCGGTGCGGCGCTCGGTCCGCACTGCCCCGCCGGGCAGCGGCTGGCCGTCATACTTCTCCAGGTCCGGCTTGGGGTCGAAGCTGTCGACCGACGAGCATCCACCGTTCATGAACAGAAAGATGACGCGCTTCACCCGTTGGGGATGGTCGAGCTTGGCGACGCCGACCGTTCCGTCGGCGGCGGTCACACCTCCAGCGCGCGCGACGGACTCGCCGAGCAGACTGGCGAAGGCCATCATTCCGAAGCCATTCCCGACGCGCCGTAGCGCCTCACGCCGAGTAACCGGATTGGAGAGTTTGTGTAGTGACATAGTTAGTTGATAAACAGAAACTCGCTGGAGCTCAGCAGGATTTTCGCGTAGCGGCCCCACACGGTGACGTCGTACTTCACTTCGGGAGGCGGCGCGGCTGGGCCACGGCGGCCACCCATGCCGAAGCCGAATCCGCCCATTCCGCCCATCATGCCCATACCCATCGGTGACGCCGTCGCTGCGGCAACTGCCTCACCACCACCGGCAGGGGCTTGGGCCGTCCCATCCGGCGTCTCGGGCGGTTTTTCGGCAGCGCCGTCGGTGGAGCTGATCAAGGCGCCTGCGCCGCGTCCTCGCCGCATTCCCGGAGCGCCTGGCTCAGGCGGCTTATTCTTGCGCTCCTCGTACTCCAGCAGCGGCTCGCTCTTGAGATATTCGAGACCCATTTTTATCTCTTCTTCGCTGGCGTCGCGGCCGTATACATACTGATAAGCCTTCTTGATTCGCGCTCGATTATCGGGCTGAAGCGCGACTCGCTTGGCGAGTTCTTCCGCCTGCAACTGCATGAAGTCGCTGTTCATCAGGAAGA
>Ga0209382_10006767_pt1 | contig 14706 bp, 14 predicted proteins | sample SoiMetdeltSBSDD5_FD_187599 | JGI IMG/M metagenome (GOLD analysis project Ga0209382, IMG submission 187599) | Bulk soil microbial communities from a Populus tree surrounding site in Tennessee, USA - Soil MetaG P. deltoides SBSDD5 (SPAdes) (version 2) | ecosystem: Environmental > Terrestrial >... | reverse complement strand
ACACGGCGGCGGCGGTAGGCATCTTTGCGCATTGGCCGTATCTTCTCACGTCATACATCGGAGTTTGAGTATGGCCAAGGGCACCGTGAAGTGGTTCAACCCGACCAAAGGGTACGGATTTATTCAACCAGCGGGCGGGGGTGGAAGGGATGTTTTCGTTCACATTTCGGCCGTTGAAAAGGCCGGCCTAAGCACCCTCAATGAGGGGCAGACTGTTGAGTACGAAGAAGTATCCAACAAGGGTAAGACATCGGCAGAGAATCTGAAGGTCGTGTGATCGGCAAGAACTACCGTCATACACGTCTCATTTCGATCAGACCCGTTTCGAGAGCAGATAGAATAAAGCAGCCCAGCCGTCCGTTTTGTGGGCAAGGGAGAGACATATGTCGGGAACACTCATCAATCTCATAATTCAGATTGTAGCCGGTGCACTCGGTGGCAATGCAGCGGGCGCGGTGTCGAAGGACATGAGCCTCGGCACGGCGGGCAACACCATCGCGGGCGCAATTGGAGGCGGCGTTGGAGGTCAAATCCTCACCGCACTTGTGCCGATGTTGAGCGGTGCAGCCGGCAGCGTGGATGTTGGTGCTCTCCTCGGTCAGGCAGTTGGCGGCGGCGTCGCTGGGGCGATCGTCACAGCGGTCGTTGGTCTCATAAAGAACAAGATGGCCTAAAAACCTAATGTCCGCTTTGGGTCAAAAGCAGACATTCGCGCCGCAAAAAGTCATGTCCGCTTTACCGACGCTCTGAGCATGTTTGCAACGCTCCCCCATGGAGGCGGCTACGAAATTTATCAATGTCTTGATTGCCAAGTCCGTTGAGTGGTTGCCGTTAAAGTCAGCAGAGCGTGGTCCAATGCGGAACGCCGATCGACAGAATGATAGCAATCCCCAACGTGAGCGTGGATAACATCACCGTCGTCAGCAAGTTTGCTACGTCGTCACGGTGACGCATGATGCCTACTGTCCCCAACAGTAATGGCGACGCAATTTATTGCTGCTTCGCTCTGGGATTGATCTAAGTCAAAATTATCTCGTCATGGTCGGCCTGCCGCCCGCGCGCCGCTGCCAGTGTGGCCAAAGGTCAGGGTTGTAACGCGACACTCCAGCATCCACTACAGCAGCATTGATATCCGCTTTACTCCCAAAAGCGGGCGTTTCTCAATGCATTCATCATGTCCGGCCCGCCCGGATCCGCATTCACGGCGACTCTGAGCGGTCCCATGTTGCCTTGCTCTGCGCAGCAAGATCACCTAGTTTTCGGCAAATGCAAACGCGCGTGCACGCTTGCCAGCAGCCTGTCAGCAGCCTCTTGATGCTGTTGGCTGTGGCTGCGTTCCTTCTGCAGGGCACCAGTGCGCTTGTCGCACAAGCGGCGGCCGCGGTCGGGCTGATGCCGGAAGCGGCGGAAACCGCAAGCGGTCCGATCCATTTTCATGGCCAGATCGGTCATGTCTTTTCCGTGGGCGATCGCAATGTTGCCGGACACGTGCATCTCCCCTCGGATCAGCGCGATCACGATCTGGATCACGAGATACAAATTTGGAATGTGAGCTGTACGTCAGCGATGACGCCAGCGGCTCCGGAATGCGCTGTTTCGTGTGAGGTCGTCGGGCCTGTCGAACGCCTGCCGCAACGGCTTCTGTTAGGCGTTGAACCGGAATCCCTGACACGTCCTCCGAGTACCCCCAGCATCGCTTAGTGGCGGGTGGCCCCGCGCCGCCCGCGTCTCCGCGTGCCATTTTCGGGGTCATCCATGGTTCCAGTTCGCTCAAGCCCACTGCGGCTGTTCACCAGCATTCTCGTTGCCACCATTCTATCGATTGCGGCCCTCGCGCTCGGCCAGCGCTTTGCACTCGCGCATGAAGGGGGGCATGACCACGACGATTCTGAGCGCGCGCTCCTTTCCGCATCGACGTTTCCGCGCATCGTCGCCAAGTCCGAGACGTACGAACTGGTGGGAATTCTCCGGAATGATCGACTTTCAATCTACCTCGATCGAGTTCCTTCGAACGAGCCGGTAACCGGAGCGAAGGTAACGGTCACAATCGGAGATGGTGAGCCAGCCAACACTCAGCTGTCGGAAGACGGCACCTACTCCTTGTTACGTCCTCGTGTTCCAGGATCGGGAACGATCGATGTAGTCTTCAATATTTCGGAACAAGGCGGAGACGACCTCCTGGTCGGGACGCTCAGCCTGCCACAGGATGTGAGTGAAGCGGCAGCAGCATTGGGCCGTGGCACGACATGGTCGCGATGGATCAGCGCGGTTCCGTGGGCCATCCGCCATCCCGTTGCGCTCACTTTTGTAATTCTCGGTTTAGCCATTCTGTTCACCCGATACAGACGCCGAAGCCGCCCGATCGCCGCAACAGCAGCAGCCTCGATGCTCGTGTTTGCGGGGTTTCTCGCCGTTACCCTAAGAGCAGAGGATCGTCTGCCGGACGGTTCCGCCAAGAAGATCCTCTCAGACATGAGCGACGCACCCCGTCGACTTCCCGGCGGCGCGGCATTCATCGCCAAGCCCACGCAACGACTGCTGGAAGTCCGCACAGCGGCGGCCGCGCCGGTTACCGCAAGCCCGGCGGTCACTCTGATCGCGCGCGTGATAGGCGACCCGAACCGGACCGGCGTCGTTCAGAGTCTCCACGGGGGGCGTGTCGTGCCGCTCGAAGACGGACTTCCACGCATTGGGCAGTCCGTTCGCAAGGGGGAGCCGTTGGTTCAAGTCGATCCGTACCTTCCACTTGCCGACCGAACGACGATCTCAGAAAAAACGGGCGAGATTGAGCAGTTGATCGCCGTGGCCGAATCGAAAATTCGGCGCCTTCGGCCGCTTGCCGAACGCGGCGCTGTGCCTCAAAGCCAAGTCAATGACCTGGAGACGGAACTGCAAGGCTTGCGCCAGCGCCGCGAAGCTGTGCGCACTTCGCGCACCGAACTCGAATTGTTGCGCGCGCCGACCGACGGCGTTATCGCCGCCGTCAAGGTCGTGGCGGGGCAAGTCGTCCAGGCCCAGGACTCACTGTTCCAAATCGTCGACCCCCAAGGCCTATTGGTGGAAGCGCTCGTATATGGCGCACTCGATCCGGAAACGCTCGCGGACGCCACAGCGATAACGACAAGCGGCCAGGTGCTGTCACTGTCATTCCGCGGCTTCAGCCGAGCTTTGCAACAGCAGGCTTCGATCGTGCAATTCACGATTCCCGACCCGCCCGCCAATCTCAGTGTCGGTCAGCCTCTGACAGTGATGGCAAAGAGCGGTACGCCAGTCACCGGCCTGGTCGTTCCAAGGGATGCAGTGGTGCGCAGCGCCAATGGGGAGGCGGTGGTGTGGCTGTCCCTCGAACCCGAGCGCTTCGAGGCGAGGCCCGTGCGAACCCGGCCGTTCGATGCGACGCGCCTGATCATGGCCGGCGGCCTCATGCAAGGCGACCGTGTGGTGATCCGCGGCGCCGACCTCGTGAACCAGATCCGGTAGGTGCACTAATGTTCCGAATCCTTGTCACGAACAGTCTGCGCAATCGTCTGTTTGTCCTTGCGGCAGCGATCATCCTGATCGCCTATGGCTCGTTCATCCTGCCGCGCATTCCGATAGACGTGTTCCCGGACATCAACCGTCCGAGCGTCACCATCATGACCGAAGCAGAAGGTCTTGCGCCGCAGGAGGTCGAGCAGCTCGTCACTTTCCCGATCGAGACCGCCATGAACGGCATGCCCGGTGTCCTCCGTGTTCGTTCGGTGTCCGGCATCGGGCTCTCGATCGTCTACATCGAATTCGATTGGGGCGTGGATGTCTATCGCGCGCGCCAGCTCGTTTCGGAACGTATGGCACTAATTCGCGAGCAGCTGCCCCGGACCGCAGCCCAGCAGATGGGGCCGGTGACCTCGATCATGGGCGAGATCATGCTGATCGCATTGACGAGCGACGGCCGCGTCTCGCCGATGGACGTCCGCGAGGAAGCGGATTTTGTCCTCCGTCCCCAACTTCTCGCCTTGCCCGGTGTGGCGCAGGTGATCCCGATCGGCGGCGAAGTCCGCCAGTACCGTGTGACACCTATTCTGGCAGCTATGCAGGCCCTCAGCGTCACTCATGAGCAGATCGAGATCGCCGTGAACCGCTTCGGCACGAATACCGGCGGCGGCTATGTCGACCAACATGGCCGCGAATATCTGATCCGCAATGTCGGACTGACCCGGCGATTGGACGACCTCGCCAGCACGATCGTCACCGTGCGAAACGGTCAGCCGATCATTCTCAGGCAGTTTGCACAGGTCGAATTTGCGCCGCGTATCAAGCGAGGCGACGCCGGCTACAATGGCAAGCCGGCCGTCATCATCAGCATCCAGAAGCAGCCTGGCGCAGACACCGTGGATCTGACGCGACGGATCGAGCAGACCCTCGCCGACATCCAACGCACGCTGCCGGCCGGCTTGTCTGCGACGAATGTTCAATTTCGCCAAGCCACCTTCATTGAGACGTCGATCAAGAACGTCGAACGGGTCCTGTTGGAGGCCGCTGCCGTCGTCGCCGCGATCCTGTTCGTATTTTTGATGAACGCCCGTGCGACGCTGGTGTCGCTGACCGCGATTCCCATCTCCATCCTCGTCACGATCCTGGTCTTCAGTGTGTTTGGGCTCACAATCAACACCATGACCCTCGGAGGCCTCGCCATCGCCATCGGCGCACTCGTGGACGATGCGGTGGTCGATGTCGAGAACATCCTCAGGCGTCTTCGGGAGAACCGTGCCCAATCCGATCCTCGCCCCGTGTTGGAGGTGATCGCCGCGGCGAGCCAGGAGGTGCGCTCGGGCATTCTCTACGCCACGCTCATCATCGTGCTGGTGTTCGTTCCGCTGTTTGCCTTACCCGGGATTGAAGGACGCCTTTTCGTTCCGCTCGGGGTCGCCTACATCGTCTCCATCCTCGCGTCGCTCTTGACCTCAGTGACGGTCACGCCGGTCCTGTCCTATTACCTGTTGGCAGGACGACGTGACGGCCGCGAGCAGGACAATTTCCTCGTCAGCCGCCTCAAAGCCGCGAACCGGACGCTGCTCGTCTGGGCGTTCGGCCATCGCCAACTCGTCGTCATCGGGGTGGTTGGTGCCGTGGCCGCGTCCGGATATGCCGCGATGCTTTTGCCGCGCAGCTTCCTGCCCCCGTTCAACGAAGGCACGCTCGTGCTCTCGCTCCAATACAATCCAGGCATCTTCACTGCGGAATCGCATCGCCTCGGATTCGTCGCGGAACGTCTGTTGGCCCAGGTCCCCGAGGTCCGTTCGGTGGGCCGACGCACCGGTCGCGCCGAGCTTGACGAACATGCCGAGGGCGTCCACTTCAGCGAGGTGGACGTGGATCTCTCGCCCTCGGCACGCTCCAAGGCCGAGATCTACGCGGACATTCGTGAGCGGCTTTCGGCACTTCCCGTGTCCGTTGCTATCGGCCAGCCGATCAGCCATCGGCTGGACCATCTCCAATCGGGCGTGCGCGCCGAGGTCGTGCTGAAGATCTTTGGCGAAGACCTCGAAACATTGCGGCGCCTCGCCGAGACGGCGCGGCAGCAGTTGGCGACAGTGCCGGGTCTGGTCGATCTACAGATCGAGAAGCAGGTGATGATCCCCCAGCTGCGCATTCAGGTGGACTACGAACGCGCCGCTCTTTACGGCCTGACCCCGGCGGCAGTGACCCAGGCCCTGGAGACGCTGGCGAACGGCCGCAGGGTATCGCAGATCGTCGACGGTAATCGGCGTTTCGACGTCGTCATGCGCCTCTCTGATCAGGATCGTTCGACAACCGGGCTTCGCGATCTTCTGATCGCCACGCCTGCGGGGCACGTGCCGCTGGGCTTGTTTGCTGAAGTGACCGAAACCGACGGGCCGAACCAGGTTCAACGCGAGGGTGCGCGGCGACGCATTGTCGTTTACGGCAATGGTGACACAAGGCGCGACATGGCAGCGATCGCAGCTGACATTCGCAGCTTTCTGGCAGAGCTCAAACTTCCGCAAGGCTATACGACAACCCTGGAAGGCGCCTTCCAGGCGCAGGAAGATGCCACCCGGCGTATCGCCGGCCTCTCGCTGGTGTCGCTATCCCTCATTTTCATCGTGCTCTACAGCCGCTATCGCTCGGCGATCCTTGCCTTTACGGTCATGGGCAACATTCCGCTGGCGTTGGTCGGCAGCGTGATTGCACTCACCATCGCGGGACAGCCTCTGTCGGTCGCCTCGATGATCGGGTTCATCACGCTCGCCGGCATCTCCGCCCGTAACGGTATTCTCAAGATTTCGCACTACATCAACCTTGCGCTTTATGAGGGCGAGCAATTCGGTGCCGCTCTTGTCATCCGTGGAAGCCTTGAACGACTAACGCCCGTGCTGATGACCGCGTTGTGCGCTGGTCTGGCACTCACACCTCTGCTCATCGGCGCAGACGAGCCGGGGCGAGAAATCCTGCACCCGGTCGCGGTGACGATCGTTGGCGGCCTTTTGAGCGCGACGCTGCTCGATACCTTGTTGACACCGATCATGTTCCTGACGTTCGGCAAACGGCCGCTCGAGCGGCTCGCGGCGAAGAAAGCCGGTGCGTTGTCCCCGTCCGAAGTGTTCTAACGATCCCCAACCAGGAGACTCCTCATGTTGAAGTATGCACCGATCGCATGTTTCCTCACGATCGTCGCAATCATACCTATCGCACACGCGCAATCGAGTAAGGGTCCGAACGGAGGGATCGTGGCCACGTCTCAAGGGCACCCGATCGAACTGGTGCTCAAAGGCCAGGAGATTGTATTTTATCTTCGCGATGACGACGGTTCGGCGCTGCCGACCAAGGACATGCAGGGACGCGCCACTATCCAGGAAGGGGGAAAGACGATCACGGTGATGTTGCAGCCGGCTGCGCCGAACATGTTGACGGGCAAGTTACAGGCCCCTCTCGGTGCGAAGGCACGCGTGGTATTCTCAGCTAGTCTCCGAGCTGGCTCGCACACGCACACGCTAACAGCCCGATATGTCACGGACTAAACCGTCACGAGGTGGCGTGCCTCGCGCCATCATTAGCAATGTCTGGCTGACGAAATGAACCGCATGATCATGAAGTATATTCGCTCAGCGAGCGCTCAAATATCGACGGTGCGGAGTTGGCCGGTTTTGATGAGAATCTCGAGCGCGCCAAATACGACGCTTACATTTCACGTGATCTGTTACGGCAGGCTGCGGGAATCGAGTCAAATCTATCCCACAAATAAGCTGCGAGCTCTTGATGGGCTTTTAGTCTTGATTCGATTCCGCCCCCCTGAAAAATTTTCCCAGGTGCGCTCTACCGCTCGAAATGTCACACCAAAAAGTAGCTCTCGTTGGTCCGCTTTCGGCCCTTAGCGGACATCGCTAGCTGCACCGCACATGTCTGCTTTGGGGTAAAGCAGACATGACCGTTTGCGGAAATCCGCTTTCGCGGTCGCTATTGGGGGCAAAGCGGACATGCCCTTTTGCACTGCATATGTCCGCTAATGACCCAAAGCGGACATCGATAGTTTCAGAAGAGATCTGTCCGCCCGCTAGAGTGTGCTAGTTTGCGTCGGTACGACGCCCGGTCGTGAGCCTTGAGGGCGGCAATGAGGCGGCGCGATTTCATCAAAGCGATTGCTGGCTCGGCAGCTGCTTGGCCAGGCGTCGCGTGGCCACAGCAACCAGATCGAATACGGCGGGTCAGTCTGCTGGCGGGACTCGATGAAAACGATCCCGAAACGAAGGCCCGCATTAAGGCGTTTCGCCTGGGCATGCGCGATTTGGGATGGATCGAGGGAGGCAACATCCAGGTCGAATATCGATTTGCCGGCAGTAATCTGGAGTTGATCAATAAGCATGTGGCTGAACTGATCAGGCAAAAGCCAGACGTTATTGTCGCGAATTCTAGTCCGGTCGTGGCCGCGCTCCGACTGGCGACCAACTCCATTCCTATTGTCATCGCGATGATTAATGACCCCGTCGGTCAGGGATTCATTTCAAGTTTTGCGCGTCCCGGCGGCAACATCACTGGATTCTCGTTCCTCGATTTCGAAATCATCGGTAAGTGGGTCGATCTGCTCGCCGATGCCAAACTCGACCTGCCGCGAGTAGCGTTCATGTTTAATCCAGATACCGCGTCTTTTTATGTTACCTACCTTCGTTTATTCAATGAAGTGCCGCGGCGATCCTCGGTCGAGGTAGTGCCCGTGCGTGTACAAAGCCTTACTGACATTGAGACAGCAATCGCAAACCTTGCACGCGAACCGAACTGTGGCCTGATCGCTGCCTCGGATGTCTACATTCTCGCTGCCCGTGAAACGATCTTAAAAACGGCGGATCGGTACCGAATGCCGGTCATTTCTCCCTATAGGCAATTTGCTATTGAGGGAGCCCTAATTTCTTATGGGCCTGATACGGCCGATATTTTCCGGCGCTCCGCCTCCTATATTGATCGCATTCTCAAGGGCGAATCGCCTGGCAATCTGCCATTTCAATCCCCGGCCAAATTTGAACTGATCGTCAATCTCAAAAAGGCCAAGGCGCTCGGCCTTTCCATCCGCGAGTCGTTCTTGCTGTTGGCCGACGAAATAATTGAATGAGCGCACGACATGTCCGCTATTGGGGTAAAGCGGACATGGGCTTTTGCGGAATTTCGCTTTCGCGGTCGCTATTGGGTGTAAAGCGGACATGGCTTGTTGCAGCGCATATGTCCGCTTTTGGGTAAAGCGGACACAGCTCGAACCTGACGGAATGTCCCGCTTATGACCCAAAGCGGACATCAGCTCTGGCATTCTCTTCAACGACGATGACCGAGCCTAATTCCTAACGCTCTTGCTTTTTGGCGCAATCCGCCGATGGTACGTTTCATCAGCCTTGAAATTTTCCTCACCTGCAGCTTGTCCTTCGAATACCGTCTTAGCTCCGCCACATGCGCCCTCGTCCAAGCCATTCGCTTTGTGCGTCGTCGCTTTGCTTTTTTGGCCATCGACCTCTCCATGTCATTTTAAAATAGGTTGTATAAATAAAGCACCGAACGCCATTGGCGACGCTACAATACTGCGTCTTTAGCAGCCTTTACCGGCCGAGCCTTGACGATCTTCCGAGCAGGCTTCGCCTTAAATATTGTTGGTTCCTTTGTGAACGGATTGATGCCGCTGCGCTCCTTTGTTGCTGGCTTCTTGATGACAACGAATTTGGCAAAGCCCGGCACAAGGAAGGCTCCTGATTTATTGAGTTCCTTGTAGCCTATCGCAGCGAGCGACTCGATGACCGCTTTGACGTCCTTCCGCGCCATGTTTTTGTTTGAGTGCTGCTCAGCGATTTTTTGAATGAGCTCCGATTTCGACATCACCTTGGCCATGCGCACCTCCATAGTTTCGAATCATGCGTAACTGAGTTAGCCCGAAGCTTGCGGTAAAGGGAACTCGGCAGATGGCTGCGACGCAGCAATTTAGGGGAAAAGTTGACGGCAATGCATTGCCGGCCAAACCGCTTGTCCTCACCGTGCCGCCATCCCTGATCGCGCATTTTCGCGTTGGAAGAAGAAAAGGGTGAAGGCTGGAAGGGCAGCGGTTCTACAAAGCCGGCCATAAATGACGCTCGGCCGAGCTTGTGATGACATTGCGGTGATGTCCGCTATTGGCCCAAAGCGGACATCCCTAGTTGCACCGCACATGTCCGCTTTTGGGGCCTTGAGGCCAGCCTCGCTTGTGTCCACGCTGTCGAGTCTACAATCCCCTTGCTGTCAGAGAACCCGCAGGCGCTGCAAACCGCCGCCAGCGAATTACCGAAGGACATTGTGTTGAAGGCTGTCGATCATATGCGGCTCTCGATTGGCTCTGGGCGAGACGCTGGTGTTCGGTGCTTCGAGCAATTCCTCGATGCGCTGTCTCCATCGGAATTTGAAACATTCCGAGGGGTGGTGGGGCAAGCTTAGTCGCGGGGACCAAGACGCCATATGAAAGTATGGGCGCTACAGTATCACCGGGCGGACACGCCGGAATTTTAACCCTCTGTTGTCCATATTCACTTTGTTAACGTGAAAACAGATCACTCGCCCTATTTTTACTGCGGGGTTGCGAAATTGTTTGCTTTGCAAAACCGAACAATGAGCAGCCACATGCGTCGCACAGAATTTTTCGTTCTTGTTGTCGCAGCGTTCACCCTGGGTGCGGTCGATAGTGCGTCCAGCGGAGATTTAGGCCAACGACAACAATACGCGCCGGTCAACCCGCCAGTACCAGTCTACAATTGGAGCAGATGTTACGGCGGTCTAAATGCGGGCGGCGTATGGAGTCCAAGTATAGACGCCTTTGGCTTAACCGGCGGTGGTCAGGTCGGATGCAATTGGAATTGGAACACGCCATTCGTGTGGGGCGGTGAAGCCGACCTCCAGTACAGTGGCGTGGATGGAAGTCGTGACGTATTCGCCCCTAACGTAAGTGCTCATGAAACTTTTCGCAGCAGATGGCTCGCAACATTTCGGGGCCGGTTGGGATGGCTCGCGACCCCGAATATGAATTTGTATGCAACTGGCGGTTTGGCACTTGCCAATATCGACACTTTTTCCACTGTCAACTTCAACGGAACCATTAACAACGTGTCAGGCTCAACAACACACGCGGGGTGGACGCTCGGTGCCGGTTTGGAATGGATGTTCGTACCCGGACGGTGGTCCGCCAAAGTAGAATATCTCTATGTAGATCTCGGTCACGCCACCAACCCATTGCCGATTTCCAATAACGATAATTCACTTACAGAGAATATCTTCCGGATCGGCGTTAACTATCATTTCTATCCGTGGTGAAATTTACTAGTTACGACGGCGGCGGCTCTTCGCGTTGGGTTGGTACTCTGTTTCGCGCAATGAGTGGGTTCATGGAATAATGGAGGGGATGGCCCTTGCCACCGCTGCCGGTACAGATCACAACGCCATGATTCACCATCCCCTGTAGGGCGCTTCGGGCTGCACGCTCACGTGAATTACCCACCCGCGCCCAGCGACGAATTTCTGCGAACGTCATGGGCCGTCTGTGGTCCAGAAGTATCCGCCATAAAAACCTCTGCAGTTTGCCAGGGCCTCGCGACACCCAAGACCTCCAAGTGTTCACAATTACTATACGCTTGGGTATTGTGACGGAGATTAATTAAGGAAAAATGGTTATCCAGAGGTGATAGAGCACTGTGCGATTGCCAAGGGTCGCCTGGATGCAATCCACGACAACGTCACGCGGATACAGCGCGGGAAGCCTCTTCAATAATTCGTATAGGTCCAGGAGAAGAAAAAGAGGACGACCGTCGCTACGCTAAAGAGTGCTAATTGGCCCGTAGTAAGATGGTCGGCTTGATTACTCTGTATTGCCATGGGCGATTCCCCCTCTTAGGGAAACACACCCCGTCCCGCAGGAAGCCTATCATTTCGTCAGCCGTTGCCAAGGCACCAGTAGTGCAGCGCGAAAACTCGTTGGACCAAGGTCCAAGGTTCAGGGTTTGTGCGAATGCCTAGGCTTCTTTGTCTTGGCTCGGAGCGGAATGGACCATGGACACACATACGCGTGGCGTGATGCTTGCTTTAGTTGTTATTTATTCTGGCGTGCGCCGCAATCCTCGCAATCACTTACATTCGGTGATGAAAAGTTTTGAGCGGTAAGGCAATGGGCTACAACGCACGAAATCTCCTGCTAACCGCGCTACCTAGTCGCGTAGCGCACTCTCTTTGGCCAAGCCTGAAACGCGCCGTCCTTTCTCCGCGTCAGGTTCTTTTTGATGTTCGCGAGCCGATTAGGAGGGTGTATTTCCCAGTTAATGCCGTCGTTTCATTGTTAATCCCTCTCTCGAATGGCCAAGCCGTTGAGACAGCGATGGTAGGTCGTGATGGCGTGATAGGGGCACTTGTCGCCTTTGGCGCAAAGCATTCGTCAAGTCGCGCGGTCGTCCAGATTTCCGGCGAATGTCTGTTCTGCGAAGTTGAAGCTCTTACGAGCGCGGTCGCGAACATTCCCGAACTTCGGTCGATTATCATCTCACACGAACAAGCGCTGCTCTCTCACGCGCAGCAGTCAGCCGCATGCAATGCCACCCACAATCTGGAAAGCCGATTGGCGCGGCGACTTCTACGCGCGGTAGATTTGCGTGGGAGTGACGAACTTCTGCTGACACAAGAATACCTTGCCGAAATGCTCGGGGCGCGGCGCACCACCGTGACACTGATCGCACAGGATTTTCAAAACGCTGGCATGATCAAATACACGCGTGGGCGCATAAAAATTTGTGACACTGAAAAGCTACAGACTGTGGCCTGTGAGTGCTACCGAGCAGTAAAGTCAAATTACACAGCACTGCTTCCCTGCCCAAATGTATCATCAAGGTTGTCGCCGGTTGACGAGGTAGATCACCCCTTTTGAACGCGAATTACGATTGAATGGACGCTACGGTTCAAAGTCTTTCAATGTCCGCTTTTGGCCCAAAGCGGACATGCCGCTAACACCTACGAATGTCTGACTTGGAGGTAAAGCAGACATCACAGTTGACGGCGGGAATGTCCGCTAATGACCCAAAGCGGACTTGCCGTCTCCGAGCCGCCGCGCCCGGCAAACTGCGACGGCTTCACTGTTCCTCACAATAGACGTTCTGCAGACATCCAGTTTCCTCCGGTGTGTATCTCCGGAGACCAGCCATATTGAGCTCTCGGCGCAATAGGGCGATATCAAGTTGGTAATCCTTGAGAGCATTTGAGAGGCAACTGCTGACGAATTTCCGGCTTGCCGGCCACCTGATCCTTTTGCCCTTCGCCTCCGCCTTGCAGGCAACGATCGCCTGGTTAACAACAATCTTCTGAATCTCGGCCGGCGTGAGTTTGATAGCCTTGGCGACGCAATCGCTCACGTATTTCCGGCTCGCGGGCCACCTGATGTTTTTCTCCTTGGCCTCCGCCTTGCATGCGGCGGCCGCCTCTTTTAGGGCAACCTTGTCAGCGCTCGAGGTCGTCGCGGCTTCGGCAGCAGTGGGCGTGAATGCGATACCGCCAAAAAGTACGGTGGCGATAATGCCGGCACATAAAGCCGTAGCGAAACGATACATGATTACCCTCCCTACAGATGCACGTTTTTAAGTTTGCTTCTTCGCTGTTAGGTGACAGTCGAGATTATTCGAGGAATACGCCGGCCGGACAAGTTAAGACCATGCCCGGAAAAGCCTGATCTGCGAATGTTCGCTTATGGCCCTTAGCGGACATTCTACTCACGCCGATTGATGTCCGCTTTCAGGGGTAAAGCGAACATTCCACTCACGCCGATTGATGTCCGCTTTCGGGGGTGAAGTTATCCCAAGAAAAGATAAGCCCGTAAAATGGGCACTTCTGAGAAAATCGGGTTTTGAGGTAAGCCGCAGGGTAAGCCAGACGATTCCAGAGTGCCCGGAGCTATGCGTCAGGCGATTCCCGATTCTGGGAGTCCCGACATGGCCGGGAGCATTTAAACGCACCAGCGGCCATAGCCGAGAACAAAGCCGACGACCACGCATATCAGGTACAGTTCCATTGGCCTTATCCATCCGTGCGGCCAAAAGAAAGGGCCAGGCGAGTGGTGACCAACCCGGCCCTAACAACCCGCGTGTCAAGGGGGTTAGACCAAGGGGAACGCGGTCATGCAAATAACGTTTGCGGCGTTGCTCCGTTCCTGTTCTCGCAATATATCGCCTGCATGTTGTGGCGTGTGCGTAACTCACGCGGTAGGCCCATGAATGCGCCTGCCGCCATCATATTTCCTGCGCCCTTAGTATCCCGTATTGCCGCCGATCCCGAAATCGCGACTCCCGACAGGCCTCGACGCGTCCATTGTGGGTCGCCTACTAAGGCGCTGCTGCTCATTGATTCTGGCGGAGGGCTGCAACACCAACATCTGGTGCGGCGTGATAGGGAAGCCCCCAACTTGATACTGTGGAGTTTGTTGGGCAGTAGCCGCGCTCGTTGCACCGAGGATGACAATTGCTGCAGTCAGGGCTGCGGCAATCGCATTCAAGATTTTCTTTTTCATAGATGACCCTTTGTTGGGGTTGAGTTCTCAATCTTTAACATGCAAAGGACCGACCCGACAGTGAGCCGCATCACAGACCGCGTGGGCTCGCATCAGAGCCAGTAGAGGCGTTCCCGCGTTACAAGCGAAAGTGGAGACGAGAGAAATCTAAATCGCATGGTGACTGCAACAAACTAATCCAACCTAGCAATAAATTTTGACACAGCCGCAGCCTTTATATTTTGTCGTGTTATGTCACCGAACGTACCGACGGCACAGTGTGGAAGAGCGACGTTCTACGTAGACAACTGGCCTAACCCGTCCCCCGTCCAGTTGCCGCCGAAAGTAGGGACCGCCGTCTTTCGTCGTCGCGCCGGTCCCTACTCTTATGGGCATCAGACGCTATATTGGCTGCATTGTATTGCGTACTTACGGACGCGGCAGCTCGGGGCCGTCGAGAACCTGGATTAAAGTCAAAAATCCAAAAGCGCCCGCTGCGACGCGGGAATTAGGTGGAACGTTTTAATAGTTAGTAGCGATACCGAGAGCTGCGCCGGCCCGCAGATCCACACGGATTGTAAAATTGATTAGGTACGCAGAATCCACCGATGCCGCTCACGGTTGCTCTGCACTGCTCGAGGGTGAAAAAGCCGCAATTTGTGCCACCGCCGCCACGACCCGAATATTGTGCA
>Ga0209382_10006766_pt1 | contig 14706 bp, 12 predicted proteins | sample SoiMetdeltSBSDD5_FD_187599 | JGI IMG/M metagenome (GOLD analysis project Ga0209382, IMG submission 187599) | Bulk soil microbial communities from a Populus tree surrounding site in Tennessee, USA - Soil MetaG P. deltoides SBSDD5 (SPAdes) (version 2) | ecosystem: Environmental > Terrestrial >... | reverse complement strand
ACGGTAGTAATCTTATCGGCAAAGCTCAGGCCGCCCTTGAGAAAATTGATGTTACCATAAAACTCCAAGTGCTGCGGGCTGAAATAGCTGCGATCAAGGTTGAGTAAGGGCCAGTTCGACTCTCGAAAAATTCCCTGGAAGCCAAGGTTGTGTGCGGTCAGAACGGTTTTGACCGATGCAACTTCAGGGTAGCGAGAGCCTTGGGCCTTCAAAAAGACAATCCCCAGCGCCGTCTGCCAGTCGTGGCAATGGACGATTTCGACGGGATGCCTGCGGAGAATTTCTAACGCGGCACGGGAAAAAAAGGCGAACCGTTCCGCGTTATCCGGATAATCGCCATAAGATGTTCCGTATAGAAAGTCGCGGCCGAAGTAACGATCGGCGCGCACCAGATATACGGACACGTTTTGTCCCAGCCGGGCCTCGAGAGCGGAAGCCTCTTCTACTGCTGCCCCCAACGGAACAGCCAATTGCATCCCGGTCTCGTCGAGTGCGAAAGGCCCGTTGAGTACACAGCGATAGGCGGGCATGATTACGCAAATCTCATGCCCGCGCTTTTCCAGCGCTACGGAAAGCGTTCCGAGGACATCAGCCAAGCCGCCGGTTTTGGCAAAGGGAGCGATCTCGGATGAGAGCATCGCAATTTTCATGGGCAGGTTAACGACAAGCGCTTAGACTTCCGACATCCTCCTGTTTTTTCTTTAGCCTTGGTTCTTAAAAAAAGAAACCGACAGTGGCGGCAAGGTGATCGTCAGGGAATACGGGCGGCCATGGAGCGGCACGGGAACCGCCTCCACTCCGCCGAGATTTCCCATGTTGCTGCCACCATACTCGCTGGCGTCGCTGTTCAAGATCTCTTGCCAAAATCCGCTGCGCGGAGAGCCGAGCCGGTAGCTGTAACGCGGCACCGGCGTAAAGTTGCAGACCGCCAGAATATTCGTCGAGCTCGATTTCCCTTTGCGGATCAAAGTTACCGTGCTGCTATCGGCGTCGTCACAGTCGATCCATTCAAAACCCGCCGGGTCGCAATCCATTTCGTGTAACGCGGGCTCGCTGCGATAAAGGCGATTGAGGTCTTGTACCCACCTTTGCAGTCCGGCATGGAGCGGATAGCCCAATAGATCCCAGTCCAAGCTGCCGTCATGCACCCACTCCCGCCATTGGCCGAATTCGCCGCCCATGAACAACAGCTTCTTTCCTGGTTGCGCATGCATATAGCCAAATAGCGCCCGGAGATTGGCAAACTTCTGCCAGTCGTCACCGGGCATTTTTCCTATTAGTGAACGTTTGCCGTAGACAACCTCGTCGTGGGATAAAGGCAAGACGAAATTTTCATGAAACGCATAAATCATCCGAAACGTAAGCCGATTGTGGTGATAGCGCCGGTAGATAGGATCCTGGCTCATGTATTCCAGTGTGTCATGCATCCAGCCCATGTCCCACTTGAGACCGAATCCCAGACCGCCTACATAGTTGGGCCTCGACACCATTGGCCACGAAGTCGATTCCTCAGCGATGGTTTGAACGTCTGAATGGTTTTTATACACCTCTTCGTTCAGCCGTCGCAGGAAATTAATGGCCTCGATGTTTTCCCGCCCGCCATATTGGTTTGGAATCCACTCGCCTGGTTTACGGGCGTAGTCCAGATAGAGCATTGAGGCAACCGCGTCGACGCGCAATCCGTCTATATGGTAGTTGCGGAGCCAGAAGAGGGCGTTGCTGATGAGAAAACTTTGGACCTCTTTACGGCCATAGTTGAAGATGTAACTTTTCCACTCGGGATGATAGCCCTGGCGGGGGTCGGCATGCTCGTACAGATGGGTTCCGTCGAAGAAAGCCAAGCCATGTTCATCGGCGGGAAAATGTGACGGCACCCAGTCGAGGATCACGCCGATGCCGCGTTGGTGCAGAGTATCGACGAGGTACATGAAATCCTGCGGTGTGCCATAATTGCCGGAGGGAGCGAAGTAGCCGGTGATCTGATAGCCCCAGGAGCCGAAGAACGGATGATCCATGACGGGCAGAAACTCCACGTGCGTGTATCCCAGCTGTTCCAGGTAGTCCGCCAGTTGCGGCGCCAACTCGCGATAGGAGAGCGAGCGATTACTCTGCTCGGCCACCCGCCGCCAGGAGCCAACGTGCATTTCGTAAATCGCCATGGGCTTATCGAGAGCGTTGCGCTGACGGCGCGATGTCATCCATCCTTGGTCGCCCCACTGATAATCGAGATTCCACACGATGGACGCCGTCTTTGGCGGTATCTCATTGAAAATCGAAAACGGATCCGTTTTGTCCACTCGATAGTCGTTAAAGCGAGAAACAATGTGATACTTGTAAAGTGTCCCGTTACCGATTCCGGGGAAAAACCCTTCCCAGATCCCCGACTGCCCCTTGGGGTGGAGAGGGTCGCTATTCTTATTCCAACCGTTGAAATCGGCCATGACAAAAACCTGAGCGGCATTGGGCGCCCAGACAGCGAATTGAGTGCCGCTGACACCTTCGTGGTTGACCACATGGGCGCCCAGCTTGTCGTAGAGTTGAAAATGGCTGCCCTCGTTAAAGAGGTAGAGATCGTTATCGGTTATCAGACTTGCGGTTTCATGGCTCCCCATCGATCTTAATTACCTTTCTTCTTTAGTTTTGCGGATGTGGCGGAGCGCGTTTAAATCCGCCTGAAAAGCTCTTTGATGAAACTCTTAAGGCAAAAATTGCGCTGGGTGCGATCGCTTTTGAATCGCAGCGTCTTCAAAAATTCTGACAGATGAATATGGATTTGTCTATCGGGGGAACTTTGAACGGAGAGCCAAAATTCTCCTACGGAAGCTCAATTGGTTTTTAGGACAGCATTCTTGCCGTAGAAATTTGTGATGAAATTTCAGCTGTGCTTGCTTGCCGGCTCCTGTGACTCCGTCGTCGTCCTCTGCTCAGAAGGTAAATGAATCTTAAAGATTGCTCCTTTGCCCGGCTCACTGTCCACTTCGATCCGCCCGCCGTGATTCTTGACGATCCGTTGACAGATAGGGAGTCCTAGACCCATTCCTCTTCTTTTCTTTGCAGTGAAAAACGGTTGAAAAATCTTTGGCAAATCCGTCTCCGCAATGCCGAACCCGGTATCCGCCACGGTTATCACTGCCACCGGAGCCATGCCATCCGATTGCGCTTTTGCTTCCACAATTAACTTGCCGCCTTCCGGCATGGCGTCAATGGCGTTTAAATAAAGGTTCACCATAACCTGCTCCAGCTGCTGGGAATCGGCCTGAATACGCGGTAGATCCGGGTCTAGCTTTTTCTCCACGGCGACTTTCTGTTTGTAGAGCCGGTTCTCCACCAACTGAAGCGTTTTTTCAATTGCCTCTGCTATCGAGGTCGAGCAAAAATCTGTACTTCTCGGGCGGGCATACTCCATAAGGTCTTTCACGATCTGCCGGCACCGCTTCGACTCCTCATCAATGATTTGCAAAGCGCGATAGTCCGGATCGGCCGGGTCCATGCCGCTCAACATGTCTTCCACGAAACCCATAATGATTCCGAGGGGATTATTGAACTCGTGGGCCATGGAAGCCGTCACCTCGCCGAGGGAAACCAGGCGCCCCGACATGATCAGTTGCTGCTCCAGTTCCTGAGCCTGCTGGCGTAATCTCTCTTCGTTTTGGCGTAGCGCTTCCTCCGTGCGCTTGCGCTCGCTGATATCCACGGTGGCACCAAGCATCCGAACCGGCCTCCCGCCGTCGCGCAGGACCGCAGCGTTGGTGAAAAGCCAGACGACCACGCCATCGGGACGGACTGCGCGGAACTCGATCTCGTAAGGTACATCCTTGTCCAGCGTGCGCTGAATCGCCGCTGACACTAACCCCTGATCTTCAGGGTGAATGAGCGCGACAACCCCTTCCACCGTACCGTCGAACTGATCCGGCCTCACACCATGAATAGCATACAGCGAATCACTCCATGAGATCCGGTTGGTGACTACGTCCCAATCCCAGACGCCAAGCTTACCGGTTTGCGTGGCCAGGCGCAGCCGCTGCTCGCTCTCACGCAGCGCGACTTCCACGCGCTTGCGCCGGGTGATGTCGCGGGCGATCTTGGACGCGCCGACGATGTTTCCTTTGGTATCTCTGATGGGCGACACAGTCAGCGAAATGTCCAGCAGACTTCCGTCCTTGCGCCGCCGAACCGTCTCATAGTGTTCGATCGACTCGCCGCGCCGAATGCGTTCAAGAATACTTTGCTCCTCATCATGGCGCTCCGGCGGAATTAGAAGGGTGACGGGCTTGCCGATCGTCTCTTCAGCCGTGTAGCCAAACAGCCGCTCCGCGCCTTGGTTCCAACTGGCGATGACTCCGTTGAGGTCTTTACTGACGATTGCGTCTCCCGAAGACTCGACGATGGCAGCCAGCCGCTGGCTAGCTTGTTCGGCCTGCTTTAAATCCGTGACGTCTTCAAAGACGCTGATCCCGCCTGAGAGGCGACCTTTAATATCGTACAACGGGTCGATATTTACCCTGAGGATGATCCTGGAGCCGTCGCGGCGCTCAATGACCACTTCTTGGTTGCGAATAGGAGCAGCTCCGTTTAGGACTTGAGCCATCGGCGTTTCCGCGTGCGGCAGGGGCGTTCGATCATTGCGAAAAAGCCGAAAGGAACCACAGAAGCGTTCATCGGTGTCTCCGATGGCGGGCGCACGTCCCCAAAGCTCAGCGGCTCGGCGATTGTAGTAGGTGATGACTCCGGAAGGAGCTTCGCAGATATATACCGCCGCCGGGAGCAATTCCATAAGGTGGAGCGTGAGAGATGAGCCGGGTGCCGACTCAAACAGATGACGGAACCCGGACGCAGAGACGCCGCTCTCTTGGTCAACGCTCTGCTCATGGGTTCCTACGACCATGGCCGATTGCTGCATCCGCGAGCTGTCCATGGTTTTTCGATTTGGTGGCGGTTTATCGTTCATCTGAGCACTCTGTGTACCCTAGTAACACACTACATAGTCTCGTCGGGCTTCGTCAATGTCGGCTATGATGCAAGCGGGCAACGCTGTGCGCCGCCTAACAAATAGTTTCTATCCTTCCTGCTCGCGCCAGAATATCGCGCCTTGTCGGTGAGACCGTCCTCGCGAGCAGGAAGGATCTACGCAAGGCCCCCACCGTCACCCACTTCACGCTTCGCGCGGGCTAATTGAGCTGAATCAAGCTCGAGGGGCAAATGGACTTTGAAAGAGGTTCCCTTACCTAGCTCGCTGTCAACTTCGATTCTTCCGCCATGGTTTTTGACGATCCGTTCACAGATGGAAAGGCCTAACCCCAATCCTGTTTTTTTCTTCGCCGTAAAAAAGGGATGAAAAATCTTAGGCAGATTCTCGGGCTCGATGCCGAACCCGGTATCCATAACGGAAATGATCACCTCGCCTGCCGTGTCATTCTCCGGAGACTTTGATGCGGGAGATGCTCTGACCGTCAAGGTTCCACCGTCCGGCATCGCGTCGATCGCGTTCAAGTAGAGATTCACCAGCACCTGTTCCAATTGCTGCGGGTCGGCATCGACCTTGGGGAGGTGCTCATCCATTTCCGTAACCGGCTCGATCTTCTGCTTATATAAATGGTTGGCGACTAGATCCGTGCTCTTTCTCACCGCGTTTGCGACGTCCGTCGAACGACGTTCAGTGCTTGTGGGTCGGGAGAATTCCAAAAGGCTTCGTATGAGTTTTGCGCAGCGCTTGGTTTCCTCGTCGATGATCGCCAGAGACTTATACTGCGGGCTGGTGGGATCGGTCTCGCTGAGAAGGTCCTCGGCAAAGCCCATGATAATCCCGAGGGGGTTGTTGAATTCGTGGGCCATCGACGCAGTGATCTCGCCCAGGGAGACCAGACGGCCCGAGGCGATGAGCTGTTGCTCCAGCTCCAGAGCTTTCTGGCGAAGTTGCTCTTCACTCTTCAGCAACTCCGCCGCCCGTTTGCGTTCGGTGAAGTCCTCCAAGACCAGCAGAATAAACTCCGTCGGGTCCGAACCGTTGGATATCCTCCGCGCGTTAAGCAGCATGGTCCGTGGCCCGATTCCAGGAAAATCAAAATCCACTTCGAAGTCCTCGAATTTAGTATTGCTGGGCAATATATCCTCCAGCAAATCCCGCAGTTGCGGTATGTCCCACTGGCGGTGCCCCAGCTCGAAGATATGGCGGTTCTGCGTGTCCTGCGGCGAGACTTGAAAGGTCTGGTAAAAAGCCCGGTTCGCCGAAATCACGCGCAGATCGCGATCCAGAACCAAGAGCGGTTCGCGAATCGTTTGAACAATGTTTTCAGCGTAATTCCGCGCCGCCTGCATCGATTCCTCGGAGCGCTTCAGGGCGCTCACATCGGTGAACGTGAAGATCACGCCGTCAATTTTGTTGTCCAAAGTACGGTAGGGAAGGCAGCGCATCACGTACCAGTCGCCGCTGGAAGCCTGGATGTCCTTTTCAATACCGGCGAGGCTGTGGAGCACTTTTTCGGCCGCCGCCGTGAGATCGACACTGACAAACTGATGCGTTACGTGACTGAGGGGCCGGCCCACGTCCGAAGAAATCAGGTTCATGAGTTTTACCGCCGATGGCGTAAAGCGCTTGATGCGAAATTCATTGTCCAGAAAGATCGTCGCGATTTCGGAAGAATTCAGGAAATTCACTAAGTCATTGTTGACTTGGGTGATCTCTTCAACCTTCATATTGAGCTGGTTGTTGACGGTGTTCAATTCCTCGTTGACGGCCTGAATCTCTTCCTTGGAGGTCTCCAACTCTTCGTTGGTGGACTGCAACTCTTCGTTGATCGACAATATTTCTTCGTTGGCGGCCTTCAGCTCTTCGGCCGAGGTTTCGTATTCATTGATAGTCGTCTGAAATTCGGCTTTCAACGTCCTAAGCTCCAATTCCAGCTGCATCACCAGAGACTCGTCTTCGCCGATCTTTTTGGCCTGGGCCTCGGCGTGAGAAACCGCCGGGGCTTGCTCGTGTACATCCTCGAAGATAACGGCAAACAGCCGGTCGCCTCGCAGATGCCTGATCACCGGCCTAATCGTAACGTTCACCAGTAAGCTGGAATCGTCGCGATTGAACTGGACGCGTTCAAGGGTGACCGGTTCGTTTTTCTGGACCACATTGCCCAGGGCAATTCGGAACTTCGCGGCAAGCCGGTTTTCGAGCATGTTCAGCAAGTTGAGACTCGCTTCGCCGGTCGGATGCTCGAGATATCTTTGGGTGGCACCGTAGAAGTGCAGGATATTGCCTTGTTCGTCGATGAGGGCAATGCTCGCAGCGAAATGTTTGAGGAGCACGTGCTGGTTCAGTTCCGAGAGATTGAGAGAAGCGAGGGGTTCCCATTTCTGCGGCGGGGCGGCTCCCCGTGTTTTCCCGGCGAACGAAAATAAGAACTCCGAAATCCCCGGTTGGACGGAATTGTTGCGCCGGTATATTCGCCACTTGGAAGAAACCGCCGTGAACAGCCCGCTGGGGCCGGCCATACCGTCGGACTTGCCCAAAAATAAATACCCCCCCGGGTTCAGCGCGAAAGCGAACAGCGAAAGGATCCTCCTTTGCACGATCGGCTCGATGTAGATTAGAAAGTTGCGGCAACTGATCAAATCGAGTTTCGAGAACGGCGCTTCGGTGAGCAGGTTTTGGGCCGAAAAGATAATCGATTCGCGGAGCCGCTTGCTGATCTGATACGTAGAGTCCTGCTTGGTGAAAAAATCATTGAGGCGCTGCTCCGACACGTCGGCTGCGATACTTCGCGGATACATTCCTTCTCGGGCGAATTTCAGGGAGTCGCCGGCCACGTCGGATGCAAAAAGCTGGATCGGACACGTCTTGTTGGCGGCGGCAAGCTCTTCCCGTAACAGTATGGCGATGGAATAAGGCTCCTCGCCGGTCGCGCAACCGGGAACCCAAACTCGTAATGGACTATTACTGTCTCTTTCCCGAATCAACGGGGCGATGACTGTTCGCCGGAGTTCATCGAACGCTTCGGCGTCCCGGAAAAAGCTGCTGACGCCAATCAGCATGTCTTTTGCCAGGTAGTCGATCTCGTCCGGGTTTTCTTGCAGGAAGCGCAAATAATCGGAGAGCGGGGCGATATGATTGAGTCCCATGCGCCGTTCGATGCGCCGAAGCAGCGTGGTTTTCTTATAGGCGGTGAAGTCGTTTTCGTTTCGCGTGGCCAGCAAGTCGAGGATCGCATCCAGGGAGTCGAACCTTGCCGTGTCGTCGCCAATGAGCCCAGCGTAAGATTGCCGCGCATAGTTCAAAATCGCGTCGGGCATTTCCTTCAGCGGCAGCACGCGATCGACCATTCCCGTGCGGATCGCACTCCTGAGCATGGCATCGAACTGGGCGGTCTCCGGCTGCTGCACCAGGGTCATGCCGCCCGCTCCTCGGACCTCGCGTAACCCAAGCGTCCCATCCGATCCGCTGCCGGAAAAAATGATGCAAATCGCCTTCTCGTGCTTATCTTCGGCCAAAGAACGGAAGAAAAAGTCTATCGGCATCCGGGCGCCACCATGCTTCACGGGCTCGGTCAGACATAGGTGACTGTTACGGATTGTCAAAAATCTGTTAGGTGGAATGGTGTAAACGGAATTGGCTTCAACTGGCATCCCATCTTCGGCTTGGACGACGGTCATCTTGGTGCATTTGGCCAGCAGATCGGCCATATAGCTTACGTGATGAGGATCTAAATGCTGAATCACCACGAAAGCTAGGTCGCTATCGATGGGCATCGCGGAGAAAAATTCCTTCAACGACTGCAGCCCACCGGCCGAAGTACCGATACCGACTACGATGAGATCCGAATCCTGCGTATCCATTTGGGGCCTCGTAGTTAACGCAAGAGGTCTTAGCCGTTGCCCTGTGAACGGCGCTGCCCCTATATAATTAACTTACCGCCTTCAGGCATGGCGTCAATGGCATTAAATAGAGATTGACCAAGACCTGCTCCAATGCTGCCTCATCGATAATTCTTGGACGGACAAGCCCATTGATAATCCTCCATACGAGCCCCATAATCGACAACAATCCTCGATCCAACCGGTTGTATATCTCGGACACACTGCCCGGGCAAACGCTCGGCAAGATTTCGCCATCGCGTTTTAAGACACGATATACCCTCTCTAAAGCATACCGTAAACGGAGAAATAGCAAGGCGGAGATCTGTCGTCAGAAAGCTGATAGCTGCGATCGAAATAGATTTTGATGCGCCAGGCGGGCTTCTCAATGGGACAGTAAGGCGTCGACGGTGGTCTTCAGTTCAAGAATATCCACTGGCTTGGTTAGATAAGTAGAGGCACCTTTTTTCAGACATTCGGTGCGCGTATCGACGGTCGGATAGGCCGTGATCATTATCACTTCGATTGCGGGGCGGCGGCTTTTGATTTCACCTAAAAGCACGACTCCATCTATGGGAAACATCTTGATATCAAGAATAGCGAGCTGGAAAACTCGGGCTTCCAGCAAGGCGAGTGCGTCGTAGCTGTTTTTCGCCGTCATTACTTGGTAGCCCTTTTTGCTGAGAATTCTCTCGAGGAGCAACAAAAGGTTCTCTTCGTCGTCCACGATCAGTATGTTTTTCTCAAAAACCCCCTGGTCTTTTGCTGTCGACTCCATGCTTTTAAATTGCCAATCGGTTATTTGCTGATCGCGAAATAGCCCTGCCAACAGTTCATTGGCAAGTTTACGACGACCAATCTTTCTCCCGGAGCAGTAATAACAAAAGCAATCCAAATGCCAGGTAAAAAAGGGATTTTCAATAGAAGACCCGGCTGCTTGCCGGGCTGAGATTTAATCCGTGGACACTGGAAAAACAGCGCTATCGGGGTGATTTGATGATCGATGGGAAGTCGGGGTGACCAAAACCGGGATGGGTCGTTGTCCCTAAAACGGACACTTATCATGAGTCGAAAGCGTACAGTTTGGTGGGTTTAATGCCAGGAAAAAAGCGTTGGCCCCGTCATTTTGATTGGCGTAAGGCAGCTATTCTATCCTCGGTTGCCGGATGGGTCGACAAGAATCCTCCACCATCCCCGGGCGACGATTTCATAATCCATTCCAGCGTGTCAATCATTATCTCTTTTCCGTTTGAATAGCCCGCGCGCTCAAGAAGCTCTACGCCATGCCGGTCCGCTTGCAACTCTTCTGACCGGCTATAAGCGCGGGCGACCAGTGTGCCTGCTATGGGAGTGATGACGCTGCTGCCCGGAAGGATTTTCTCGAGCAAAAACACCCCCAGATTCAATCCGGCTCCCAATACCTGAGCCCGAGCGACATGGCCAAGATCGTCATGCGCTATTTCGTGAGCCAATACTCCTCGAAGATGCTCGTCGTTTGCTTTCTGGAGGAGACCCGTTGTCACGTAAAACTCACCACCGCCTGCGTTGGCAGCGTTGATGCTGGGATCGTCAATGACGGCGACACGGGCGTCCTTTAATGAGCGAGTTTTGTCGCCCGCCCGCAGCAACGGTATCATTATACTTTGAAGCCTCGCCGCTTGTGCCGGATCGAGCTGTTTGAGCTTCGGTGCCTCGGTTTGCCTCGACGGCTGGCGGGATGGTTCAGAGCTAGTCTCCAGTACGCAGCTGGCCATGAACCCAAGCATCGAGACCAACAAAAGAGTCATGCCGGATATTCTTTTTGTCAGTGTCATTTTTCGCGGAGCGGGTCGCTGCTTAAACGGCGCGAGCACGTTGAGACTTCTGCGCTGATGGTGCTTGCAAGCGCTGTTCAACAGCACTCCAATCGATATTGGAAAAGAATGCTTCTATGTATTTTGGCCGCTCGGCCGGTTTGTAATCTAAAATAAACGCGTGTTCCCATACGTCCATAACCAACACGGGGGTGTAGCCTGCAACGTTCCCGATCTCGTGTAAGGTGATCCAATGATTGGATAAACGGCCGGTAGTGGGATCCTGGTAGCAGATCGCCCAGCCGACGCCGCGCATCTTGCCGATGCCGACAAAGTCTGTTTTCCAAATGTCGTAAGTGCCGAAACTCTCTTCAGTCGCTTTAACGAAGGCAGAGCCTCGCTTAGGATCGCCGCCGCCATCTTTTTTGAGGTTGCCAAAATAGTATTCGTGCAGCACCATGCCGTTATATTCGAAACCCAGACGACGTTTTAATTCGGAATAGGCCGGCATCTCCTCTTGATCGACCTTGCCATCCTTTAAGATGGCAGAGATTTTTTCCTGAAGAACGTTGGTCTCTTTGACATAACCTTCATAAAGCTTGAAATGCATCTCCAAAGTTTGGTCCGAAATGCCATTTAGCCCGCTCAATTTAAACTTTTTGGCTTGATAAGAATTCATGCTCCATCTCCTTTCCTTAATGCTTCTTGAACTTAAGATCGTTCCTACTTAACTGAAAACAACCGCCCAAACGAAGGTTATACCTTTCGTTTGGGCATAGCTTCAGCATGAAAGGCACGCTTAAATTTGCTCATGGGAAGGTTTCCTCGTCTCGACGTCGGACTCGATACTCTCGCTTGATCTACCGATCCATTCTTTACCCTTGCTTACAACCTTTTCGGCGCCGTCGCGCAATTTGTCCGCCTGCTGATTGAGATAATCCATTCCTTCATGGGTGCGGCGGCGAATGTCCTCTCGCATTTCTTCCCCGGAGCGCGGAGCCAGCAATAAGCCGGCTACCATACCGATTCCTATGCCGATCAAAAGATATGGAAAGCTACTGAATTCATCGTTCCTAAGCATCGTTATTTCCTTTCTTGCTTATTGATACGTCATGATTTTTTCTGCACTTGAAGATTATTCTTGACCCCTTTGACTCCGCCGACCTGACGGGCGAGTTGTTCCGCTTTGGCCTTTTGATCCGCTGATTCGACAATGCCGTTGAGCGTAACCACTTGGTTGGTGGTATCGACCTCAATGCGCGTGAGGTTTGCGGTCTTATCCCCCACGAGTTTGGTTTTTACCGATGCCGTGATAGTCGAATCATCCACATACTGACCTGCGGTCTGGCCGGTCATAGATGTACACCCGCTGACAACTAGCAGGGTCGCTAATACAATCGACGATATTTTTAGTCGTGTGTTCATTACATTCCTCCTTTTTTTGACTTACTTGTTAATAGACAATAACTAACGCGGAAAATAACTCGTCATATGCGTCCCATAAGCAGCAATATGACTAGTATTAGTAAAACAAGCCCTAGACCGCCGCTCGGGTAATAGCCCCATCCCGAGCTGTAGGGCCATGTCGGCAATGCTCCGACGAGCAACAAAATAAGAATGATTAACAGAATTGTTCCCATAAGGTCTCCTTTCTTTGCTTTCGCGTGGTAAAGAGTTATTGTCGTTTTTCTTTGGTTATTTTTGGAGTGAATTCCTTACTATTGGGCTGGTTGGGAGATCTCTACCGTTGAAGGGCAGGTCTTCAAGAAAATCGTAGCCGCTCGCGATTTTCTTACCGGTGGGCCTTCGAAATCCTTCCACGCGCGGAACTTTGCCGATTCTTGCGAGGACATCCATAATCCGGCTTGCCGTACCCCAGTCACTCCACAAGAGATTGTCAATAGGAAGAGCGACTAAACTCGAAGGATAATGTTTGACCATCGGCTCGAGAAACTCTTTCGAAAAATTCATCGGCTTTAAGCGCTGGTAGATGTTTCGAACCAAGTCTGTTTCGCCGGGAGTTCCGAGCACTTCATAAACTTGTTGAAACTGACGGTAAAGCGATGGGATGAGTTTGCTCATCCAATGCAACATGGTTTTGGTTTTGAAGGCTATGATCATTGTATTCCACAGCCCTCCGGCTCGAATCAGACGACGGGCAGTCTTTTTATCCGGCTTCTCTATGAACCATGAGATCTCTGACATGTCCGGCCCGATATCCAATAACTGTTTATTCGGCAGAAGATAGCCGTACTCGGGCTCATCTCTATCCGGTTTCACGCCTAATAGGATTAACCGAGAGGGATCCCGTTTGACCGCCAGACACGCCAAACGTGCATGATCCATCAGTCGATCTTCCTCCCAGATAAAATGGTCCGATGGCAGAACCAATACCAAAGAATTCGGATACCGTTTGTACAGGTGCATCAAAGGAAAAAGCAGCCCGGGGCCGGTTTCCTTGTTTTCCGGTTGGACTATAACGGTATCTTTAGGCCTGCAGGAGCATTGTTGCCTTGCTTCGGGATATCTTAAATGGGACTCAGTGATAATGGTCAGCACGCGCTCCGAAGGAATCAGTTTTTCGGCGCGCTGTAAGGTATGCTCCAACATCGAACGGCTGCCGATAAAATTGACGTACTGTTTGGGCAACGTCCCTTTCCCCAACGATTTGATGAATGGCTGGAGGCGTTTGCCCTCGCCTCCAGCCAAAACAAGCCCGCAAAACACTTCCTCATCGTTGCAGTGACCGACGCCGTTTTGGGTCCCCTCCGCTATCGGAAAATGAAAAGTACTCTTCTTCTCCACGAAATTCACCTCTTCCGCATCCTCCCCCAAGCGGGAGAAGTTCGATCAGATTACTCTTCCTTTTCGCGCGGCCTCCGCTTCTGTCTCCTGGCGCTCAAACCATTGGTCAGCCCAGCGACTTACCTCTTCTTTCCGGTCGCCGTATCTGGTTTGCAACGTCCCCTGAAACTTTTGATAGTCACCTTCGATTTGCAGCAAATCATCATCCGTAAATTTGCCCCATTGCTTCTTTAGCTCGCCTTTAAATTGTGTCCATCTACCCTTGAACTGATCTTTGTTCATAAGTGCTCCCTTTTGTGTTGTCTTCTCTTTTTTTTGATGCTTACTAGGCAGCCGGTTTGACATCGATTTTATCGTTGACTGTAATCCCCGATTGCGCACTCTTGGCCAATTCTACAGCTTTGGTCCGCATGTCCTGGGAGCGTACGGTGCCCGAAATTGTCACCTCGTTCTTATCCGCATTCGCATCCACGTCCAGCTTGGCATCCTTCAGTTGCGCATCGCTCTCAAGCTTTGCCCGCACCGCTTTCTCCAAATCAGAATCGCTCATCTTGGATGCGCTTGGAGTTGCAGACGGACTTGGAGTTGCCTGGCTTGCTGGTTGTCGGCTGCGGTCATCGCACCCGCCTAAAATCAGATTTAAACCCAACAATAATGGGGTTAACCAAATAAATTTTTTCATGGCTCCTCCTTTTTTCTTTTCAGCTCGATTCATGTTTCATGTGATTACACAAAGGATGTGCCAACAGCGCATCATCGCTATTTTTTAAAGATTTATTTCTTGCCTGAGCTATTGGGGAGTAACTGTGTCAGAAGTGTTCTCACAGATGGAAGGAAAAAAACAGACGACAACTATCTCGGTGAAACGTCCAAAGAAGATCGTTCGTCGATTTCGGCTATCTATTATTTATCTATCCGATTGTCTACTAGCGTTTTGTCAGAAAGCAGACAGAACTGCCGATAGTTGAATCCCAAGATCAGTTTGTGCGGTGATGGGTTCGAACAAAAAACTTTCGCTCAGGGTCGGCGGTGTTGATGGTCGAGAGTGTTTGCTTCGAACTGGTTCTGGAGCAGTTGGTAGGTTTGGACGGTAGTAATTTGCTTGTTTGCTTGGCAGGTTATTTTGTCAGAAAGCGTCCCCCGAAGTTGTCGGCAGGAGCTGAAACCACATTCTATAAAAGTGGAAAGCCGTGCGTGTCGTGTTTAAAATTTAATTGCAATTACTTTTTATGTCTTTGCATGGTTTTTGCTCATTTCTAGAATC
>Ga0209382_10006765_pt1 | contig 14708 bp, 7 predicted proteins | sample SoiMetdeltSBSDD5_FD_187599 | JGI IMG/M metagenome (GOLD analysis project Ga0209382, IMG submission 187599) | Bulk soil microbial communities from a Populus tree surrounding site in Tennessee, USA - Soil MetaG P. deltoides SBSDD5 (SPAdes) (version 2) | ecosystem: Environmental > Terrestrial >... | reverse complement strand
AGCTGTGGAACGATTTGCCCCTTGAAGACTCGAAGATTGCTGAGTTGTTACAACAGACTCGGCAACAGGTCATCAGTGCGCGCCAATCGGCGCGTAGACGATTGGCGCGGCGATTGAAAGGTTTTATTTGAAAAGCCGGCGCCTATATTCGGCGACTTTGGGCAACTTACGCTAATAAGAAGACAACGGGATCCCTGGTTGTGAGGTAATGAGACTTGTCCGTACATCTTACTCAAACCCAGATTGAAGACTACGGCCGTCATACGCTCCCGGCGGCGGAACTCCTATCCGTATCCAGGCACATGCGAGATTGCGAAGCGTGTCGCTTAAAGGTCGAACGAGTGTTGGATGATGATGAGATGTTCTATACGCTGAAATCCGAAGTGCTCAGCGTTTCGGCAGAGACGGCCGCTTCATCCGCGGAGCAGGCGCACCTGACTTTTGAGCGGACGGCTGCGTATGTTGATGAGACTCTGGCGGGGGAGGAACTCCGGGTCGTCACGGATCATTTAACCGGTTGTGAGCAGTGCGCCATGGCGGCGGATGACTTGCGCGCTTTCAGAAACCAGGTTATGCCCGGACTCGATCGCGAATATCGACAGCCTACGTCGCCTGCTACGACTGAAAACCGTTGGCGCCGTTTTGTCGCGGATATGCGCGCTCGCTCTCCGAGGCCTCCCGCGCTGGTCGTCGGTACCGCGCTGGCGGCGCTCTTGATGATCGCCGCCGGCTGGCTGATTTGGCGGGCGATGGAACAGAACGGGAAGAACCCGAAGATGGCCCAAACGACTCCATCGCCAACCACACCGGTTGTAACTCCGGTTGTTTCGCCCACCCCGACACAAGAAGGCGCCGCGACGGTCATTGCGCAGCTCAATGATGGCGCCGGCCAGGTGGTGTTGGATGGAAACGGTAAGCTGTCGGGTGTTGATCACCTGCCTCCTGGTTACCAGCAAATGATCAGGAATGCGCTCGGCTCTCGGCGGCTCGAAAAATCGCCGCTCCTGGCAGGGTTGGCCCGACCTGATAGTTTATATATGAGAGGCGGCGGCAACCGAGGCGATAGATTTTCAGTGATCAACCCCGTCGGAATAGTTATGCTCTCTGATCGCCCTACTTTCCGCTGGTCGCCGTTGAAGGGCGCGACGAGCTACGTCGTTGAAGTTTACGATGCTAAGCCCAGGCAGATAATCACCAGCCCACAACTTGCCGACACTTCGTGGACGGCGACACAATCCCTCAAACGTGGCAGAATCTATTCCTGGCAAGTAACAGCCATCAAAGGGGGAGAAGAATTCAGCTCTCCGCGTCCGCCTGCGCCGCAGGCGAAATTCCGTATTCTCGATGAGACCCTGGCAAATGAATTAGATCAAGCGCGGAGGGCCTATGCATCATCGCATTTGACGCTGGCGCTGCTCTATACAAAGGTCGGGCTGCTTGATGACGCTGAACAGGAGTTCCGCGAGCTGCAAAAAGCCAATCCGCACTCAGTGATTTCTCTCCGCCTGCTGACCTATATAAAGGCGATGCGCCGATAACATCCTCCTTTCCGGTCGTCGAAAGTAGCGTATTGCTCGCCAAAAAAATATTTATAGCTGGCGGCTACATGCAAGGGAGTTCGGCAACTTCTTTTGTTGAGTTCGATACGCGAATTCGACCTGTGGAGTAAGTTCCAGTCTGCGGGCCGCCACCCGAGCCGGAGTTTACCCGCGCCATGGAAAAGCAGGGAGATCGTTATGACTAATCCTAAAAATTTCGTCAAACTGGCGGAAATAGCGCGCTGGCTGCTGATCGCGGCATTCAGTTAACTGAAACAGGAGAGACGAATGATAATCACAAATCCAACACAAGAAACGACCAAACCGCGTTACAGCTACCAGGAAACGCTGGCCGCTTCGCAAAAGGCGAACTGGCTCCTCGAGGACATCATCGGCGGCGACAAGCGGCTCGACTTCGCCCAGCCCTTCATGCCGGAATCGTTCGCGCGGGTGGAGGAACTCAGCTTCCTGGCGCCAGCCGAAAAGCTGAAGCTGAATCAGATTCGCGGCTTCGACTACCTTTGCGCCTTCGGTCTGGTCGAGGAGTTCATTCTGCCCTTCGTGCTCGATCACGCGCGCCCGCAATTACAAGGCGACGATTATCGCGTGCGGGCCTTCTTGGCTTTCGCCGCCGAAGAGGCCAAACACATCCACCTCTTCAAACATTTCCGCGAGGAGTTTGAAAATGGGTTCGGGGCGGAATGTCTGTGCATCGGCCCGCCCAGCGCCATCGCCGAGGCCATTCTCGCGCACGACCCGCTGGCCGTGGTCCTGGTCATCCTGCACATCGAATGGATGACGCAAAAGCACTACACCGAAAGCGTGCAGGACGACCGGCGACTCGACGCGCAGTTCAAGAGCCTGCTCAAGCATCACTGGATGGAAGAAGCGCAGCACGCCAAACTCGACACGCTGATGGTCGAAGCGCTGGCCGAAGGGCGCGGCGAAGCTGAGCTGGAAAAAGCTCTGGATGAGTACCTGGAGATCGGCGGCTTCCTCGACAGCGGGTTGCGCCAGCAGGCCGAGTTCAATTTGGAAAACCTGCGCCGCTCGACGGGTCGCAGGCTGACCGAGGATGAGCGCGCTGAATTCGTGACCAGACAACACCAGGCGCTGCGCTGGACGTTCCTGGGTTCCGGTATGACCCACGCGAACTTCCTGTCCACGCTGGAACGGCTGTCGCCAGCCTTGCGGAAACGCCTCGAACAGGTCGCGCCGGTTTTTTGTTGAACGCGCTGAAGTGACGCGCGCGACACTCCCCAGTAGGCCGGGGTCGCGCGCCGGGCGGCGGGAAATGCCGCGTTCTTACGCCGCGACATATTTGGAAGTCACGCCCACGCTCGCCTGAACAGGTCGCCGGCGCCGATTCCCAGGGGCAGAGAGAGCAACCAACTTACCGGAGGGCGAGTTGATTACCTGCCATCGCCCACTAACACGAATCCAGCCCAGTAGAACGGATGGTTGGTATCGGGATTCTTCATCATCTTTATGGCAGCTCGCCGCAAGCTTTCTGCCTTCGTCAATTTGCCCTCCGCGCGCGGCGCTTGCAGTTGACGATGAAAACCGAGCATCAGATCGCGCGCGCTGGCCGATTCCACTTCCCACTGGCTGACCACGGTCGCGGGCGTCCCGGCCACAAACAGCGCCCACGTCAGCCCGATCACACCTTCGCCCGCGCTCGTCCGGCCGCGCGCCGTCTCGCAGGCCGAGAGCACCGCCAGGTCGGCTTTCAAATCGAGTTGCATCAACTCCCAGGCTTCGAGCAGCCCGTCTTCATTTTTATCTCCCTGAGCCAGCGCCAGGTATGAATACATCGGCGAGGCGTTGTTCAATACCCCGTGTGTAGCGAAGTGGAGAATCCGGGCCTGTCCGGCTTCAGCCTTGAGGCGGTCCTCGCGGGCATCCGCGCCGACATAAACCTTGCTGCGCCGCGCTCCATACAACCGTCCAAGCGCTCGGACCTCAGTTTCGGCTTCGGGCAACGGGGAGAGCTTTTCATCGCGCATCGTCAGACGGGCTCGCTCAACCGTCTCCTGGCCGATGAGCGGATTGCCGAGCGCCAGTAAAGTCGAAGGCGCCGCCACGGCCCTGCGCTTGTCGCTGCGCGCCCTCATTTCACGCAAGACCGTCAGCGAAGGCGCATAAGAGACTGCGCTCCTTTCAATCACATAACGGTCTCCCTCATCGAGCAGCGCCTGGAAGGGCAATTCCCAGAGCCGGTCGTCAGGGACGATAACCAGGCTGGATTTGCCGCGCAGCAGCGATCGAGCAGGCTTGAGCAGGAGGTCATAAAGTTTGTGAGCCGAAGCGCGGAAGTCGAGATTGCGTTCGGCGATTCGTCGCCGAACGCTTTCGATCTGCTTTGCCAAATCAATTCGTTTGATCGGGATGGTGAAGACATTCGTCTCGGCCGCTCCTCCCTGGGGTTTGGTCACGACGAAAAGGTAGGTCGCCTCATCAGTCACGACGTATTCGAGTAGCGCGCTTGTGGCGTCGGGCAGCAGCGTCTCCAGCTCTTCTGTTTTGATGATCGAAGCTTCGCCGCGGTGTACTTTCAGTTCGGGGCGCGTCGTGTAGAGCGAATTCTGAAAGGCTTCGTAATTGCGGCGGGCCTTTTCAAGTTGTGGTTTGATCTCGCTGATACGCTCGGCATCCGGCTTGTTCGATTGCGCGGCGCGGATCAGTTGCGTGTTGAGCTGAGTTAGTTCCGACTTTAGCTGGCGTTCCTCTTCCCGCTCCTCAACGGTCATAGCATTCTGAATGTCGGCTCTACCGTGCTGTAACACATCCAGTAGCGCCCGCCCTTTAGCGCGCTCAACGTAAGCCAGAGCCGCGCCGAACTTGTTCTGATCGATTAGTAACCTGACCAATTCGTGGTAAGCTGAGGTCCTCTTCTCAAAATATCCTTGCGCCTCCTGCTCGCCTCCCGCCACATGGATCCGCAGGGCTTCGATCGTGGTGACGGCTTCTTCAAAGGCTTGACTGGCGAGAGCCGGGCGAGAGAGTAGCCGCTGGGCTTTTCCCATATAAGTGAGCGCGGTCGAGAGCATTTCAAGGCTGCCAATTCCTTTGGCTATTTCCGTCGCGCGCTCACTGGCCTCCAAAGCTTGCGCTGGTTTGCCCTGAAGCAAATAAACCTTTGTCAGGCCGTTTAGTGAATCGCACTCTATTTCCTTATTTCCAATCGCCCCAGTTACCCGCAAGCTCTTATGGAAGTACTCCGATGCTAAATTGTAATCGCCCTTTTCTAAATACACACCGCCGAGGAGAACTAATGAGCTCGCGATTTCTACTTTGGCGTCTGACGCCTCATATATTGCAAGGCTCTTTCGGAAAAATTCCTCTGCTAACTTATAGTTGCCTTGCGCGAGATGAATATCGCCAAGAGCATCCAGCGTCCGACCTTGCTCCACGCGCCTACCTGTCTGCTCCTTGAGCGCCAGACTCTCTTTGTAAAACTTTATAGCCAGGTCAATATTACCTTGCCAGTGCTGAATGATCCCAAGATTATGGAGAGTACTCCCTTCACCTCCTCTATCGCCTAATTCTCGATAGTGGGCCAGGCTCTTTTGATGATATTCCGCTGCCAAACTATAGTTACCTTGGCCGATGTAGATGTTACCAATATTACCTAGCGCCATGGCGACCAAGGACTTGTTCTCTTGGACTTGAGCTATTTCCAGGGCTTTCTTGTAGGACGCAATTGCCTGGCTCAGATCGCCTTGCTTTTGATAGAGCAACCCCAGGTTATTCCACGTGTACGATATCGATCTCAGATCCGCTATCGCCTCTTTGAGTCGTAGGCTTTTTTGGAGTGATTCGAGGGCTAAATTGTAGTTGCCCTGGTAGGTGTGGACAAGCCCGATGTTATTCAACGATGAGCCTAACCCCGATGAATCGTTAATTTTTTCCGCGACGCTCTGCGCGATACGAAACACATTCATCGCTTTCGGGTAAAGACCTTGTGAGCCATAACGAATCCCCTCGTTGTTGATGGCCTTAGTTAATTCTCTCGACCACAGGTCTTTCTCAGCTTCCAGGAGTGTGTCTCGCTCTTTTTCGGTTGCGGTTGCCGTGAGCGCTTTGGCCAGATTCTCAAATGCGGATTCTTCACTCCACACACGCCAGCCTCCATTTTCTCTGGCGCAATTTATCACGCGCTTAAGCAATCCGAATCCGGGCGCCGGTTTGCCGGTCTTCGCCTCCGTCGCATTGATCTCGACATCCACGCGCAGCCTCGCCTTATCGCCGTCTATAGTCACTTTGTAGACCGTCACTTTTTTAACTTCGATCTTCTCATGGCCTGCGAAAAGCTCCTGCGTTTCCTGTTTACGCGATTCGAGATCGGGGGCCTTGGGGGTCCACAGCCGCAGAAAGCCGTCAAGGTCTTTTGCCGCCCAGGTGAAGAAAAAGGATTCAGCAAGCGATAGAAGCGCAGCTTCATCGGCTGAATATTGCGCCGCTGTGGCGGGCGCCGCCGATTGAGACTGAGCTGAGGTAGGGATGATGAAAGTAAGGCCCGAGGCCAGAAAGCACAGCGATATGCGTAATGTGAATGACATAGAACATACTCCCTTCCAGCTGTCGAAAGTACCGTATTGATCGCCGAAAAAATATTTATATGAGACGCCTATATATAAGGGAGTTCGGCAACTTCCCTTGTTGAGTTCGATATGCGAATTCGGCCTGCGGAGTAAATTCCTGTCTGCCGGCTGCTACACGAGCCGGAGTGTACTCCGCGCTATAGAAAAAGCAAGGGGTAGCGGACAGAACGGGACTGAGATTTCGAAGTTCGCTCTCAGCGCGGCGCCTGCTTCGAGTTGACGGTGACGGACGCGGGGGCGCTCACAACCACGGCGAAAGCCTGCCCATAAGAAGGAACATGGCCAAATGAACGAACTTGTGGAGCTCATTAAAAAGAACGCGCAGCTCGTCGTCGACCGATTGGGACGGTTGAGCGATGTGAACTTCGGCTTGAACAGAGAGTCTGTCGCCTGGGTCGAAGGCTTCATAGAACGTCATCGCGCACGTCCTGATTTTGACCCGGCTACCGTTAATAACCTGGTGAATCCCCTTGGCTCGTTTCTCGGTGAATGCATCATTGCAAACGCGGGTGGCTCTTGGCGCTGGTCGGACGAAGATCAGACCTGGAGCGTCGCCTTCTCCGACAACAGTCACGCATTCCCATTTGTGAAGGTCAGTAAACTGTTTGCGAACGGCTTGGAGGGCGGCGAGTCAATCCTAAGCTTCTACGACGTTACGGTTGGCTATCTCTCCAATGCTAAGCTTAACCGTAGCGACGCGGTCTTGTTGCGCGCGGAGAGGTCGGATGAGATCCCGACGCCAACAGAGGCCGACTCCAACTTGCTCGACCCCCATTCCGCCCCCACTTTGATACTGACTCTGCCTCAACTGCGGGACTGACCCTCATAAGGTAGTTATCTGCCGTCGCCCACAAACACAAATCCCGCCAAGTAGAAAGGGTGATTGGTCTCTGGATTCTTCATCAGCTTTATGGCCGCTCGCCGCAAGCTTATCGTTTGAAACTTTATTGTCAGAGTACAGCTGCCGCCGATTTCGATGCCACATCTTAAGTTGTCCCGACTTAACGCTCCTTTAACGGCGGGCTAAATCTTTGCGGCGAGAGTTGACTCTTTCCCTCTTCGATCACATAAAACCTGTCCGCCGCCACGTCGCGGAAGACCTGACGCTGTCCGCCGGGCCATGAGACTTCGACGCTCTCGGCGCCCACGTTTTGCCCGAGGCCGAAATGGGCGCGCAGATCGCCGTGCGAAAAGTAACTCCCGCCCGCCGAAATCTCGCGCATCTGCGCGAGGCCGCCCGCTCGCACGCGGACGCGAGCGCCCGTCGCGTCGCGGTTGCTCTTGGCGCCTATGAGTTTGAAATTGAGAAAATGAGCGCTCGCGCCGCCGTTGCGCAGCAGCAGAGGCTGGTCGCCGTTGTTGGACACGACGACATCCAGATCGCCGTCGTTGTCGAAATCAACGAACGCCGCCCCGCGTCCCGCGTAAGGCGTCGCGAATCCGTCGCCCGAGACCTTGGTTACTTCGACGAATTTGCCCGCGCCGTTGTTGCGGAAGAGTTGATTGATCTGTTTGTAGCGGACGGGCGAGGCCAGTTCGATCTCTGGGTAGACGTGGCCGTTGGCTATGAAGAGGTCGAGCCGGCCGTCGTTGTCGAAATCGAAGAACCCGCCGCCGAAGCTAAGTACGTTTTTGGTGGCCTGGCCCACGCCGACCTCATAGCTGACCTCTTCCAGAAAGCCTTTGCCGTCGTTGCGCCAGACGCGGTCTGGCATGTCCTGATAATCGGAGATGTACAGGTCCAGCCAGCCGTCGTTGTCATAATCGCCCATCGAGATGCACATCGCGGCCATCGTCTCGCCGTTCGAGCCGAGCGCCATCCCGCTGATCATCGCCGCCTCGGTGAAAGTCCCGTTGTGGTTGTTGCGATAAAGATAGGCCTCGACGCCGTCGTTGGCGACGAACAGATCGGGCCATCCGTCGTTGTCGAAGTCGAAAGCGCCGACCGACAGATTCTTCCCCTTCGGCTGATAAATCTTCGCCGCTTTCGTCACGTTCGTAAACGAGCCGTCGCCGTTGTTGTGATAAAGGATCGCCGGAGTCCCCTGATAGACCGACGGCGGGCAACTGGTCGGGACTCCGGCGCCGATTTGGCAGACGCGCCGGCTGCCCGGGCCGAAATTGACATAGCTGCCGACGTAGAGGTCGAGAAGGCCGTCGCGGTCGTAATCGAAGAAAGTCGCGCCCGAATGGAACGGCGCGTCGAAGTCCATCGCGCCCACTCCGGCTTTATCCGTCACGTCTGTAAACGAGCCGTCACCGTTGTTGTGGTAAAGGACGTTCTTTCCGTATTGCGTGACGTAAAGATCGGCGCGCCCGTCATTATCATAATCGCCGGCCACGCAGCCCAGTCCGTACCCGGTTCCGGGCGCGCCGGCTTTATCCGTCACGTCTGTAAACGAGCGGTCACCGTTGTTCCGGTAAAGCGCGTTGCGCTTTTGGAGGCCGCGTTGATAAAGATCACGCCCGTTGATGAAGTAGATGTCTTGATAGCCGTCGCCGTCGTAATCGAGAACGCACACGCCCGGCCCCGCTTCTTCCAGGATCGTCGAAGTTCCGTTATTGCCTTTGAAATGGCTGAAAGTAATGCCCGCCGCTTTTGTGACGTCTGTGAATTGAGTCGTAGCGGCGGGCTGGGCGCTGACAAGCAGCGAGATGGGGAGTGTGAGAAGCGACAGGCTTAGACGGATGAAGAGGGACATATTTATGGTTCGGCCTTCTGTGGGCCCAGGACGCCTGTTTGCACGTCCTGTTTCATCTGCCGCGCCTTCTCGGACGCCTGTTTGAAGGCCGTCGATTGTCTTTCTGCTTCCTCCTTGCGACCGGTGCGGCTGTAGGCGATGGCCAGGTGGTAATGCGCCGCCGGATTTTCAGGCTGAAGCTTGACGGCCTGTTCGAGCGGCTTGATCGCTTCTTCGAATTTGCGGTCGGAGATCAGCGAGCGCCCCAGGCCGATGTGAGCGTCGGCGAAGTCCGGGTTCAGCCGCGCCGCCTTGGAGAAATGGTCGGCGGCTTGCGCCCAGTCGCTCGCCTGTCGCGCCATCTCGCCGAGCACGTATTCGGCGCCGGCGTTGCGCGGATTGATCTTCAACTCTTCTTCGAATTCGCGTCGCGCCTCGTCGCGGACGGGCGGCGTCAGGTCGTTTTCCGGCAGCGAAAGCAACAATCTTCCCAGACGGTAATGTATGCCCGGCAGGTTGGGGGTTTGCGCCAGGACAGCTCGATACTCCGCCGCCGCTTCATTCCAGTGTTCCTGCGTCTCCAAAGCCTCGGCGTTGAGCAATCGCACCTGATAAGAAGCGGGGGCGTTGATCAATAAATCCTGCGATGATTTCAGAGAGAGGTCTGAATAGACGTGGACGGCTTGATAAAGCACTTCGGCGTCTTGGGGGAAATCGCGCGTCAGCGCCCGGATGAAATCAACCGCGTCTTCGGGCTGGCCGATCTCCATCGCGCAGCGCACTCCGGCCAGGCCGGCGGAACGTTTGAGGTCAGGATTCGCAATGCGCGGCAGCTCTTTTTTGAGCAGTGGAACCGCTTCGCGACAGCGCCCCGCTTCGGCCATCGCCGCGCCGCTCATCGCCGGCGTAGCCGGTTTGCGCGCGCCCTGCGCTGTCGCGCCTGAGGCCAGCAGGATTATCGGCAATACGGCCGAGCAGATTGTTGTGATAAACCTTTTTTCAAACATAGGGCAAAGACGATGGGACTTGGTAGAGACGCAAAATTTTGCGTCTCTACCTATAAGTCCCATCCATCCTCAGAAGAGGAACTTCAGCGCCAGTTGAATGACCCTGCTCCCTTGCGAACTGGTAATTCGTCCTAGATCAGGACCCAGGCCGATGCCTGGCGAATTGAGTATCGGCGTGTTCGTGAAGTTGATGAACTCGCTTCTGAACTCGATTCGCTTGTTCTCGATCACGGGGAAGAATTTCTGGAAGCTAAGGTCCAGAGTGCTCAGCCCAGGCCCGCGGACAGTGCCGACTCCGCAAGAGCCGAAGCTGGCCGGCGCCGGAGCGCTGTAAGCGGTCGGGTCGAACCATTGGATGCCAGTCTTGCCAGACGCGGGCTGCCTACCAAACACTTTGGCCGGGCCGGTGCAGTTGGCGCGCGCGCCTCGTGAATTGGTTCCCGAAGTGTCGTCGGCGAAGATCGTCAGCGGGAATCCGCCGTGAGCCTGATAGATGCCGCTGACTTGCCAATTGCCGACCACCGCGTTGACCACGGGGTTCAGCTTGTCGCCGAACTTCTTGCCGCGTCCGACAGGTAATTCATAAACGGCGTAGACCGACAACAAGTGTTTGGAGTCGTAGAAGGTCGGCCCCCACTCGGCATTGCCGTTGTAGAGGTTCTGCCAGTAAGGCGACGACGGAGTTGTCTGGCCGCCCCACGAGCCGTAATAACCGCTGGAATTGGCCATGGCCTTTGAGAATGTGTAGGCGACCTGGGCCTGTAGACCCTGGCCGAACCGCTTCTTCAAGGTCGTTTGCAGCGCATCATAGCGTTGGTTTCCGTTCGACTCGGTCCCTGAAATCTGGCCGATATTCTTCAGCGCGGGGTTGCCTGACAGGTATGGGCTGGGAGCCGTGATGGGTTTCCCATCGGCGCCACGACCCAGCAGTTGGAGTTGGAAGTATGGCATCGGGACCATCAGGTGAGTTCCGTGTTGTCCGACGTAGCCGACTTCCAGAGTTGTGTCTGCGGTGAACTGACGCTGCACCGACAGGTTCCACTGCTGCACGACGGCTGGTCTGACTTCCGGGTTCCATAAACGGATGACCGCCCCGGCGAAGGGATCAGACGGCGAACTCAGCACGGTCAGCCCCTGGCCTGTGCGCGAGCCCGGCAACGCGCCGGTGTAAGTAGTGTTGAATTCGGTCGTGAACGGCGGGTTGAGCGGCAGACGGAGGTTGGTGCCCGTGCCTTCCAGGTACGATGAGATCGTGTAGGCGGCGCGGATCACAGTGTTGCGGCCCAGAGCTTCAGGAGTCCAGGCGAAGCCGATGCGCGGCTGGAAATTGCCGATCGCCGTATACGTATTGTTGTATAAGGCGCGATTGTTGTCATAGATCGTCGCCGGACTGTTGCAGCCGAAATCCGGACGGCCCTTGCCCGCGCATTGCAGCTTGCCGCTGACGGGGTCGAAGTTGACCTGACGGTCATTGATTTCGACCCAGGGCGTATGGGCTTCATAGCGCAGACCCAAATTGAGCGTCAACCCCTTTGTAGCGCGCCAGTCGTCCTGGAAATAGCCCGCGAAGACGTGAGAGCGGTGTCCCCACGAGCCTGTATTGACGCCTCGCCCGAGGGCGTCCGGCAGGCCCAGCAGGAAGTCGGCTTCGCCTCGCCCGACGTCGCTGCTGGCGACGGCCAACGGATCAGGGCCTGCGGAGAAGCGCCCGCTGAAGTTCATGAAGCCCGTGCGCCCGTTGTTGCCGGCGTAAAAGATGTTGAGTCGGTTCCGTTTGTATTGGAAACCGGTGTGGAAGATGTGCTGTCCGTTAGTGATGATAAGCGAGTCTTCGAGCTGGATCACCGTGTTAGCGAACCGCTGTTGATCGCCGATGTTGGAGCTGCCTAACCCGTTGGCCTTCGCCGCGCTGAAGTTGATTGCGAAGAGACCAGGCCCGCGATCATTGCCATTATTGATGCCCAGATCCTGCGCCACACTCCCAAGCCCTTTGTCCAGGCCGCCGTTGTTGACCAGCGTGTAGTTGACGCCCAGTCGGGCCTCGTTGACAAGTCGAGGGCTGAACGTCCGCGTCCAGTTGGCGACACTGGTGTAGGTCGGGGCGCGGAAGAAGCTGTCGAAGAAGAGCGGGAAGGAATTAGTCCCACCATTGTCCTGACGGCTCCGCGAGAACCGTCCGAAGATGCGATCCTTCTGCGACCGGTTGTAGTCGATCTTGACGTCACCTTGATCGCCGTGTGTGAAGTTGCGTGAGGTGTTGAGCTGATTGTTTTCGATCCCATCGTTGATCGGCGCCGGATAGAACTTCGAATTGAACAGGGTCTTCGCCACGGGATCGATCAGATTCGTGGGAATCTTATTGAACGGGAATATCACCCTCTTGCCGTTCGCATCCAGTTGAAAAGGATTGTAAAGCTGCGCCCCACTGCCTACGCAAAGGCCGCTGGCGTCGTACTTGGAGCAAATGGCTGAAAAATCGCCCTGCCGCTGCGCGTTTGTGAGGACGGTGATCGCGCCGGTCGCCGCCGGGACGTTGTAGCGCAGCCCCTGGTAATCGGCGAAGAAGAACAATTTGTCTTTGATGATTGGTCCGCCGACGCTGCCGCCGAACTGATTCCAGCGCTCCTTGGGCTTCGCGGCGCCGGTGAGGTTGTTGCTCCAACTGTTGGCGTTCAGCACGTCGTTGCGGAAGAACTCGAAAGCGCTGCCGTGGAATTCATTAGTTCCCGACTTGATGGACACGCTGATGATGCCGCCCTGGAAGGAGCCGAATTCCGCAGAGGCGTTGCTGGTGATGAGATTGAACTCCTGAATCGCTTCGGGGCTGGGGGCATAACCGACCAGGTTGTCCGAGACCTGGTTGTTGTCCAGGCCGTCGAGCAGGAAGTTGTTGGCCTGCTCGCGGTTCCCGTTGATGTAAGGCCGGCCGCTGTTGGCCGACGTTCCCGCTCCGGTCAACGTCATCGGGTTCGGGTTGATGCTGCCCGGAGAAAGCAGTGTCAATTGAACATAGTTTCTCGACGCCAGCGGCAGCGTCACGTTGGTACGTGAATCGATCACCGTGCCCAGTTGCGTCGTCTCCGTCTGGAGAAGCGGCGGCATCGCCGCGATCTCCGCCACCTGGGTGATCTCGCCGATCACCAGGTTGAAATCCAGCCGGGCCGCCTGGTTCAGTTCAAGTTGCGTATGACGGACGGCGGTCCGAAAGCCCTGGGCTTCGACTCTCACTTCGTAGTTCCCGACCGGGACGCGAGGCAGATTAAAGGCGCCTTCGGAGTTGGTCTCCGTCGTCCATACTGTTCCGCGCGCTTCGTCCTTGGCCGTCACTTTCGCGTTGGCCACGGGCGCGCCGTTTGGGTCTGCGACGCTGCCCAGGATCGCCGCCGTCACCTGCTGTCCCATCGTGGTCGCCGCAGAGGCTACTATCAGAATCAGCAGAGTCAGGATCGGGACGAACTGGGCGAACGGCGCATTGAATCGCCGTGTTTGGCTTCTCATTATTATCCTCCGGGTTGATTATCCTCGTCGTTTCTGACAAAAGATAAGTTGAATCATGTCGGAGCCGCCGACCTGTCGGACCTGGCCCGCAACGCCTTTCGTGTCCGGCCGGGGGCCGGCTCCGGTGGTGAGAATCCTGCGCCCCGTTTTGCGGGGCGCAGGGTTGATCAAAAATTCATCCCAGCAAAGCCTGATTCTACTGATCTATTCCTCCTTCCATTCGCCATGTGAGATTTGAGATTCGCCGTCGCCAGGCATTCCCCCGAAATTCATTGGGCAACGCCTTTGGTGTCCGATCGCTCACGCCGGCTCCGGTGGCGAGAATCTTGCGCCCCGTTTTGCGGGGCGCAGGGTTGATCAAAAGTTCATCCCAGCAAAGCCTGATTCTACTGATCTATTCCTCCTTCCATTTGCCATGTGAGATTTGAGATTCGCCGTCGCCAGGCATCCCCCCAAGATTCATTGGGCATTGAGTGATTTGCCCTGCCGGCAATGACCAATCTCAAATCTCATATGACAAATGAATGTCTCTTCCTCTTGCGCCAGTCATTGTGGCCGGGCCACCTCGGCCAGGGTTTTGACGCGCTTCTGCCATTCTAGCGGCGGTTGGCCGCGCAGTTGGGGCAGTTCGATCGCGGCGATCACCAATTGCCTGACGCTCGGGAGGATGGCGAATTCGACGGCCGACGGCTTCGGCTTTGCCGCCTGCTGAAGAATCGCCATTCTGACTTCACCCCACTGGCCGTCCGGGGCTTTCGATTCGGCCAGACAGGCGAGCGCCTCCAATCCGGCCTGGGCTAGGTCGGACAACTCCGCGGCCAGAGGCTCGGCCTCGCGCAAGATTGCCGAGCGCCCGGTTATCGCTTCAATCGCGGGCCGCGCGTCGCGCCATTTGGCGAGCGTCCGTTCTAATTCTTCCCGGTTGGTCCGAAAGCGCGGCGCGTCGGCCAAAAAGCCGGCGACCAGCGCGGCGAAGTGGCGGGCGGCCTCACTGTCGGGCCTCGCCGCGTCGACGAAGCCGGTCAGCGGCGAGAGCATCGTCGTCGGGCGCTGTTGGCCGCGGTTGTATTGCTTGACCGGCTCGACCACCGATACCAGCGTCTCCAATGGGCCGATCTCCTTGCCGCCGGCCATACGACGCAGCAGCGAGCGGAAATTTTTCTCGTGCGTGAGTCCGAGCTCTTCGAGTCGCACGCTCGTGACCGCCAGTCGGCGGTACATGTCGTCGACGTCGGCGACCGAGCGAGGCGACCAGAACCGTTCGGCTATCGCCGCCGTGCGCGGCCAGATGCGCGAGTCGATAGTTTCCGGGCTGACATATTCGCTCCACATCGTGGCCTCGCCGCCCAGGATGCGCGCCTCTTCCTGCCGGCTCAGATT
>Ga0209382_10006762_pt1 | contig 14713 bp, 11 predicted proteins | sample SoiMetdeltSBSDD5_FD_187599 | JGI IMG/M metagenome (GOLD analysis project Ga0209382, IMG submission 187599) | Bulk soil microbial communities from a Populus tree surrounding site in Tennessee, USA - Soil MetaG P. deltoides SBSDD5 (SPAdes) (version 2) | ecosystem: Environmental > Terrestrial >... | reverse complement strand
AGGCTTCATTGACGAGAGCCGTCGCCTGCAGTGTGTGGCCCACGCGTTCGTGAACCAGATGTCGCGCGGCCAGCCTGCGCAGTTCCCGATAGACCATCGGCATCAATTGTTCGAGAGCAGCCTTGTCACCGTTGCTCCACGCGGAAAGCAGTTCGGTTGTGTGTGATGTCGTCATGAAGCGACGGGATTATGCCATAGGGTTGATGGCTCTCCATCGCCGCAAAAAATAAATTTATCTCGTGGTGGTTTTCGTCGGAATTTATCGCGTTCCGGTTTTTTTACGGCTCACGGTGGGTTGATTCCGGCGGATTTGTCGCGTTTCTGAACGAGGACGATTTCCGGAGGTGAATCATGAAGTGGCCCGCGCTTTTGATTCTGATTGCGCTCGCGGTGACGGACGTGAATGCCCAGGTTTTTGTCCCGACAGGCCACATGACGAGAGCTCGAGGAGGGCATTCGGCGACTTTGCTGCAGGATGGCCGCGTCCTCATCGCTGGTGGCGGCAGCCCGTTGGCTTATGGCGAAGCATCAGCCAGCACTGAAATCTACGATCCCGATTCCGAGACTTTTACCGAGATACGCTCAATGACATCTCCGCGAGCTTCCCACTCGGCGGTCTTGCTTACGGACGGCCGCGTTCTCCTCGCAGGCGGGTGCGCAGCGCCGTGTTCCATCAGCGCGGAGCTTTACGACCCGCCGACTGGAACATTTTCCAAAACGGGCAATATGTCCATTGCGCAGGCTGTCCATGCTGCGGTTTTGCTACGAAACGGCAAGGTGCTGGTCGTTGGCTCTCTAACGATCGAACTATTCGATCCCGCATCGGGCACATTCGCTTCCCTTGGCAAGAGTCAACTCACTTCCTTTTACGGGAGCTCGGGGTATCGCGCGACTTTACTCGCGGACGCCACAGTTCTGTTGACCGGCGACCTCGACGCTTTGATATATCACCCCGCAACCAACCAGTTTCATAACGTGCCGCTCCGGTTGAACTTTACTGGAGCTACGTCAACGCCTCTCCTCGGCGGTTCCGTCCTATTCGCTGGAGGCTTCGATCCCGACTCTTATCCCGAGCGCGCGTATAGTCGGAGCGTTTTGTACGATCCAGTAACTCAAACTTTCGGAATTGCAGCCGTCATGCGGCAACCGCGAGACTCCCACACTGCGACATTGCTGAGGGATGGTCGCGTTTTACTTGCTGGTGGAAACAACGGAGACGGCTTCGACGAAACTACCGGAATTTTGGGAAGCGCCGAGATGTATGACCCCGCCACCGCAAAGTTTTCGCAGCTTGCGTCGAAGATGATCTTGCACCGCGACGGCCACAAAGCAACGCTGCTGCGCGATGGGCGCGTCTTGATCACCGGAGGACGTACCGCTCGTTCCAACTGGCAACAGGTCACCGATACTCTGGCTGAACTCTTCGTACCTCAAAGCTACTCAGGCGCGGTACCCCAGCTCTCCCTCGACAGCACCCGATTTTGCGCCGGGGATCGCTGGGTTCTTCATGCCGACGCTGTACAGCCTCTCTCTGCGGTACAGATCAGTGGAACCTGGAACAGCACACCGTGGACTATCCCGAATTGGACAACCAGCCGAGAAGACGGCACGGTCGAGGCATCGGGAACATTCGGCGCCGATACGGTTGGCGATTACTGGGTTTGGCTTCACACCGGTGGAAATGTTTCTAACACCGTTGCCATACGGATCGAAGACTGTACTGCCGTTTTCCAGAGGTGATCATGAAATCGTTATGGACTGAACGACGACGTTCCTCCTGTTTGATTCTGGTTCTGATCGGGCTAGCTGTAGTGGACTTGCAGGCACAGGTCTTTGTCCCTACCGGCCGTATGACCAGAGGTCGAGTTACACATTCCGCGACATTGCTGCAGGACGGCCGAGTCCTGATTGCCGGCGGAGAGCCAACGGGCAGCGCTGAAATCTACGATCCCGATTCCGGCACGTTTGCCGAAACAGGCGCCATGTCGTCGGTGCGTGCCAGCCACACTGCAGTACTACTTCGCGATGGACGAGTTCTCATCGTGGGCGGATGCAGGTTGGTGTGTCCCATCAACGCTGAGCTTTACGATCCCAATACCGGAAAATTCACCACAACGAGAGAAATGTCCGTTCCGCAGAATGTCAATACTGCGGTCTTACTCCGAAACGGTAAAGTTCTGGTCTTCGGTGATCTTACCGTCGAGCTGTTCGATCCTGCGTCCGAAACATTTGTGCCAATTGCCAAGGGCCGACTCGTTTACAGCGCGACCTTACTGTCAGACGGCACGGTTTTGGTGATCGGCGGACCCACTTCGATATTTGATCCCGCGAACAACCAATTCCGAAACCTGAGGTCTAATTTTGACCTTGTACGATCCCCTGCTGTGACTCTACTCAACGGCTCCGTTCTGTTCGCAGGAAGTTTGGGAGGGACAATCCCTCCCTATTTTTTTTCAGACGACGGGGGCAGGCCGAGCGCTTTGTACGATCCGACAACTCAAACTTTCCTGCCAGCAGCGGATATGACGCTGCCGCATGAGGCGGGAACTGCGACACTACTGAAGGACGGGCGCGTTCTGATTGCCGGCGGATACCACAGAGACAATGTTCCCGCCTGGGTCGGAATTTCTGGAGACGCCGAGATGTATGACCCCGCTACTGGAAAGTCTTCGTCGTTGTCGGCGAATATGGTCCGGCAGCGCGACGTACATAGCGCAACACTCCTGCGAGATGGGCGAGTCTTGATCACGGGCGGCCGTACCGCTGACTCCTGGCCGGGTGTCACTGACACTCTCGCCGAACTCTTCATACCAGAAAGCACGCAAGGTGCGGTTCCCCGCCTCTCGTTCGACCGAACTCGATATTGCGTCGGCGATTCCTGGTTTCTTCATGCCGAGGCGGTTAGGCCGTTCGTCGCGATTCAGATCAGCGGAACCTGGGACGAAACGCCCTGGACGGTTCCCGATTGGGCGGGCAGTGGTCAAGACGGCACGCTTGTGACGACGGGAACCTTCGGCGCACAGACGACAGGAAACTATGGGATCTGGATCCACGACGGAGGGAAGGTATCCAACACCGTTTCCATCAAAATTGAAGACTGTTCCAAGATGCAACGCTAGAGGCAAGTCGAATTACCGACTGATACGACGGAGAAATGAATGGTATTCGACGTCATGCCATTCACCTCCACGCGCAACTGATGAGTGCCTGTGGTGTCGGCAGCGAATCGTCCCGAAGTCGTGAATTTGCCCGAGCCGTCGGTGATTCCCCAGTCCGGGATTTCCCAGATCGAGCCGTTAGAAGATCCGAAAAGATGGATCGGTGAGTTTCCTCCACCATGGCTGACCACGACGGTCCACGGCGAGTCCACACAAAGCGTAGAGTGAATGGTGAGCACTGGACCAATATCCGTTTCGAGGATTCCGTCTGCGGTTGCGACATAAATTCGGCATAGCGCAAGATCACCGATCATCGCGGTGACGGGAAACGCGAGACCTTGATCAACCGGAAGCCAGTTTTTGCCGGCATCGACACTCTTGAACGCTCCAGTCGCCGTTGCCGCATAGATCGTGCATGTGTCCTGATTGTCGATGACGAGCGAAAACACCGGTATTCCTTCCATTCCCGATGCAACCCAATGCGCACCAGCGTCAACGCTCTTGAACACGCCTTCATTCGTCGAGCTATAGAGTGTCGTCGGTGTCGCGGGATCGATAGCCAGCGTGCGTACCGATCCAAGCTCTGGAGATATCGTCCAACGTTCGCCACGATCGTTGCTGCGGGCGATGCCAATCGACGTTGCTGCGTAAATCGTGGTTGGATCGTTAGGATCAATGACCAGTTTCTCCACAGACTCCGCTAGTGACGTACGAATCCAGCTTTCGCCAGCATCTGTGGTTCTGAAGAGACCGAAAGCACGTGCGGAGGCATACAGAATGTTGGACTCCCGCGGATCAATGGCTATTTCGACGACACCGACCGGAGCGGCCCCTAACGCCGTCCATGTGAGCCCGCCGTCACGGCTTCTGAATAGGCGGCTGTTTGTGGCCGCGTAAACAACGTCGGGATTATGGGGATCAACGGCGAGAGCACTGATCGGACTCGAATCTCCAGCGAGGTTTTGAACAAGCGGAGTCGACACGCGATAGACGACGCGCAAAATCGCTCCGGACGATGTGCCGGCGTAAACATCTCCGGGACCCGCGAGAGCAAGCGCAGACACCGTTTCTCCGCGCAATGCAAAGTGCGACCAGACATCGGTCTTGCCGGAGATGCGATCAGGCGAGACCAGTAATGCGATGAAGAGGGCGATCGTCAGCCAGCGGCGTTTTCCTTGTACACGCATCATGATTGCAAGGTTGCGGCACGAATGTTTTTAAAGGCGTCGAGGATAAGCGCAGTGTCGTAACCAAGCGCCACAACTCGCACTCCGAGGTCCAGCCAGCGCCGCGCCAAAACCGGCGTCGGGGCGTAGATAGCAGTGGCCATACGATGGGAGGCGGCGGAAGCGACAATCGATTCAATTGCCGCGATCACGCGTGGGTGTTCGACCTGTCCCGGGACCTCCAAAGCTTGTGACAGATCGAACGGTCCGATGAAGATGCCGTCCAGTCCGGAGGTCGCCAGAATCTCCGGCAGCACCGTAATTACTGCCGTTCCTTCGACCATGACAAAAACGGCAACTTCCGAGTTGGCGCGCGAGTACCACTCCGGTTTGGCGTGATATCCCGCCGCTCGCGTATATGGATTCAATCCGCGGTGTCCCAAAGGCGCGAATCGCGCCGCCCGAACGACCGCTGCGGCCGCGGCTGCCGAATCGATTTGCGGGACTACAATGCCGGCCGCACCGACGTCGAGCGCCGAACCAATCAAAGAAGCGTCGGCGGATCGCACGCGTACTAGCGGATAGATACGTGCAGCACGGGCTGCAGGTATCAAGTTGTTGAGCGTGTCGAACCCGATGGGCCCATGTTCCATATCCAGGACAACTGCTTCGAAGCCGGCCTGAGCAAACAGTTCGATCACTATCGGCGAAGCAATCATCGAGAATGTCGCAATCAGAGGTTTCGCGTCGCGAAGACGTTCAGGTAAATGTTTCACGCGGGCATTTTATCGACAGGGGCTCCTCCTTGACAACTTAGGAGAGTGGATCTACTCTCCTAAATGTCATAGGAGAGATGCTGATGGCTGAGCAAGCCGAGCTTTTGCCTGGAACCCTCGACCTCCTGATTCTGAAATCCGTTTCACTCGGTCCGCAACACGGATACGGCGTTCTTTTACGAATTGAACAAATTACCGACGGTGCGCTGCTCATCGAACAGGGAGCATTGTACCCGGCCTTGTACAGGCTGGAGAGCCAGGGCCTGCTCCAGACGGAGTGGGGCATTTCCGACAACAACCGCAAAGCAAAATACTACAGCCTGACCACGGCGGGCCGCCGCCGCCTTCGAGAAGAAACCGACCGCTGGAACCGCGTAGCCATCGCTATGAAGCTTGCGTTGCGCGCCGAACAAGTTTAGCCCCGCAAACGGCCAAAAAATCCCGCCGCAAGTGGTGTTGTCGCCAAAACAATCACCAAACGCCTACACCACATTTAATTAGCTCTGATCGTTTTGGCTGTTGGACTTAGCAGTCGGCGCTGTCGTGTTTCTACGGCTTTGGGTCGCGTCGTGCACCTTCTTAGTTTTCGAAGAAGGAGGAGAAATGAAAGGGCTCAAGCTCAGTATTGTTGCTCTTGTGCTGGGAATTGTGTCAGCCCAGGCGCAGCAACCTGCCAACCCGACGCAAGTTCAGGTTCAGCGCAGCGGCGACAATCCACTTTACAAAATCACCGTGAACGTCGTGGAGCGAACCACAAAGGCGATCAACTACCGCCCTCGTAGTGGTTCGACAACGGTGGATTTCCGGGGCACCGCACTCATGCCCGCGGCGCGGGGAGAAGCAAAGGTTGAAAGTAAACAGGGGTATATCGAGATTGAAGTCGAGTTCGACGACTTGCAAGGCGCTACGCGTTTCGGTCCCGAGTATCTGACTTATGTAATGTGGGCGATCACACCCGAAGGAAGAGCGACTAACCTCGGCGAAGTGATATTGAACGGGACAAAAAGTAAGTTGAATGTCACCACCGAGCTTCAATCGTTCGGACTCATCGTCACGGCGGAACCTTATTTCGCTGTGTCGCAACCAAGCGACGTTGTGGTGATGGAGAACTTCGTCAGGAAAGATACCGTTGGCAAGGTCGAAGAGATCGACGCCAAATTCGAATTGCTGCAGCGTGGCCAGTACGCGGTGAATGTTCCGCCGTCGGAACTAAAGCCGATTCCCTTAGAGAAGGGCACACCTCTCGACCTCCATGAAGCGCGCAACGCAGTGCGTATCGCGCGATGGGCAGGAGCCGACAAGGACGCAGCGGAATCCTTCCACAAGGCGGAAGAATCGCTTCGGCAGGCCGAGGCGTACAAAGCGCGCAAGGCCGGAACCAGGCCGGTAGTAATGTCCGCTCGCGAAGCGGTTCAAACGGCCGAAGACGCGCGCCTGATCGCACTTAAACGGCAGGAGGAACAACGCCTCGCAACGGAACGTCAGGCGGCGGCAGATCGTGAAGCTCAAGCGAAGGCGCAGGCCGAACGATCAAGACTGCAAGCCGAACAATCAAGACTGCAAGCCGAACAATCACGACTGCAGGCCGAGGAAGATGCTCGGCGCCGGGTGCAGGCAGAAAGCGAACAGCGCCTGGAAACCGAACGGCGGGCACGTGCGGAGGCTGAACGGGCGGCAGCGCAGGCACAAACTCAAGCCGCGCAGGCGCAAGCTGATGCCGCGCGAGAACGCGCGCAGAAGGATCAAGCCGCTGCTGACCAGGCTCGGCAGGCTGCCGCTCGCGCCGAACAGGAAAAGGCTGAACTGCGGGCTAAACTCGTTGAACAGCTCAACCTCATTCTTGAAACGCGAGAGACGGCCCGCGGACTCATCGTCAATATCTCCGACGTCCTGTTTGACACAGGTCAGTACACGTTGAAGCCCGCCGCACGAGAAAAACTCGCGAAAGTCTCCGGCATCGTTCTCGCTCATCCCGGATTGCGATTAGAGGTGGAAGGTCACACCGACAGTGTCGGTTCCGACGACTTCAACCAGCAACTGTCGGAAAAGCGCGCTGCGTCGGTTCGGGATTTTCTTGTAAAGCAGGGAATCGCAATAAACACCATAACCGCGCGCGGTTTTGGAAAGACCATGCCTGTGGCATCTAACGACAATGCAGCTGGACGGCAACGGAATCGCCGTGTCGAGATGATCGTCGCGGGTGACGTGATTGGTATCCCTATCACTAACTCGCGACAGTAAGAAGATAGGTACCTCTCCCTCTGGGAGAGGTCGGCGCGAAGCGCCGGGAGAGGGTTTGACATTCATCGTGTCTTTTTCGAACCCTCGCCCGCCCTTCGGGCGACCTCTCCCAAAGGGAGAGGTCCCCGCCACCGCCTTCCCAATTTCCCACAGTTTGCGATAGTCTTCACCGGCCATGAAATTCAGACCCGAAGTTGTCGATGTTCAGGAATCCCCGATGATCCAAATTGCCGCGCTGGCGGAAACGATGCCCGACGTCATCCAGCTCTGCTATGGCGAGTCGGACACGCCGACCCCGGAGTTTATCTGCCGCGCCGCATACGAAGCGTCGCTGGCGGGACATACGGGTTACACGCACACCTCAGGCAGCCGCGATTTCCGCGAAGCGATCGCCGCGAAGTTTTTCGAGTTGCAAGCCGTGGAATGCCGCGCGTCCCAGGTTGTCGGGACCGTCGGTGCCTCCGCGGCGATATTTGTCGCCGCCCGAACCTGCGTCGGACCTGGCGACAATGCCATTGTCATCGCACCAACGTACGCGATCTTCGCAACAAACGTTTTCATGAGCGGCGGCGAACCACGGCTCGTGCCGCTGATCCGCGACGGCGATCGGTTTCGTCTCGATATGGATCGACTACGCGCCACGATCGACTCAAAAACCCGCATGCTGATCGTGAACAGCCCGTCGAATCCCACCGGCTGGGTGATCAGTGCTGATGAGCAGAAGGCGCTGGTCGAGCTGGCGCGCCGGCACGATCTGGTCATCCTCAGCGACGAAGTTTATGAGCGGCTCAGCTTCGTCGAGCCGGTTGCACCTTCCATCGCGCGTTTCGATCCGAAGATGGAACACGTGTTAGTCATCAACAGTCTTTCCAAGACCTACAATATGACCGGATGGCGACTCGGATGGGCGATCGGAAATGAGAGGCTGATCGGCTTGATCACCAAGGCGGCGGAGTTCATCACATCCAACGCTCCAACTCCAACGCAGCAGGCGGCGATTGCTGCGCTTCGCGACGGCGAACCGTACGTTCAACTGGTCCGCGAAGCGTACAAAGCGCGTCGCGATCTTGTGATGCGTGAACTGGGCTCGATTCCGGGAGTTTCGCTACCGATTCCCGACGGCGCGTTCTATGCTTTCCCACGTATCGAGGGTCTTCGCGATTCGACCGCGCTGGCGCGCACTCTGGTGTCGGAAGCGCGAGTAGCAATGACCCCCGGCGTGGCATTCGGTCCGTCCGGCGAGGGTTACATCCGGCTGTGTTTTGCGGCATCCGAGAAAGTGCTCGGAACTGCGCTGCAACGTTTCAAGGAATTCATGCAGAAATAAGGAGTCATCACTATGCCCGCATACGTTGTCGTCGAAATCGAAGTAAAAGATCCGGAACGTTACGAAGACTACAAAAAGATGAGCCCGATTTCGATCAAGGAGTTCGGCGGAAAGTTCCTTGTGCGTGGCGCGCCATGTGAAACGCTCGAAGGCGCCTGGCTACCGAAGCGTTTCGTCGTGATCGAATTCCCCTCGAAAGATGTTGCCAAGGCCTGGTGGAGTTCGCAGGAATATGCGCCCGCGAAGAAACTCCGACAGGAGACATCACACACAAAGATGATCGTCGTCGACGGGGTGTGATCGGAAACCTATTGCGCCGGTAAATTCGCCAGCAGCAGCTTGAAGTGCGTAACCTGAACTCTGCCTTGCCGCGGTGCGCTCATCAGATCGTCAAATTTGGGCGTGATCTCCAGGATCTCGAAGCCGTCCTTTCCAAGATCTCGATAGCCACGGACGTATCCATCCTGAAAACCGAGGACGTGGCCGAATTCGTGCGCAAGCGTCCGGAATGAAACATCACCTTTTCCTAGCGCAATATACCGTCCGACAGATGAATGAGTCGCTTGCGCGCCGGTTGTCAGCGCTGCGCCGTCATCTGGAAAACGTGATGCGTGAGATCGAATCTCGAAATGTGCACCGGCAGCCGGCGGCGGATCGTTCTTATAAACCTGCGCTGTTGAAATCTTTCTGACTTCGATTTCGACGCGATATTTAGTTTCCATATCCTCCGCTTCCCAGAAATCTTCGATAACCGCTTTCGCTTGCGTCAGAAATGCGTCGTCTTCGATGTCCGTATAGAGCGGAACATTCAGAACCACTTCCTGCGCGGACGGCCGCGTCACCTGCACAAACGAAGGAACAGCGGGTTTGCCCAGCGTTTCACTGATGATCTTATTGAGGTCCGGGTTCTTTTCCTGAAGCAGCGTGTATACCTCGGTCATCACGTCAAAGCGCGGCCGATCGACTACGATCGACTTTTGCCAGAAGCGGTTGTATTGAATGTATTGATCGATCGTCTTCTGGTTGCCCACTAATTCCCGATAATCGCGAATGATCTTGCGGAGTTGCTCGCGGCGCTGATCCTCGGTCAATGCACCGGCTTTGCGAAAGTCGGTGATGGCCCATTCGAGTTTGATTCTCTCTCCTTCGATGTAACTTTCTGTGATCGGCCAGCTGTAGTTGCGTTGATCCGCTTCGGGGGCGGCGCGGTCGGGAACTTCATCGACGAGCGCGGGCAGCAATTGGTATCCGTACGTGACCGGTCGCGGCGGAGCTTCGCGCAATTCATTCATCAATGGCGGTGGAGGCGGTGCGATCGGCCGGCTGTCGTCGCGTTCGGCGGCGGATCGTAGTGTGTTGTAAAACGTTGTGAGGCTTTCGCGATACTCGCGGAACACCTGTTCGACACGATCGCCCTCGCGAACGTACGGGGGCGCCTCGTCGGCCTGGACGTTCTGCAGCACCGCAGCGAGGAATGCAATCCAGATTTTGAAAGTCACTTGCCCATTCTGACGACGTCGGCGTATCCGGTGATCAAACCTTCGTTGAAGGCCTTGACCACATCCACCATCGAGCAAAGCTGATTGATGGAGCGCATGTAACCGAATCCTGGTGTGGCGTAAACGCCGCCCATTCCATTGAACACCGAGCGAATGAAGGTACTCGATGCGTCGAGCGGAAGAGTGCCGACGTTTGTATAAAACTTCTTCCAGTTTTCAGGATCCTGAAACAGGTACTGCTCCACATTGGAGAGATAAAATGCCGTAACGTTTGCGTCGTGCTCCTTTAAGTATTTACCGACCGCTCGAATCGCTTTATCGCCGGCGAAATCGCCCACCAGCGGAATAATCAGGTTATTTCTCTGTAGAGTTTTCAGCAGCTGAAAGTTCTTCTCATTTGCCATGTATGCGCGATTCGTACCCTGATTGTCCGTCTGCTTCATCAGGTCCGCGTACGTCGGCATACGGCCACGACCGCCGCCATAGGTACTGAAGGAATAATTAATATCGGGCCCCGCGTCGAAGAACGCCTTGTACACGTATTCAATCGTTTTTGCGTCTTCTTCCGAAAGTTTGAAGCCGTGATCCTTTTCGAGGCGATTAAAGATCGCTTTGAGATTTGCTTCATATAGGGAACGGTCCGCCAAAACCTCATCGTAGGCGTTGAACAGTTCCTCCGGACTTGCCGACGCCGGTAGATTCGCAGGCCGTTTTCGCGAAAACAGGCGCGACGCAAAGTCCACTCGATCGCTGGACATTTCGATCAGCGCCTTATACATCAAGTGCTGAAGCATGTTTTGGCGCCGGATATCGAAGATGAAAGAGATTTTCGGTTCCAGGGCAACAATGTAAGTGAAGTTCTGGTCAGGCCCGACGCCCAGATAAACGCCACCCGGCCGTGTGCCTTCTTTCAGTCGGGGAATAACGAATTGAAAACTGACTTCGTTGGAAACGAAGTTATCGGATCGGAAGTATCCGCCGGCCTCCGAGAAATCCGTGGCGAGTTTCCAAAATGCTTCGTCGGTGAGTTGCTTGGGAAGTTCCTCGGCGGCGACCAGCGGTCTTGCCGCTGACCAGAACAAGCCGACCGAGCCACAAAGCACGACAAGCGCAACCAGCGCGATCTGCCCTCTTCTGGTAGCCACCGCAAACCTCCGAGGCTCAACATTCTGCCACAATCGGGTGAGGTAGCGGAAATTGGGGTCAGACGTATCGTTCACCATTTTCGAGAAAATCGGGGTCTGGCCCCTATGGCACCTATTTACATAAACTCGAGCAATTCAACAATAGGTGCCAGACCCGATTTTCTCGAAAATGGTGAACGATACGTCTGACCCCAATTTCCAGCCCCTATTCGTTGTAAACTGACCGGTCATGAATCGCGAACTATTCCAGCAAAACATTCTAGAGTTGATCCGTCGGACATCTGCTTTCCTTCCGCCCGATGTGGAAAACGTTATTAATCTGCACCGCAAGCTCGAGGCATCCGGTTCCAAAGCCGACTTTGCGCTGGAACTCGTAGCTCAAAACATTGGGTTGGCGAAGGCCAGATCGCTGCCGATCTGTCAGGACACCGGTACTATCGGGTTCTTCTTCGAGACGCCGCGCGGTGTGGACCTGCTTGAACTCGAAGAGCTGTGTAAGGCCGCCGTGAAAGACGCAACCAAGAAGGGATACTTGCGGCAGAACTCCGTGGACAGCGTCGATGGGACCAATACGGGTGACAATCTCGGGCCGGGCAGTCCAGTGTTTCACTGGGAACAAACCCACGATTCCAATATTCATGTCCGGTTGATTCTCAAAGGCGGCGGCTGCGAGAACATGAGCGCGCAATACAGCCTGCCGACGGAGATTCAGGGCAAACGCGCCGATCGCAATCTCGAAGGCGTGCGCGCCTGCATTCTCGATGCGGTGTGGAAAGCACAGGGTAAGGGGTGCGGTCCGGGATTCCTCGGCGTCGCGATCGGCGGTGACCGCGCATCCGGTTACGACTTCGCGAAGCGGCAACTGTTACGGACAGTCGATGACACGAATCCGGATACGCAGCTGGCCGAGCTGGAAGCTCGGATTATGAAGGAAGCCAACACGCTGGATATCGGACCGATGGGCTTTTCTGGCAAGTTTACCGTTGGCTGCTGCAAGGTCGGAAAACTCAATCGACTGCCGGCATCTTTCTTTGTTTCGGTGGCGTACATGTGCTGGGCTTACCGTCGTCGCGGCGTGGTACTGAACCAGCAGGGCAGTGTTGTCGAATGGCTCTACCAGGCGCCTCATGAGTTTCAGCATGAGGAACAGATGCCTGATCTGACGTTGCCTGCGGGCGAAGTCGTGCGGCTGAAAACTCCGCTTCAGGAGTCGGATGTTCGCCGGCTAAAAGTGGGAGACGTTGTGTTGCTGGACGGCGTGGTGTTCACCGGCCGTGACGCAGTCCACAAGCACCTTCACGACGGTGGTGAGCTCGACTCCATTCGGAATGGCGTGATCTATCACTGCGGTCCGGTTGTGCTGAAAGACAGCAGCGGGTATCGCGTCGTTGCCGCCGGTCCGACGACTTCAATTCGCGAAGAACCTTATCAAGCCGACATTATCAAGCGGTTCGGCGTTAAAGCGGTGATCGGTAAGGGCGGCATGGGTGCCAAGACGCAACAGGGTTGCAAGGACCATGGCTGCGTCTATCTTCACGCTATCGGTGGGGCAGCACAGATCTACGCGCAGTGCGTTCAGCGTGTGCTCAGCGTCCAACTCGAACAATTCGGCAGTCCTGAGGCCGTCTGGGAACTCGAAGTCAAGAATTTCCCCGCCGTCGTGACGATTGACGCGCACGGCAACAACCTCCAGCAGGTCGTGACCGAAAATTCCAAGGCGCTGTTGGCAGCCGCGCTGTAGATTGCACCAATCCGAAACACGCGGGCATAAAGCCCGCGGCTACGAGCCCGCGTTCGCTGAGCCCGTAGCCGCGGGCTTTATGCCCGCGTGTTTCGGGTTTGCAACATCAACCGCGCTTGGGCAGCTGCGGCAGCGGCAGGCGTGGACGCTCGGAACCATCTGGAACCTGTGGAGGATTCTGCGCGAGCGCCTGCATAACGAGCTCGATGGCTTTTTCCATTTGCGGATCCCGGCCCGCCACATAATCCTGTGGCGTGATTTCGACGTCAACGTCCGGGTCTGTGCCGTAGTTTTCAATCCTCCAGCCGACGTCTTTGAACCAGAAAGAAAACTCCGGCTGAGTCGTGACGCTTCCGTCCACCAGGCGATATCTCGGATTGATCCCGACGACTCCACCCCATGTCCGGCGGCCGATCAGCGGTCCGAGGCCCATCATCTTAAATGCGTGCGAGAACATGTCGCCGTCTGAACCGGCGTGTTCGTTCGTGATGGCAACCATCGGACCTAGAACCGATCCTTCCGGATAAGGCACTGCGAAACCCCAGCGCGGAAAGTCGTAACCCAACCGTCTTCGGGCGAGCTTTTCCAGAATCAGTTGTGAGACATGGCCGCCGCCGTTGTAGCGGACATCGATGATCAGACTTTCACGTTCGGCTTCGACGAGGTAGTAGCGGTGGAATTCGGAATAACCGCGCGGGCCCATGTCCGGAATGTGAACGTAACCGCTGCGGCCATTTGTCCGATCGTGAACAAGTCGCCGGTTTTGTTCAACCCACTCGCGATAGCGCGCCGGCATTTCGTTGTGGAGCGTTACAACCGTAGCCCGGCGGACATTGGCACCATCCGCACTTGCGACTGTAATTTCGACGGGAACACCATTTTGATTCACGAGCCGAGATCCCGGGATCACGTCGGCACTTAATTGTTGCCCCGCGATCGCGAGGAGCCGATCACTCGTGTGGACATTGACACCGGGAGCGTGCAACGGCGAACTCTGTTCGGGGTCCCACGAGTCACCGTCGACGATGTGCGAAATGCGATAGCAGCCTGACGCCGAATCCCACGTCACGTCCGCGCCGAGAAAACCGAGAGGCATTTCCGGCGCCGGACGGTAATCTCCGCCCATCTCGTAGGCATGGGATGTGCCGAGTTCGCCTTGCATTTCCCAAACGAGATCGGAGAAATCGGCGCGTGTGGATACTCGATCGAGAAGCGGTGTGTAGCGATCGAGGACGCGTTTCCAGTCCACGCCCGACATGTCTTCCGACCAGAAGTACTCCCGTTGCAGCCGCCAGATATCGCGCAGCATCTGTTTCCACTCCGCGCGCGGCTCGATCGAAACGCGCAGCCTGTTCAAGTCGATCCAGCCGGAATGACGCGAAGGCTTATCCTCGGCCGGTTTTTCGATCTTTCCCGTCGCATTCACGGCGCGCAAGCGCTTGCCGCTAATGTAAAGCAGCGTTGAGTTGTCGCGACTCACGTCAAACGCAACAACCTCGTTCAGCAGCGTTTCGGTTTTCTGACTGTTGAATTCGTAGCACTGCAGGTCGCCGCCTTGGAGATCTCTGCTCGGCCATTCGCGGCGGAGACTGCCAGTTATTGGAAAAGATGTGAACAAGGCTTTGCCCGGCAATCCACCGATTTGTCGATAAAGACCTTC
>Ga0209382_10006761_pt1 | contig 14715 bp, 17 predicted proteins | sample SoiMetdeltSBSDD5_FD_187599 | JGI IMG/M metagenome (GOLD analysis project Ga0209382, IMG submission 187599) | Bulk soil microbial communities from a Populus tree surrounding site in Tennessee, USA - Soil MetaG P. deltoides SBSDD5 (SPAdes) (version 2) | ecosystem: Environmental > Terrestrial >... | reverse complement strand
CCCTTGATCTTTTGAGAAAATGAATCCCGCTGAATGCCAGGAGTAGAGCAATCCATACTCACAAAATTACTGGACAAATACTCACAAGAATTGCTGGACACTACGGTTAAGGTAAGCAGAAAAGAGATGAAAATACTTCTGGCGACGGACGGATCCTCCCCGCTCGCCGTGGCTATGCGCGCGCCATGTTCTGTGGAGATCGTCCGTTGACGCCTAGTGAGGGAGAATGCGTCCGACTTGGATCATCGCCTTCAGTATGCTCGGCAGCGTCGGCGCATTGAGCGGCGCGGGGATTCTGCTCGCCTTTCCGAAGCTGCACGAACGATTCAAAACGCCGTTACTGGCCTATGCGATCGGCGCGTTGCCTGGCGCTGTCTTCCTTGGGCTTCTACCGGAAGCAATCAAAGAAGGTCGGGCGGAATGGATCTTCATCGTGATGCTGTGCGGCGTCATGGCATTCTTCGCGCTTGAGAAGATGCGGTCGCCGAAGGAAAACGGATTTCCCGCACGAGCGGCAGCCCGGCCAGGCGCAGCATCAATCACTTGCGGAAGTCATCAGTTGGCAAGTTATTGGGCCAGGTCCTCATCACCATGAACGAAGTCCCGCAGGAAGCTGTTTTCCGCCGCCCACAACTGTTCATCGGCGCCGTCGAAAACGACTTTGCCGCCCTGGATCATGATGAATTTCGCATTGACCAGGCAGAGCGCGTTGTTCTCCTCGCGCACCTCGATACGACCGTCGTCGCCCCTGACTGCGTAATGCGAAGCCGGATAGCGGACTGGGCATCGTTGGTTTCATCGCCCCGACATTGATCACGACAATCATTCAGGCCCACGGCGCCGACGTCAACATGCTGCCTGACAATATCGTCCATCTCCTGTTCGGAGTAGCTTTCCTGATCGTCGGATGGCTGCCAACGCCACAGCCAAGCGCTCCAACCGAGTCGAAGGCTTAGTGAGCATCGAACTATCGGAAGACAGTGTGCAAGCAAGGTATGGCGAACCAAAATTCGAGTTCGCCATACCAAAAACACACGTCAGGTTATTGAGCGCAAGCGACAGGCCGGTTCAATCCCGCCGCCAGTAAACATGCGCCAACTTGTTCTCGTGTGAGAAATGGTAATGGACTTCGCCCTTGAAGGCTTTCTCCAGCGCGTGTCCGAGCCGCTTGGCCAGATGTTCGGTCGTCGTCGCTAGTGTGGGCCGCCCTTTCTCATCCGATTCCCATCGCATGATCCTCGCTAAGGGGTTGTCCTCGGCGGCCCGTTCGGCTTCCTTTTGGAGAAAATGCCGGATCTCTTCGCCGCGCTCATTCAAAAATGCCCCTTCGAGGTGGACAAAACCGCTCGGCGCGCCATCTTTCTGGCGCTGGCAAGCGGGACAGACAACCGCCTTTGACTCTTCCGAGCGCGGACGTTTTTTCTTCTCGCCATTCTCCATGACCGGCGCCCACTCGCGCGTCTCGTAATCAATGGTTGTCGGCTTAAGCCTGGCTTTAGCGGCAGCCGGGATTGTCCAGCGCCGGTTGCTGTATATGTCGCCACAGACTTCGCAGACCAGCGGTTCAGCCGGAGCGCGCCGCGTCCGATGGCGCCCGGCTTCATGATCCACGCGTTTGGTCCACGCTTCGTCTGTGTATCTTTTGTCGCTTTTACGTCCTCCCATAGATGTACTCCTCGATCTTTCCAGCGAAGTCTTCGCTGATGCCCGGAATCTATTCGAGTTTCCCCTGGCGCGCCAGGTCGGTCAGGTCTGCGTCGAGGTCGCGGAGCGAACGCGCGGCGCGTTCGTAAGCGAGCGCGCAGAAGCGGTTCGCGCCTTTGAACGCCAGCACTCGCGACATATTCTCGAAAATGTCAGCGATCTCTTCGTTGACCATAACTCAGATAAGAAGCAATGAGCGTGCCCTTGTAAACTGCGGATTTGAGAGGGAGAGAGGGATCGAATTGTGGAATCTTGCTAAATGGCCAGCGTAAAACTCCGCAATTGCCGGATAGTTTCCCACACTTCTGAATTGGATTCGCGCTGTAAATAGCTCGGGGGCGAGGTTGATGGGCGTCATTTCATCTGGCGCCTGTTTTGCTCCGATTTCAGCGGCGAATTCATAAATCAACTTGTGGTTAGGAGTCGAGATCGGCGTTCTTCCGGCTCGTAACGGACATTGCGGCAGGTGAGATGAATCAGAAAAGGCGAGCTACAATCATATTTCTAGTTGCGCTCAGCGCAGTGACTTTATGGTTCTGCTACCTGATCGCAAGGCCTTTCCTGAAGCCAGTCTTCTTTGCGTTAGTTCTGGCGATCGTCTTTCATCCGCTTCATGTAAGGCTGCGAAGCCTCATCCGCAGTACGAATGCGGCGGCGCTACTTTCAACGCTGTGCGCGCTTCTGACGATCACCGTTCCGGCGGTTCTGCTCGGCGCCGCGTTGAGAAAGGAATTGGCCGCCGTCTATCAATCGCTCAGCGTAGGTAATGCGCAGAGTGGCGGCTTCATTGCACGCTTACTCCAACTGATCGAGAATGCGCGGGTATGGTTAGGACAGTATGTCGATCTGTCCCAGATTGATCTGCGCGCCGAGTTGATAGACCGTCTGCAACAGTTAAGCGCATTTCTTCTTTCACAAGCCGCCGGCGCCGCCAGCAGAGGCGCCTCATTCGTAATCGCGGCGGTGGTCACCTTCTTCACGCTGTTTTACCTCTTCCGCGACGGTCGCTCGCTGTGGGGGCGGCTGTCCTCGCTAATCCCGCTCAACCCGGCTCAACTTGAAAAACTGACCACACGAGTGAGCCATACGATTACGGCCAGCATTTATGGCGGGCTGGCCGTGGCGGTCGCTCAGGGCATGCTTTTGGGATTGGCTTTCTGGGTTTTGCGTCTGCCATCGCCGGTGTTGTGGGGAATGACGACCGCAATCTTCTCGTTCGTGCCTCTTGTCGGTTCTGGGGCGGTGTGGCTTCCCGCGGCGATCATTCTGGCGCTCAACGGCCATCCGGTGAAAGGATTGATCCTGCTGGCCTGGGGAGCGGGAGTGGTCGGAATGGCGGATAACGTCGTCAGGCCGCTGGTGATCAGCGGGCAGATGCGGTTTCATCCGTTATATGTCTTCTTCGCGCTGCTGGGGGGTGTTCAGGCGTTCGGCGTCATAGGGCTTTTTGTCGGGCCTGCGGCGCTGGCGCTGGCCCATGCGCTGTTCAGTCTGATCAGAGAAGAAACAATGGAAGGGCATATCCCGCAATGAAGAGCGCGTTGACGAACAGACCTGTTACCTAAGACAACGTGACAGACGTTCTCGATCGGTATACCAGGTCACAAGTCCCTGGTCTGCAATACATTGTTGTGAACGCCTATGGAACTCTCTTCGAATATGTGGGCGGCTGGGCCGATATTCGGAATCGGAAAGCGATGACGCTCGATACCACGCTGATGGCGTACTCAATGACCAAACCCCTCACCGCCGTCGCGATTCTGCAATTGCTGGAACAGGGGAAACTAGGGTTGGACGACAAGATTGACCGCTATCTGCCGGACACTCCCCACCATGGGCGCCACATTACCATTCGCCAACTTCTCGATCACACTTCCGGCCTTCTGAACCCGATCCCTCTCCGCTGGGCGCATTTGACAGAAGAGAGTGCGAGTTTTGACGAAGACGCGGCGCTTAATCAGGTTCTGCGCGACAACCCCAAACTCGCGTTTGAGCCAGGCCATAAGTTTGCCTACTCCAATATCGGCTATTGGATCCTCGGCAAAATCGTCGAGCAGGCGACAGTGCAATCGTACCCGGACTACGAAAGGGCGAATATCCTCAGGCCGCGGGGTCTTTCGGCGTATGAGATGGATTTTGTCATCCCAGACCCGGCCCGGCACGCCAATGGTTATCTTGACAAATACTCCATGATGAATCTGGTGAAGGGTTTGGTCATCGACCGCAAGTTCTTGGGCGAGTATGAGGGGAAGTGGTTACGGTTGAAGAGTCACCACCTCAACGGCCCGGCCTTCGGCGGACTGGTCGGCGCGGCGCGTGGCTTCAGTCGTTTTCTGCAAGACCAACTGCGTACAGAGTCGGTTCTATTCGGTCCCGAGACCAAACGGCTGTTGGAGACTCGGCAAAAAGATAGCGCAGGCAGGCCAATCCCGATGACACTGGGGTGGCACGTTGGTGAAACAGACGAGGCGGTCTTTTTCTTCAAGGAGGGCGGCGGCGGAGGCTTTCATAGCGAGATGCGCCTTTACCCGACGAAGGGCATCGCCTCGGTGGTGATGGTGAACAGCGCCGAGTTCAATTCAACCAAATTCTTAAACCGTGTGGACCGCGTGTATTTGGAGGTACGATAACTAAAGCATTAGGGATTCATCCCGCTCCTGCTTTTTCCTTGAACGGCTTCTTGAGGCCGCGCGATGCCTGCTCACGAGAATCGTAGATGTTCGGACGGGCGAGAACCTGGCGATACTGTTCGATCGCTTCGTCCCGATGTCCGCCCAGATCGAGCGACTGCCCGGCTCGCAGAAACGCCCATGTGACCAGGTCAGGATCGGCGCCCGCAGCCCTTGTAACCGTGACGAATTGCTCCGCCGCCCTCCGGTATTCGCGATTGACCGCCAGCGCTTCGCCGTACTGATAACGAATCAGGTCCTCGGCGTTCGCGGATTTGTCTTGCAGGAGCGATTCAAATATCTTGCAAGAGTCGCTTGCACGGCCCAGCCGATTCAGCGTCGAGGCCATTTCCAGTCGAACCAGGTAATTTCGCGGATATTTGGCGCTCAGCTTTTCTAGAAGCGGGAGCGCTTCTTGCGGCTTACCTTCCCGTTGATATACCGCCAGCAACATCACAGCCGCGTCGTCCTGGTTGTAGAGTCCTTTCTCGGCGGCCATTCGCAGTTCACGGACGCCTTGTTCCTTGTCACCGCGAATCCCGATGACGCCCACCAGAAAGCGAACGAACCCCGGCAGTGAGCCGACCACGTAATTGTAGAGGCCGATCGAGAGATAGGCGTCATAGGCGTCCGGACGGAGTTTGACGGCGCGCTGATGAAGTTCATGGCAGCGGGAGCCGTTGCGGAGCGCCGACATGAATTTTCGCCCGGCGGAAGCCTCATAACCGGCGAGCACGCCGTAGACCGCGCCGAGAAAATAGAGCGCGTCGGGATCGTTCGGCGCTTTGTCTACGAGTTTCTGCGCTTTGGCTTTGGCCTGCGCCATGTGGTCGCGGAATGCTTTATCCACACCGGCCTCGACCGGATCGCCTTCTTTGGACTTTGTACCTCCGGCATAGAAGCCTTCTTGCGTGTAGAGGGTGGTCTGCAAGCGGCGGGTTTTGTAGAGATGCTCCATCCAGACCAGGACGGCCAGATTCAGGTCGCCGGCCGGATGCCGCGGCAGCCGATCACGAAGTTCGGTGAATTTCTCCCGCGCCGTGGCGTAATCGAGGTTGTAGAGCGCCTCATTCCCGGCGCCGCGGATTTCAATCAATTCAGGCGGCAGCGCGGCAGGAACAGCTTGCGATGAGGTTGTCTGGCCAAGGGCATTCGCGCCCGCGACGCAAAAGATGATCGCAACCGCCAGCAGCAGAACGGGCGGCGCGAACAGCCGGTTTGTTGTCAAAGATGATTTCACAGTCATTATTCCCCTTTCGATCCTGACCAACTTCATCCTTGCGTGATCAGATAACCGCCGGGTTCAACGAAGAGCAAAACTCATGCCAGTGCGCAAGAGCCTGTATAAAGCGTACAGCGGGCGCGATAGCGGAATTTTGCGTTCGTGAGTGCGCGATATTCCTCACACTGTTGGGGGCCTTGCCTGATCCCATCTCGAAAAAGGCTTTGGCAGTTAATGCGGGAAAGGGATAGGGAACGCGGCACAATGATTGCTCTCTTCCATCTCGACACTCTTGGTTACAAGGAGACCGACACGAAGAACGCCAGGTTGATCAAAAGCAATCCACTAACGGAGGAAACATGCAAGACGAGATCAAGCGGGAAAACTGGACGGAGTATTTCAAGGGATTCAGCAAGCGCAATCAGGCGCGTTCGACCAAGTTGGAGGTCTTCGGCGAAATCGGCGCGCAGCGCGAAGAGCGGTATTTGCCGCTCGCCGGCGTGAGCCTCGAAGCTTCGGGCAAAGACGCGCCCCGTATCGAGATCATGCTCGGCGGCGGTTGCGATGACCCGCGCCATCTGACTCATACCATCACGCGGGTCAATCGTGTGATGCGGAAGCTCGGCGCCGACGGCGGCGATGAAGCGATTGAATTCGAGGACGCAGGCAGGGCGAAAACTGTCCTGCAATTCGAGGCTCTGGCCGAACTGAAAGCATCTTCCTGATCACGAGCGGAGCGTGTCGTTGCGCTTCCACTCGCAGCCCGGGAGCGCTGCTTCCAAACGCTGCAACGACAACGTGCGGAGTCCGGCAGCTCACGAAAACGCGCCGGACTCCCTTTTACAACCGCTGTGGTCAATATTGCTCCATACGAACCCATACGAAAACGAAGAGGAGGATCAAAATGCATACCACATTATTCAATCAACGCCGGGTTTTCCTGTCAGTCATCATCATTATCACTTTCATCGGCGCCTTGCTTGTTAGCGGCGGCGTCTCGAAAAGCCAAACTGCCGAGGCCCAGGTCCACAGCCGCGACTCAACCGTAACGATTCTAGTCACCGCGATGCCGCAGAACGACCGCGCTCACGCGATCGCCGCGAAATTGCAGCCCGAGGATTTCATCGTCACGGAAGAGAAAAAGAATCAGCGCATCCTTTCCGTCAAGCGCGCGAGCGAGGCGCCGCCGATCATCGCCGTGTTGATCCAGGATAATCTGGTTTCGCACGTCAACAACGAGATTCAATGTATCAAGGACTTCATCCGCGAGTTACCCGAAGGTTCGCGGGTGATGACGGCCTACATATCCACAGGCAGCTTGCGCGTCGCCCAGGATTTCACCACGGACCGCGCGCGCGCCGCCGAATCGTTGCGCATCATCACCGGCAGTCGGATGACCTCGCCCTATAGTCCTTACATCCAGGTCTCAGAAGCGTTGCGCCGCTTCGACACGCAACCAGCGGGGCGGCGCCTTGCGCTGCTCGTCTCTGACGGCCTCGATCTGCCGCAAGGTTCCCGCAACGCGAGCCCGCTCTTCTCGCCCTACCTCGATCAAGCGATCAGCGAGGCGCAGCGGCGCGGGGTCGTGATCTTTCCCTTCTTCGCGCCGTCGGCCAGGTGGACTCGCTGGAACCGACTGGCCGTCAATTACGGGCAAGGGGCGCTCAATCGCCTGGCCGACGAGACCGGCGGCGAAGCCTTCTTCTCCGGTTCGGACTTCGTTACCTTCGATCCGTACTTCAAGGAGTTGAACGAACTGCTCGACCGGCAATGGCTGATCACTTATCGCAGTTCAAACACCGGCGCCGACTTCCGCCGCATCGAGGTAACGACCGATTACGAGTTGCACCTACACCATCCGGCAGGCTACCGCGCTGGAGAAGATGGGCATTGACAAAGTTAAGAAGGACATCCTGCAAAATCGAAAGTAGCGCCTGGAGGGGCGAGATATGGCTGACCTGATCGAACAAACGGACAAATGCGCAAATCCCGCCTGCCATTGCCTGGTTTCTGCGGGAAATCAATTTTGTGGCGAGCGATGTGCGCGAATGGAGAACGACCCGGAGACAGGCGATTGCCGGTGTGAGCACGTCGAGTGTTGTCGGGAGGAGATCCCTTGAAAGGGGGCTTGATTATGAAAGAGCGTGTTAAATGGATCGCCATCGGATTTGGTTTTATGGTCGGGATTCAAGTCCTGGCTTCGTTGTTGTTCATCGGACTGACCCAGATGCTCGAGGCTAGTCCGAACCTCGTCTTGGAGCCATACTGGGTCTCTGTAACCTTCGGTCTGACTTTAGGAGCATTCTTTTTCGGCGGATTCGTCATCGGCAGAGTCGAGGAAGCGCCTCGAATAACCGACGCGGTGATCGCGGCGATTGCGACGCTGGCCCTGTCCGTGATCGTTTTCCTGGCGTTGCCGGAAAGCAGCCGTGATCAATTTACAGGTAGCAAGTGGTTGGCTGACGCCGCCCGCAATACAACCTCCCCATGGACGAGCGCGCTACTTGTCGCACCCGCGCTCATTGCATCGGCGCTGGGAGCGTATCTTGGATACATGATGACCAGGCCGGTTGAAAGCATGGTCGAGAGATTCGTGGCGATGTCAGGTCTTGCATGCGCTATAGGCGGGTCGATCATTGCGCTGATCATCAGCGGGTTTATTCTACCGTGGTACGCAGTGGTTGCGGGGTTGGCGATTATCCTCGCCGGCATTGTGATCAGTTATTGGATGTTCAGTCGTGGCGCCCACGCGGTAGAGGATGTTTCCATCAACCAGGAGCGTGGGGCCGAAACTATGCGGTAGATTAGAAAACCACGGATAGTCGAGCGATGATTCACAAGATGAATGCTGGAATCGCAACTCGCCTCGGAGAGGTCGCGGACATCCTCGAGGCGCAACAGGCCAATCCGTATCGCGTGCAGGCATACCGCCGAGCCGCCATGACTGTGCGCAATTGCGATCGCCCGATGGATGAAGTCGTCAGAGAGGAGGGCGTCGAAGGATTGCAGAATTTGCCGGGCATTGGCGAAAGCCTGTCACGCACAATTCATCAACTCGTCACAAGTGGCGATTGTGGAAGGGCGCTCCTGCATATCAGCGACCTAGCCGGCGTCAATGAAGTGAAAGCGAGGCTCGCTCTAAGCGAGCCAGCGCTCGACGCGCCGCGTCGGCGCCGGCGGCTATCATGCGCTGACGCCTGCGACGATGACAGGCTGAATTCCCGCCTCGGTGAGCGCTTTGATTACGCCTATGTGCGCCAACCCGCGCACGCCGCCGCCGCTCAAAGCCAATTCGATCTTGCGGGAGCGAAACATATGAAGCGTGTTATTCACCGGCCCGGATTATACACCGGCGACTTTGATGATGCGGCGGAGGCGATTTGCAGACTCCGGCGAATAGAGGAGGCGCTCAAGCGATCTAACGCCCACGAGCCACGAAGGAGCGCGATATCGTATCGAAACTGGTGGGCGCGTGGGCTTGACGCGCTGCTCGCGGCGGCACGGCGCTACGCCCCTCCGCTTCATTGGTTATGGGTCGTTGTGGTCGCCCTCGGTTTTTTCATCTACGCCCGTTTGGCCGCTGCGACTGTGCGGTTGACAGTCGCGGGCGAGCGGCCTTGGCCGGATGTCCCTTCGCCTTGCGTTCTGGCGATGTGGCACGGATGCGCGAACTCGTGGCTCGTGGTCGTGGCGCGCCGCAAGCCGCGATCGCCGATGGCGATTATGATTGCGCGCGATCCGCGCGGCGATTGCCTGGCGCTCTTCTGCCGATTGCTAGGGTTGCGCGTCGTAAGAGGCGAAAGCGGCGAGAGCGGATGGGAGGCTTTGGCTGAACTCGCGCGAGAGATGGCGCGCGGCGTTTGCGCCGTGATAACGGCGGATGGTGGAGGCCCCGCTCGCGTCCCGAAGGTTGGCGCAGTGGCGCTCGCATCGGCGACGGGAGCGCCGCTGATGCCTGTAGGCGCAGATTGTTCTCCGGCGATCTACGAGCGACATAAATGGGATCGGGTACGTACCCCGCTCCCATTCGGTCGCGTCACCATTGCGCTCGGCCAACTGCGCGATTGTCCTACCCTGACCGATTTGGCGCCAATTGAGGAGGCTCGGCGCCGGCTGCAAGATGCGCTCAATGAGGTCGCCGAGACAGCTCAGCGCGCTGTGGGAATGAGGGACATGACTAAGCGCGATTTATAGGGGCGATTGAAATATGGAGTTTTAGGAGATACTTTTTCACGCGCGAGTGGTCGAAATTTTGTTGGGGCAGATTTGAAAGATTCCATCCCGGCTTCAATCTTCCTGCCAGGGCATTGGCTCACACGTCTGTCACAGTGGCCCATTCGTTCAAATCATATTCTCAGGCCCGCTGGCTGTTTTTGAAGGCTGCAATGTGGGCGTTGAGCGCGACCGTCGCTCGCGCTCAGGACCCCTTTGAAATTCAGGTATACGAATATGAAACCGTGCCCCATAGGCAGGTGGAATCTTGAAACTCACATTAACTACGTCGGTGAAGGAACGAAGTTCTTCGAAGGCCCTGTCGCCCCGACGAACAACCAATTCCACTTGACTTTCGAACTGACGCGCGGGATCACCAGCCATTATGAAACAGCCGTTTATCTTCTTACGGCGCATCGCCCTGGCGCCGGTTACGAATACGCCGGTTGGCGTCTTCGCCCGCGTGTGCGATTGCCAAGATCGTGGGGACTTCCGGTCGACGTGAGCTCCAGCGCCGAGTTCGGCTTTCCGCAAAGGCAGTTCGATGAGAATTCCGTGACGCTTGAACTCCGCCCGATCATCGAGAAGAAATTCGGACGCTTTCAGATAGACATTAACCCGGTCATAGGACGCGCGCTGCGTGGGCCGGGCACGAAGGAGGGGTGGATTTTAGGGCCGTCCATGCGCCTGGGTTACGAACTGAATCGGCGGTTGGATGTGAGCCTTGAGTATTACACCGAACTCGGCCCGCTGGGCGATCTGCTGCCCGCGGACGAGCAGGCGCATCTAATCTTTCCCGGAGGAGATCTCAAATTCGGCGACAACCTCGTAGTCAACTTCGGCGTCGGGTTCGGGGTGACAAACGCGGGCAACCGGCTCGTTTATAAAATGCGCATCGGCTATCTGTTCTGAACCAAATGCGCCAGGGTAGATTTCTTGTGGCGAATTTCCGCCGCTTTTCCGGGGCGGTGGCGTTTCTCGGATTGGTACTGTATGTGCCTCTCCTGCACAGCCTGTTCCGTTTCTCAACTCTTCACCTGATTGATTTAGGCATCTGCTTTGCAGCAGGGACGGCGAGCATCCTGTGGTTTGAATGGCTGAAGGTCCTCAATGGGCGACAACATCTACGCCCCGATCAAAGGGCGGAATCCTCTGCTCTTTGAACAGATAATTGCATGGGCCGCCATTACGCGCCCTGGCTCGCATTCGCCTTCGGGCAGCGCACGATCTCAACTGAACACTTTGCCTGCGAAACAACCGCCTGCGACACCGAGCCCAACCAGAGCCGCTTTAAGCCCCTGCGCCCATGCGAACCGACAACGATAAGATCAGCGCCCCACCTTTCGGCCTCGTCAAGGATAATTTCTTTTGGCTCACCGCTAAGGACTTCGGCGGCGACCTTAATCGGCGGTCCATCCACCGCATTGAACTTTGTAGCGGCATGATTGATCACACCGCTCAAGTATTCCCGCGTAAGCTTCTCGATCTGAACAGCATAACTGTCAGGAAACGCCCAGATCCCAGGCGGCGGCGTCAGCGCTCGTTCAATTACCGCAATGATTTTGATCTCGCTACCCGCCGGCCACGGTCGCGCGGCAATTTCCTTCACTGCCGCATAGCTACAGATCGACCCATCAACCGCGATCAAGATTCTCATTTCTTTTCCTATCTATCCTCTTTCGACTAACGCTCCCCTGAAGCCTGCTCCCTCACCAAGCTGAGAAGAGGTGTTGGTGTTCAACGTTACGTTCGTTCTTTGACATTTCCAGCTCCTTTTTTCGCTTTTTAGACTCGCTGCATCAGCCGTGCCAAAAAGCGCGGTGGCCCGTGATGTATGGGACCTACGACGACGGCCAGAACCCGCCCGCGTGGTCCTAGCTGGCCAGCCCCATTCGCTGTGAAGAACGCCAGCAATCCTCGGTTTGAATTGATCTAAAGGGTTTACCACCGAGTCTCTGCTGCTAAGCTCTTTGTTTTCGCCTAACCCGAGAATTCTGGAAGAATACAGAGGCGCGAAGTAATTTGTTTTTCATCGCGCGCTTTAACACAGCGCGCTGGGGAAATATTCTCAATAACAGGCAGTGATGAGCAGCGGCGCTTTGAGCGGGTAAAGTGAATTCAATGCCATTAGCGCTTGAGACCTGTGGAATATGGCTTGCAGTTTTATCGAGAGCCGACAACGGGGCAGACTGTTTGGCCGGGCGGGCAGTAAGCTGGCGCGCGAGGTTAAAGAGCGCGCCGGAACACTGTGCTCCTGCGCAACACGCATGGCGTCCCAGTGTGGTCCGGAGGAAGATCCGGATGGCTGTGACCGCGCCTTACAAATTCAAGCGCATTGGGGGAACGATCCCAAACATTTTTCAAGAGAAGGAGGTATCTATGAATTGGGCGCACGTTCACCTGCTGCTCAGTCACCTGCCTGTAATCGGAACAATCTTCGGTGTGTTGTTGTTGCTGCTCGCGCTGCTGAGAAACAGCGAAGAACTCAAGCGGGTCAGTCTGGGCGTGTTTGTCTTGACGGCTTTGATCGCGCTGCCGGTCTATTTCACGGGAGAGCCCGCGGAAGAGATGGTCGAGAATCTCCCCGGCGTCGCGGAGTCGCTGATCGATAAACACAAAGATGCGGCGTTGTTCGCTTTGCTGATGGCCGGGGGCGCCGGCATTGTCGCGCTGGCAGGTTTGATTCTCTTTCGTCGCGCGGAGAGATTGCCTGGTTGGGTCGTCGCAGTCGCGCTGGTCTTATCGCTCGCGACCAGCGGGTTGATGGGCTGGGCGGCGAACCTTGGCGGGCAGATTCGCCACACCGAGATCCGCGCAGGTTTCACGGCGCCGGCGGAGACGGAGACCGAAGGCGGGCAGGAGACGAAGAAAGAGGAAGATCACGAATAGCCGGGGCAGAGGCTGAAGAGGTTCTTAATTGTCGCCATATTGAAGTCAAACCGAGCGTAGTCGCCGGGCTTGCTGAAAATACTCTCCTCTGTGCGGCCATGTACCGACACATTCGGACGCAAGGCGCTAGCCTTCCTCGCCGTTGAACATTTTCAGCGCGTGAAGAAGCGCGATCTCATAGGCGTTTGCCCGACATTAGGGGAGCGAATCTCCGGACGCCTCATTCAAGTTAAATAGAACTCTAGACGGGATGGGATAAACCGCGAGGGAGGATTGAGAGGCGTATGGCTCGTATCGCATCGTTAGTAATTTGCGCGCTCATGCTCGGACTGTTCGTCATCTCTCAAAGCTTTTCGTCGCCGAATGGCGTCCCACAGAATCCGGCGCCGGCGGGCTTGGAAGAAGAAATAAAACGGGTGGAGGCTGAAATTGACAAGATCTTCGCCGAAACCCTGGCGCAACTGCCCTCGATCCCAAACGACGTTGGGAGCCGTATGAAACGGGTGCAAACGCTGGGGAAGCTCATGCTTTATGACAAACAGCTCTCGGTCAACAAAAATCAGGCATGCGCCTTTTGTCATATGCCGGATGTGGACTTCACCGGGCCTATCTCAATTCTAAATGCGACTACCGTCGCTTATCCGGGATCGGTGCGCAACGCCTCGGGCGACCCGGCGCAGTCGCGATACGGCCGCCGGAAACCTCAGAGTTACACCTATGCGCCTTATTTCCCTCCCCTCCAGTACAACCAGACGCAGGAGGATTTCTATGGCGGGAATTTCTGGGACATGCGCGCCACCGGTGTCTACCTGCAGAATCCCGCGGCGGAACAGGCGCAGGGGCCTCCGGTTGATCCTAATGAAATGGGGCTACCTGATACGGCCTGCGTCGTGCGCCGGCTCTCACAAAGCCCGTACAGGCAGTTCTTTGAGGCCATCTGGGGCCGGCAAGCATTCGCGATCAAGTGGCCATCCGATGTCGACCAGGTGTGTGGTAAACCAGCGCCGCCTCCGGCGGATGACCCGTTGCCTGTTCACTTGAGTCTGGAAGACCGGGGCCGCTCAAACGCGACTTATGATCAATTCGCGCTCGCCATTGCGGCTTATGAGGCCGGGCCGGAGATCAGCCCTTTCTCGTCGAAATTCGATTACGCCCTCGCCAACCCCGACCAGCGGATTTTGACCCCGGACGAGATGGCGGGATGGGACCTGTTTCGCGGCAAGGCAAAGTGCAATACCTGCCACCTGGATGGAACCGAAAGCCTGGCAGGCAAGGCCGCCCGCAGGATCACGCCCGGAGATGTCGGAAGCAAGGCGCCGTTATTCACCGACTTTACCTCATCAAATCTCGGCGTCCCCAGGAACCCGGCGATTCCATATTTCAACTATAATAAGCCGGACCGATACGGATACACCGCCAACAAGGCAGGCCCGGCGTATGTTGACAAAGGCGTAGGCGACTTTCTTAGAAATCCACAGCTCAACCCGAATTCCGATTGGGCCCGGCTCGCTCCTCAATTCGACGGCAAGTTCCAGGCTTCTACCTTGCGGAATGTGGACAAGAGGCCGCGTCCCGATTTCGTCAAGGCCTATATGCACAATGGATACTTTAAGAGCCTGAAAGAAGTCGTCCACTTCTACAACACACGCGATAAACTCCCCCGTTGCGCGCATGGCGCTCCGGGAGAGAAGACGACGTGCTGGCCCCCCCCAGAGTTCCCACAAAACATGGACACGACGATCGGGAGCCTCGGGTTGACCGATGAACAGGAAGAACAGATCGTGGCGTTTTTGAAGACCCTCACTGACGGTTATAAGCCTCAACAGGCGAGAGAGAGAAAATGACGGGCGCATTATCTCCCGTTTCGCTATTCGTGATCTTCTTCCTTCTCTTTCTTCTGCTTGCCTTCAGTCTCCGTCTCCGCCGGCGCCGTGAAACCGGCGCGAATCTCCGTGTGACGAATCTGCCCGCCGAGATTTGCCGTCCACCCCATCAACCCGCTGGTCGCGAGAGATAAGA
>Ga0209382_10006760_pt1 | contig 14716 bp, 11 predicted proteins | sample SoiMetdeltSBSDD5_FD_187599 | JGI IMG/M metagenome (GOLD analysis project Ga0209382, IMG submission 187599) | Bulk soil microbial communities from a Populus tree surrounding site in Tennessee, USA - Soil MetaG P. deltoides SBSDD5 (SPAdes) (version 2) | ecosystem: Environmental > Terrestrial >... | reverse complement strand
GGCCTTCGTGCGGCGGATGGGTTGCGCGTTCGCGGCCCTCATCCTGCTCGCGGCGGTGGGCGCGGGCACGCTCGGGTCACTCTTCGTGCAAGCGCCACAGCGCGGAATGCAGATCCTCGGCATGGCGATCGGCATCGCCGTGACGCTCGCCGCCGGTTTCGCGATCGCCTTCCGGCGCACCACCCGCTTCTTCCGCCAGCAGGACCGCCTCCGTCGCCAGCTCCTCGGCGACGTCGCGCACGAGCTGCGGACGCCGCTCGCCATCTTGCAAGGGCGGCTCGAAGGTCTGATCGACGGCGTCTACGCGCGCGACGAAGCGAGCCTGCACGGCCTGCTCGACGAGACCCGGCACCTCGGGAGGCTGGTCGACGACCTCGGCACCCTCGCCAGCGCCGAGGCGGGCGCCCTCGACCTGCGCAAGGAGCCGGTCGACCTCGCCGACCTCGCGCGCGATGCGGCGGGCTCGTTCGCGCGGCCGATCGCCGTCATCGCTCCAGACGCCCTGCCGTTGATCGACGTCGACCCGGTGCGCATCCGCGAGGTGCTGCTCAACCTGCTCGGCAACGCGTTCGATTCGACGCCAGAGGACGGCGAGGTCGCGCTACGCATCGAGCGCACGGCGGGCAGCGTCGTCGTGCGCGTAAGCGACACCGGCCGCGGCATCCCGGCCGAGGAGCTGCCGCGCGTCTTCGAACGCTTCCGCAAGGGGGCGGGCTCGCGGGGCTCCGGCCTCGGGCTCGCCATCGCCCGCGACCTCGTCCGCGCCCACGGCGGCCGCATCTCGATCGAGAGCACGCCGGGCCGGGGGACGACCGTCACGGTCGAGCTGCCGGCCTGAGCCGCGGCGAGGCCTGAGCCCCGTCGTGAGAGGGGATGGTGCGCCCGGAAGGAGTCGAACCTCCAACCCTCAGATCCGTAGTCTGATGCTCTATCCAGTTGAGCTACGGGCGCCCGGTATTGAAAGATGCCGAAACGAGGCCCGGAGAGGCCGCTGCGGCTGCGGATGGTAGCCGATGGGGCGCAAAGGGCGCAACCCGGAAGGCGATACGGCTTCCCGAGCCGGACGGGCGGGGGCAGGCCCCGCCCCTACACCGGAGTTCCGCGGTCGGCCGCAGCTGAGTTTGCGCTGGCTGGGGGGCCGAGAGCGCTTCGGCTCCGGTGTAGGGGCGGGCCCTGCGCCCGCCCGTCCGGCTCAGTTGAGCGACCGCAGCTATTCGATGATGCCGGCGAGCGGCGAGCTCGCCGTGGCGTAGAGCTTCGGCGCGATGCGGCCCGCGTGCGCCGCCAGCCAACCCGCCTCGACCGCGAGCCGCATCGCCCGCGCCATCCGCACCGGATCCTGCGCGCCGGCGATGCCGGTGTTCATGAGCACTCCGGAGGCGCCGAGCTCCATCGCCACGGCGGCGTCGGAGGCGGTGCCGACGCCGGCGTCGACGATCACTGGCACCTTCGCCTGCTCGACGATGATGCGCAGGTTGGCGCGGTTGCGGATCCCCATCCCCGAGCCGATGGGGGCGCCGAGCGGCATCACCGCGGCGGCGCCGAGATCCTCGAGGCGCTTGCAGACGACCGGATCGTCGTTGGTGTACGGCAGGACGATGAAGCCTTCGGCAACGAGCGTCTCGGTGGCGCGCAGCAGCTCGACGTTGTCGGGGAAAAGCGTCTTCTGGTCGCCGATCACCTCGAGCTTCACCCAGTCCCAGCCGCCGAGCTCGCGGCCGAGGCGGGCGGTGCGGATCGCCTCGTCGGCGGTGTAGCAGCCCGCGGTGTTGGGAAGCAGAAGGTAGCGGCGCTGGTCGATCGCCTCGACGAGGTCGGCCTTGCCGTTGGGATCGAAGCTCACGCGGCGCAGCGCCACCGTCACCATCTCGGTGCCCGAGGCCTCGAGCGACGCCTGCATGGTGGCGAGGTCGACGTATTTGCCCGTGCCGAGGATGAGGCGCGAGCGAAAGGTGCGGCCGCCGAGGGTGAGCGGCTCGACGGCGGTCGAGTCGAGGGCGGTGGTCATGCCGCCATGTTATCGGGCCGCACTGGCTTCTTTCGAGCCATCCTTCTATCGAGCCATCCTTTCTATCGAGCCATCGTTTCTATCGAGCCATGCGCGTATCGATCGAGCCATCGCGGGCCGATCGAGTTATGGCGCCCCGCCGTAGGCGACGCGGTAGACGGCGCCAGCCTGGTCGTCGGAGACGAGCAGCGCGCCGTCGGGCATCTCGAGGATGTCGACCGGGCGGCCCCACGCCTCGCCCCCTTCGAGCCAACCTTCGGCGAACGGCCGGTAATTGCTCGCCTTGCCGCTGGCGAAGTCCACCACGGTGACGCGGTAGCCGATCGGCTTGCTGCGGTTCCACGAGCCGTGCTCGGCGATGAAGACCGCTCCGCGGTAGGCGCCGGGGAACATCGTGCCGCGGTAGAAGCGCAAGCCGAGCGCCGCCACGTGTGGGGCGAGCTTCGCCGCCGGCGGCTCGAACTCGTCGCAGCGGCGGCCGCGAGCCTCGTCGGGATCGACGAGGTCGCCGCCCTCGCAGTGCGGGAAGCCGAAGTGCATGCCCGCGCGCGGCGCGCGATTCAGCTCGTCGGGCGGACGGTCGTCGCCCATCCAGTCGCGGCCGTTGTCGGTGAACCACGGTTCCCCCGTGCCCGGCTGCCAGTCGAAGCCGACCGTGTTGCGCACGCCGCGCGCGTAGACCTCGAGCCGGCGCCCGTCGGGCGCGATGCGCGCGAGCGAGGCGAAGGGATCGGGGCGGACGCAGACGTTGCACGGCGCGCCGATGCCGATCCAGAGCCAGCCGTCGGGACCGAACCGTGCGTAGCGCCAGCCGTGGTGGCGCTCGTCCGGCAGGCCGGAGTGGAAGACCGCCGGCGGCGCGACACGCGGCCCGGCGAGCTGGTCCTCGATGCGGTCGTAGCGCAGCACGCGCGAGACCTCGGCGACGTAGAGGGCGCCACCCTTGACGTCGACGCCGTTGGGCTCGTCGAGCCCTTCGGCGATCACCCGCACCGCGTCGGCGCGGCGGTCGCGATTCCGGTCGGGAAGCGCGTAGACGCGCCCCTCCTCGCGCGAGCCGACGAAGACGGTGCCCGCGGGCGAGAGGGCGAGCGAGCGGGCACCGCGCACGCCCTCGGCGTAGAGCGCGATGGTGAACCCGGCGGGGAGCCGGATGCGGTCGAGGGCCGTGGGCTTCCCCTCGACCGCCGCGCTCCCATGGCCGTGCCCGCAGCCGAGGGCGAGGGCGGCGATGAGGGCGACGCGGGAGGCGCGGCGGGAGCGGCTCGCCACCCGGCGATCGTGGCGCTGGGTCATGGCTGTCCCTCGGAGTCTGGCGTCCTGCTCGCGGCGGCAAGCCCTGCCGGCGCCGTCCGGAGCCCGGAGTGCAATTCAGACTGCAATTCGCTCGCCCGGGGGGCAACCTCGCGCCCGCCGCCGCGTATACGCTTCCGCACACCAACGACGGCAGATGGGTGACGGGCGGTCGTCCCGACGCGCACCATCCGACCATCGCCTACGGCGCGACCACCTGCGACGATCGGCAACGCGAGGCCCCACTGGATCCCTTCGAGCTCCCGCCCGACCAGCTCGCCTCCCTCTCCGAGGAGCAGGCCCTCCGGCGGCGTTTCGACGTGCGCAACCGGTCCGTGCTGCCGGTCCACCTCTGGTTTCTCGCCTTCTTCTTCTTCGGCTCGTTGATCACCAGCTTGGACGAGTACCACGGTGCCGGCTGGCCGCTCGCCGTCGCCGGGCTCCTGGGCAGCGTCGGCGCGCTCATCGCCTTGCGCCGGCTGCTGCCGCTCGCCCGCCCCGGCGAGGCACCGCTCGCCATACGCGCTCCGGCGCTCGCCGAACGGTTCGGCGAGCTCCTCCAGGCCGTGCTGCTGCTCGAGTACTTCCTCGGCGTCGGCTGGCTGGCGTCGGTCGGCGCGCGACCGGTGCTCGTCTTCATCGCCGCGCCGGCGCTGCTGCTCTTCCGCCTCGTCGCCGGCGAGCTGCTGATGCTCCACGGCCTGATGCTGGTGTCGGGCGGCGTCCTCTGGTGGCTGACCCAGCCCTCCGACGCGCTCCCGGCCTTCCTGGGCGCCGTGCCGCTGCACGTCGTCTGCGGTGGCCTCGGGTTGCTCTTCACCCGCCGCTTCCGGCGCCGCTTCCTGAGCCAGTGGCTGCGCCGGATGGGCGCCGTCCGCGAGCAGATCCGCGTCCGCGAGGAGCTCGCGCTCGCCCGCGAGGTGCAGCTCTCGATGCTCCCCGCGTCGGTTCCCGAGGTGCCGTGGCTCGACGTCGCCGCCTCCTGCCTCCCCGCCAACGAGGTCGGCGGCGACTACTACGACTTCTTCCCCGTCGAAGATGGCCTCGCGGTGGTCGTCGCCGACGTCGCCGGCCACGGCGTCGCCAGCGGCCTCGTGCTCGCCTCGGTGCGCAGCGGCCTGGCGCTGCTCATGGAGGAGCCCGACCACCAGCTCGGGCCGACGATGCAACGCCTCGACCGCCTCGTGCGGCGCACGTCACGTCGCATGCTGGTGACCCTCGCCATCGCCCGCTACGACGCCAACTCGGCCAGCCTCACGGTCGCCACCGCCGGGCACCCGCCGCTGCTCGTCCGTCGCGGCGACGGCAGCGTCGAGGAGGTGGCGACGCCGTCGCCCCCGCTCGGCACGCGGCTGCCGCCGAGCGTGGGGGCGGTGAGCGTTCCCTTCGCCGCCGGCGACTGTTGCGTGCTCTTCACCGACGGCCTGCTCGAGGCTCCCGACCCCGCCGGGCGGCCGTATGGCTTGCAGCGGCTGATGCAGGTGCTCGCCGCCCACGACCCCGCCGCCGGCGCTCAGACGCTCTGCGACACCGTGCTGTTCGACCTCGCGGCGCACAGTGGCGAGGCCACGCAGCAGGACGACGTCACCCTCGTAGTGCTCGTGGGCCGGCCCGCCCCCGCGCGCTGAGCGCGCTGCCGGCCCCCTCCCGATCGCCTCCCCTGGGTTGGTCTGCCACCCCGCCCCGCGCGCTAAAGCGCGCTGCCGCCCCCCTCCCAACCCCCTCCCCTGGGTTAGTCTGCCACCCCTCTCTCCCCAACCCCTCTCTCCCCTCGCCGGGGAGAGAGGGGCTCGGAGTCCGTTTGGCATCGTGGTGTGCGGATGGGTGGGCGGCGTGAGAACGAGCGCCGCTAGACCAGGATGAGCAACACGCCGGCGACGAGCAGCGCCAGCGCCGCCACCTTCATCCAGCCGATCCGCTCGCCGAAGACGAGGGTGCCGACGAGCAGCGCCATCAGGTTGCCGACGGCGCGCTTGACCGCCTCGACCACGCCGACGAGGGCGACGCGGATGACGACGAGCTGGAGGGCCAGCGCCAGGGCCGCCACCGCAGTGGCGGCGACGAGCACGGGCAGGGTGCGACCACGCAGCCCCGCCGCGAGACCGCCGGCCTCGCCGCGCACGAGCATCAGCGCCAGCGTTCCGGCGGCGATGCCGCCGCAGAGGACGAGTGCGTGGCGCGCCGGTCCCACGGCGCCCACGCCGATCTTGTCGAGCGGCAACGAGAGCCCCCAGCAGACCGCGACGAGGATCATCAGGCGCGCTCCCGGCTCGCGGGCGAGGGCGCGCCACCAGCCGCCGGCCGCGCCCACCTCCGCCGACGCCGCGCCAAGCAGCAGCGCCCCCAGCACCACGAGGGCGATGCCCGCGAGCTGCAGCGGGTGCGGCCACTCGCCGAGGAGCGGCCGGCCGAAGGCGGCGACGAAGGCCGGCGTGAGCGACAGCAACGGCACCGTCATCGACAGCGGCGAGCGCGCGAGCGCGGCGACGAAGGCGGCGTTGGCGACGATGTTGAGGGTGACGGCGCCGGCGGCGACGAGCAGGTAGCGCGGCGTCAGCGGTCCGGTGGTGCTGCCGGCGCCCCAGAGGAGGATCACCGGCACCTGGCCGACGGAGAGGAAGAAGACGACCGCAAACGGCGAGAGGTCCCGGGCGAGGAGCTTGCGAAGAACGTCGAGCCCCGACCAGCCGAGCGCCGTGGCGACGATGAGGAGGATGGTCGTGGTGCCGATGGGCGGCATTAGATCATCGCCTCCGGGCTCGGCCGGCGGTGGCCCCCGACGCGTCGCGCCCGCGTCGCCCGCGCGTCACGCGTGCGCGACGTCGCGACCTAAGCCGGCAAGAGCGCGTCGATCGGCGGCGACGGGACGACGCGGTTCCTGGCGTCCACGAACACCGCCTTCGGCCGGTGGGCCCGCGCCTCCGCCTCGTCATAGACCGCGTACGTGGCGAGGATCACCAGGTCGCCGCGCCGCGCCTTGTGCGCCGCGGCGCCGTTGATCACCACCTGCCCGCTGCCGATGTCGCCCTCGATGACGTAGGTGGCGAACCGCTCGCCATTGGTGACGTTGTAGATCTCCACCCGCTCGTGCGGCAGGAAGTCGGCGGCCGCCATCAGCAGCGGGTCGACCTTGACCGACCCCTGGTAGTGGAGGTCGGCATCGGTGACGATGGCGCGGTGGATCTTCGACTTGAGCAGCGTGCGTTGCATGCTTATGGCACCCCTGTGCGATTGGCGTTCAGGCGATCACGGAGGAAGGCGGCAGCGCGGCTGGCGCGAGACCCGTCGCCAGCACGCGGAGCCGCAGGTTGTCGATCAGGCGCGTGGCGCCGATGCGGACGGCGATGGGCACCACGACGCTGCCGGCGAGGGTCGTCACCGGCTGGAAGCTCTCGGCGTCGACGACGGCGACGTATTCGACCTGCGCCAGCGCCTCACTGGCGAGCACCGCCAGCAGGCGCTCGCGGACCTTCGCCGCATCGCGCTCGCCGGCAGCCACCAGCGCCTCGCCGGCCGCGAGCGCTCGGTAGAGCACCGCGGCGGCGCGGCGCTCGTCCTCGGAGAGGTAGGCGTTGCGCGACGACATGGCGAGGCCGTCGGCCTCGCGCACGGTCGGACCGGCGAGGATGGTGACGGGCATATGGAGGTCGCGCACGAGCTGCCGCACGACGGCGAGCTGCTGCGCGTCCTTCTCGCCGAAGACGGCCACGTCGGGCGCCACGAGGTGGAAGAGCTGGGTGACGACGGTGGTGACGCCGCGGAAGTGCCCCGGGCGCAGCTCGCCCTCGAGACCGAGCGCGGCGCCTGCCGGCTCGACGAAAGTGGCGTGGCCCGGCGGGTAGATCACCTCGACGGCGGGGAGGAAGAGCAGGTCGCAACCGGCTGCGGCGAGGGCGGCCGCGTCGCGCTCCGGCGAGCGCGGGTAGCGCGCGAAGTCCTCGCCGGGACCGAACTGCGTGGGGTTGACGAAGACCGACGCCACGACCTCGTCTGCGCGCTCGCGCGCCAGGCGGACGAGCGAGAGGTGCCCCTCGTGCAGCGCTCCCATGGTGGGGACGAAGCCGACGACCGCGCCACCTCGGCGCCAGTCGGCGACGGCGCGCCGCAGCAGCAGCGGGTCGGTGACGGTGTCCATGGTCGTTGCGTCGGCTTGCACGAGACCGGCTGGTGCCTCAGCCGTAGAGCCGACCGACGGCCTCGGTGCGCGTCGGATCGCCGTACGACTCCTCGCTCGAGGGGAAACGGCCGGCGCGCACGTCGGCGGCGAAGGCGGCGATTCCCTCGCGCGCCAGCGTGCCGAGCTGCGCGTAGCGGCGCACGAAGCGCGGCGCGATGCGCTCCTCGAGACCGAGCAGGTCGTGGTAGACGAGCACCTGGCCATCGCAGCCGGGGCCGGCGCCGATGCCGATCGTCGGGATCGCCAGCGCCGCCGACACCTCGACGGCAAGCGCGGCCGGCACACACTCGAGCACCAGGGAGAAGGCCCCCGCCTCCTGCGCCTCGCGCGCCGCAGCGAGGAGCCGCTCGCCAGCGGCGGCGCCGCGCCCCTGCACCTTGAAGCCGCCGAGCTTGTGCACCGACTGCGGGGTGAGCCCGAGGTGCGCCATCACCGGCACCTCGGCGGCGACGAGCGCTCGCACGAGGTCGGGCCGGTCGCCCTCGATCTTCACCGCCTGGGCCCCACCCTCCTTCAGGAAGCGGAGCGCGTTGGCGACCGCGTGCTCGGCCCCGAGATGGAACGAGCCGTACGGCATGTCGGCGACGAGCAAAGCCCGCCGCACGCCGCGGCGCACGGCCTTCACGTGGTGGAGCATCTCGTCCATGGTCACGGCGAGGGTGTCCTCGTGGCCGAGCACGACCATGGCGAGCGAGTCCCCCACCAGCACGACGTCGACTCCGGCGGCGTCCGCCTGCCGCCCCTGAGGGCAGTCGTAGGCGGTGACCATCACCACGCGCTCTCCGCGCGCGGGCGCTTCGGCGATCGAGGGAACGGTGACGCGGCTCTCCGGCATGACCTGCCTCCTCTCGAGGGTGGGCCGCACAGAGACCGCGCTGTTCCGGGATCGACGGATGGGCTGGCGCGCCGGCGCGCACTCGCGGGCAGCTTCGCGGGTGTCCGTCCCTGCGGATCGGTCCCCACTCGCCCACCGTCACGCCACCGCGTCGTCGCTCTTACCGTCCCAGTCCCTCGCGGGATCCAAGCGGCACGGGATGATCTTAGCGCAACTGTGAACGAGGGGGCCGGAGACGCCGGGTGCCGCACGCGGCACCCGGCCCAAGTCGCTCAGAACAAACGTCGCTCAGAACAGGCAGTAGTCGGGCCGGCACTCGTAGTAGTAGGTGCCGTCCGGACGGAAGCCGCCTGAACACGTCGTGTGCCACACCGTGCACCACCCCGTGCCGCCGCCACCGCTCCCGCCGCCGCCATAGTCCTGCTGCAGGTCAGGCCCCGGAGGGTCGCCGCCGCCGCCCCAGTCCGGCGGTTCGGGTGGCGTCGGTTGGCAAGGCGCGCACTGGTGGCTGAAGCCGAAGTTGCCGTCCGCCCAGTCGGGGTTGCCACTCGGCGTGAAGGTGATGCCGATGATGCCCCCCGTGCCGAAGAGGATCCCGATGCCCAACCCGCAGGAGCAGAAGGGACAGGCCTTCTCGATGCAACCGTGGCCAGCGGCACACGATGCTCCGGCGCTCAAGCCGGCGCCCGACGAGCCGTTCTGGTACTGGGCGTTGGTGGCCATGACGTGGCAGAAGGTGTAGGGGGTCCCGGAGTCATCGCACGCCCGTTGGGGCAGGGTCGGGATGCACTCGGAATAGCAGTTGGAGTAGCAGTGGCAGGCAAACTCCGCCCCTGCCTCGCTCCAATGCCGGCCCCACAGATGGCCTGAGGAGGAGGACTCGCTGCGCGGCGACGGCGTGACGAAGGTGCTCGTCTCCTGGCACACCGTCTTGTTCGGGAAATCGACAGGCGGAAGGGACTTGACGGGGGGCTCTACTGCCTTCGGGTTGGGCCGCTCACGGACGGCGTTCTCGAGTCCCTGGGTGATGTTGTCCAGGAAGAAGACCGTCGCGTCCACGCCTCGTTTTGGCGGCAGCCACATCACGGCGGCCCGGTAGGTGCGCGAGCGCTCCTGGTACGTGACGGTCACCTCGTAGGGCGTCATCGCTTCGGTAGCGCCCGCGTCGGGCTGGCTCGCGGCGATCTCCTCCAGAACCTGGTCCACTGTCATGCCGGGCAAGCGCAACCCCTCCGGCGAGGTCAGGTAGTCGGCATCGGAGGTTTTCCATTGCGGCTTGTAGATCACCACCTCGCGACCTTTGGCCCCATTCCGCCTCGCCTCCCGGGCCATGTCGATCATCTCGCCGCCCGGCATCGTGACGAGGTCGAGCCAGACGTGCTGCCCGAACTCGGTCGCATCGAGCGTCGGCAGGAAGCGGATCTCGAACCGCACCCCTTCGCCGGCCGCCGTCGAGATCTCGGCCAGCTTTCCATAGGCCTCCCGAACGATCAGCTCTCGCTGCTCGGGAGGGATCTCTCGCCCCGTCCTCGGTTTGGCGACTGCCGTCCCGGTGAACAGCGGCAGCAGGAGCAGAGGGAGCAGCAGCCTCACACGTCGCACCCATTCTCTCTTCATGAGCCTTCTTCCTTCCTGGTCCTCATATGAGCGTGGAAAGGCGTCGGGAACAGAGGCACGGACGCCGCCGAGGAGGATCTCTCCTCCGCGCCGGCGCACTTCGGCCGATGAGACTGGAGTTGGCGCTTGCTCCTTTCTCCTGCCAGCTCGCTCCGGGGGCAGGCATCCCGCTCCGGGCAAGCCGCCGTCAGCGACGCTCGCCCTTCCTCCAACACCGTCATCCGCTCCACCCCACTCTTCTGCGCGGGTGGAGCTCTTCCTGCGTCAAGGCTCGCCTCGCACGGGCGAGCGACTCGAGGGCGTCCTTGCCAGTGCATGCGCCATCGCCGGAAGAAACTCGTCATCCGCGACGGGCGATCGTCCTGCCTCGGCCGTTTCGGTCTGCGAGAGCCGCGCCGCGGTCACGCTGTCTCGGCGCGCTGTAGTGTTGGGGCCATGGCCGGGGCGACGCCCCCAACCGGGGTCACGGAGCTACTTCAGCAATGGAGCGCCGGCGATCGAGAAGCGGCCGAGCGGGTCCTCCCCCTGGTCTACGACGAGTTGCGGCGCATGGCCGCGAGGCAGCTGCGAGCGGAGCACCGCGAGCACACCCGCGCCACCGCCATCGTCCACGAGGCCTACCTTCGCTTGAGCGAGCAGCGCGGCCTGCGCTGGCCGAGCCGAGACCACTTCTTCGCCTTCGCGGCGCACCTGATGCGGCGCATCCTGGTCGATCACGCCCGCCAGCGGAACCGCGTCAAGCGCGGCGGGCACCTGCGTCAGGTCACGCTGGCCGAGATCGAAGAGCGCAGCGAGCTCGGCTTCGCCCGGACCACCGATCTCGTCGCGCTCGACGAAGCCCTGACCAGGCTCGAAGCGCTCGACGCGCGCAAGGCGGCGGTCGTCGAGCTGCGGTTCTTCTCCGGGATGTCGCTCGAAGACACGGCGGCCCAGCTCGGCGTCTCCGCCGAAACCGTCGGCCGCGAGTGGCGCCGTGCCAGGGCCTGGCTCTACGACGCGCTGCGCCGCGACGAGCGCGAGTCATGACGGTCCCACCACCCTTCGCCAAAGTCGACGCTCTCTTCGCGGCGGCGTTGGAGCTCTCGACCGCGGATCGCCAGGCCTTCCTGGACGAGGCGTGCGGCGCCGACTTCGGGCTGCGCGAGCAGATCGAGCGGCTGCTCGCCGCGGACGCCGAGGCGGGGTCTTTTCTGGCGCGGCCGGCCGCCGTGCCGCCCGAGATCGCCGCGAGTACCTCGCCGGCGCGTCTCGGGCCCTATCGCTTGCTGTGCGAGATCGGCAGCGGCGGGATGGGCACCGTCTACCTGGCGCGCCGCGACGACGACGAATACGAGCGCGAGGTGGCGGTCAAGATCCTGCGCGCCGGATTAGGGGGCGAGGAAGCCGTCCAGCGCTTCCTCGCCGAGCGCCAGATCCTTGCCCGCCTCGAGCACCCAGGCATCGCCCGGCTGTATGACGGCGGCAGCACCGAAGACGGCCGCCCCTACCTCGTCATGGAGCTCATCGCAGGCCTGCCGCTGGACGACTACTGCGATCGCCACGAGCTCGGCATCGACGCCCGACTCGACCTCTTCCGGCGTGTCTGCGCGGCAGTGCAGCACGCCCACCAGCACCTCTTGGTTCACCGCGACTTGAAGCCTGCCAACATCCTGGTGACAGCCGACGGCGAGCCCAAGCTCCTCGACTTCGGCATCGCCAAGCAGCTCGCGCCCGATGCCGCGGTCGATCTCACCCGCACCGGCTCGCGCGTCATGACCCCGAGCAGCGCCAGCCCCGAGCAGATCCGCGGCGATCCGATCACCACCGCGAGCGATGTCTACTCGCTCGGAGTCCTTCTCTACGCGTTGCTCGCCGGGCGGAGCCCGTATCGTACTGGCGGCGACTTGCCCCACGAGATCGAGCAGGCCATCTGCCACCAGGAGCCGGAGCCGCCGAGCCAAGCACTGTTCCGGCGCGCGCTCGACGAGCCCACGGCGGAGGCGATCGCGTCCGCCCGAGCCACCCGGCCGACGGCGCTCCGCCGTAAGCTGCGCGGCGATCTCGACACCATCGTCTTGACGGCCTTGCGCAAGGCGCCGGCGCGGCGTTACGGCTCGGCGGCGGCGCTCGCCGCCGACGTCGAGAGGCACCTCCGGCATGACCCCGTCAAGGCCCGGCCCGACTCGCTGCTCTATCGCGCCCGCAAGCTCCTGCGGCGCCGACGCGGCGCGGTGGCAACGGCAGCGGCGGCGGCGCTGGTCGCCGTCGCATTTGTGCTCGGACTGCTCGAGCAAGGGCGCCGCCTGGCCCAGGAGCGCGACAAGGCGCGCTACGCGCTGTCGTTCCTGGTCGACACGTTCCGCAGCGCCGATCCGTATCGGACCCGTGGCGGGCGGCTGACCGCCGAAGAGATCCTGGCCCAGGGAGTGACGCGGGTGTCGCGAGAGCTCACGGGCCGGCCCGAAGTCCAGGCGGCGCTCATGGATGCGATCGGCCAGGTCCGCCTCGGGCTCGGACGCGCCGACGAGGCGGAGCCGCTGCTGGAGCGCGCCCTGGACCTGCGTCGGCGATTGCCTGGCACCGCTCACGCCGACCTCGCAGCCAGCCTCGAACACCTGGCCGATGCTCGCTTCGAGCGCGCCGAGTTCGCGGCTGCGGAGGCGCTGTTGCGCGAAGCGGTCGCGCTGCGGCGGCGGGACAGCTCCACTCCGACCGCACTGGCCATGGCGCTCAACCAACTCGGCAAGACGATCCGGGCCCGCGAGCCCGCGTCGGAAGTGGCGACGTTGCAACGCGAGGCCCTCGCCCTCGCCCAGCGCGCCGAAGGCGCCACCGGGCCGACGGTGGCGGCGGTCCTCTTCGAGATGGGTCTGTTCGCCCGCGACCAGGGGGACTACGGCCGCGCCGAGCGTCTCTACCGGCAGGGGTTGGGTATCCAACGGAGACTCCTCCCCGCCAATGATCCCAAGGCCCTGCGCGACGAGGCCGAGCTTGGGGTGCTGCTGCTCGATAGCGGCCAGCCGCGCGAAGCCGAGGCCTTGCTGCTGGCGAACCTGGAATCGCAGCAGCGGCTGCTCGGCCACGATCACCCGCACCTGATATCGCTGCTCAACAACGTCGGCATGGCGCGTCAGATCCAGGGCGACTATGCGGGCGCCGAGGCCGCCTTCCGAGATGCCCTGGCCCTGCCACCGTCGAGCGCCGCCTCGGACCTCACCCGAGCGCTGGTGCTCGGCAACCTGGCGAGCACGCTGCAAGATCACGAGCGCATCGATGAGTCGGTACCGCTGTTCCTCGAGGCGCTCCGGCTACGGCGTCGAATCCTCGGCGACCGGCATCCGCTCGTCGCGCAGGTCCTGTTGCAGCTCGCACGCACCGAGCGCATCCGCGGCCGCTATGCCGAGGGGCTCGACCTCGCCCGGCAGGCCCTGGAGATCGTCGAACGGGGCGAGGGGCGGGACCACCCCCACGTGGCCGCCATCGTGCGCGAGATCGGCCGCAACCTCATGAAGCAGCAGGACGCCGCGGCGGCCGAGCCCTACCTGCGCCGCGCCCTCGACCTCCGTCGCAGCCTGGCGGCCGATCACCCGGACGTGGCATCGGCGCAGATCTCGCTCGCGCTCTGCCTCTTCGCGCTCGGTCGCGACGCCGAGGCGGAGCCGCTGATGCAACGCGGCCGCGGCACGCTGATCGCGAAGTTCGGGACCACCGATCCGCGCGTGCTCGACGCCGGAAAGGACCTAACGGCGGTGCTGAAGAGCCGCTCGCGCGAGCGCTGAGCGGCCGCAGCCTGGCGCCTCAGACCTTCCGCGCCCCCACGGGCACGTAATACTCGGTGCCCTTGACGGGCTTGGCGAGGATCTTGACGAGGTCCTCGAAATCCTCGCTCCTGTGCACGAAGTCGATGTGTCGCGTGTCGACGACGAGCAGCGGCGAGCGGTCGTAGTAGTGGAAGTAGTGGTTGTAGGCGTCGATGAGCTGCGCCAGGTAGTCGCCCGCGAGGTGGCGCTCGAAGCTCCTCTGGCGCCGCTTGACGCGCTCCAAACAGGTGTCGACGTCGGCCACCAGGTAGAGCATCAGGTCGGGCTTGCGCACCTGCGGCTCGAGCAGCTTGTAGAGCTTGTCGTAGAGCGCGAGCTCGTCGTCGGAGAGGTTGAGGTAGGCGAAGATGCGGTCCTTGTCGAAGGTGTAGTCGGCGACCACCATCCGCTCGAAGAGCCCGCGCTGGTGCATGTCCTGCTGCTGCTTGTAGCGCGAGAGCAGGAAGTAGAGCTGCGTCTGGAACGCCGTGCCCGGCCGATCCTTGTAGAAATCGGCGAGGAACGGGTTGCTGACGTCTTCGAGCAGCTTCACCCCCTCGAAGCGCTCGCACAGCTTCTCGACCAGGGTCGTCTTGCCGACCCCGATGGGCCCGTCGATGGCCAGGTAGTGGAAGGGGAGCTCGGGCCCGGTCAAGCCGGGGGGAGTCTACTCCAGGGGCCGCGACCGGGGGAGCCGCGAAGAGGTGCTCAGGCCGGCGGCGCGCCGGCGGGCACGGGCGGCCCGGAGGCGACGGGCGGCGGCGCGGCCTCTCGTACGAGCGGCCGGTAGAGCGTGTCGCGCTCGACCGGGGTGAAGCCGGCGGCGCGCACGATGCGCACGAGCTCGCCGCGCGAGAGCGACTGCTCCGTCGGCGCGCCCGCCATGTGGTAGATCGTCTCCTCGACCACCGTGCCGTCGAGGTCGTCGGCGCCGAACGAGAGCGCCACCTGCGCCAGCTTCGGCGTCACCATGATCCAGTAGGCCTTGACGTGCGGCACGTTGTCGA
>Ga0209382_10006758_pt1 | contig 14718 bp, 10 predicted proteins | sample SoiMetdeltSBSDD5_FD_187599 | JGI IMG/M metagenome (GOLD analysis project Ga0209382, IMG submission 187599) | Bulk soil microbial communities from a Populus tree surrounding site in Tennessee, USA - Soil MetaG P. deltoides SBSDD5 (SPAdes) (version 2) | ecosystem: Environmental > Terrestrial >... | reverse complement strand
ATATTTTTCTGTTCGACCGGAACCGCACGCTGCAGTATCAGGGGCGCATCGACGACAACGTCAACGAGTCCCTGGTGAAATCGCGAGACGCCCGCGCCGCGATCGACGCGTTGCTCGCCGGCAAGCCTGTGCCGGTTCAGGAAACGAAGGCGTTCGGATGCACAACGAAATGGCTGACGAAGGCGACCGGCGTCGAGCAGGAGCAGGCCAGGATCGCGGCGGAGCCGGTCAAGCTCACGATGGCGACTCCTGCGGACCTCACGAAGCTCCGCGCCAACGGGACCGGCAAAATCCTCCTGGTGCATTTCTGGACGACCGCATGCAGCACCTGCGTCGCCCAGTTTGCCGATCTACAGACAACGTTTTGGATGTACCGAAATCGCAGCGCGCGGTACGCGAGCCTTGACTTCGTCACCGTCTCGACGAACCCGCCTGCCGACCAGCCGGCCGTTCTGGCGTTCCTGCAGAAGCAGCACGCCGGGAACACGAACCTCCAGCTGTCGACCACCGACCTACAGAGCTTCCAGACCGCGTTCGGCGCCAAATGGAACCACGCGACGTCGTTCACGGCGGTGATGACGCCCGACGGTACGCTTGTCTACCAGAAGGAAGGCAAGCTCGACGTGCTCGAGATGCGGCGGGCCATTCTGCGGCACATGCCCGATGTCGCGGCGTATCCAGGGCAGCACGACTACTGGAACGAGATACCCCCGAAGAAACCGTCACGTTGATGTGTCCTCGTGCCGAAGCAGGTGCAGGTCATGGCCGAGAAGGGCTTGGTTCGCCGAAACGCGCGATTGCGCTCCCACGTGCATGTCAGCGCGCTAGCGGCGCAGCGTCAGGCGATGCCGCTGGCGACTTCCCTCCGGCGCTCGCTTGCGGCCGCAGGCGCTGTGCCTCGAAGCGAAGCTGTCGCGCCAGTGCGAGTGGGGGACTGCCTACCGCTTGGTGCCGACTTCGGCGAACCAGTTCTGCACGACGGTGACGCTGGGCACTGAGCCGTCGGGATCGGCGGTGCGGCGGGCGGCGATGAAGCGCTCGCCATTGCCGAGCACGACATAGCCGAGCGTCAGATCGACGGCGATCGGATCCCCCTTGAAGACTTCACGGGGCTCGCCGAAAGCGAAGGTCTCGCCGGAAGACTTGACGTCGACTTCCATCAGGATGTTGCCGTAGGCCCTGAACCACAGCTTGTCGCCGTGTGCACTCCACCGCGCCTCGCCGCCGCCGGCCAGCGAGATCTGCCACTGGCCCGCGCCGGACGGAAACGGCCGGACGTAGATCTCGTAACGCCCGGACTCGTTCGACTGATAGGCCACGTAGCGCCCGTCGGGCGAGAGCGCCGGCACTTCCTGCGAGCCTTTCCGATCCAGCAGGACTTTCGGCGCCGTGTCGCCGGGACCGCGGTAGTAGAGATCGGAGTCAGAATCCCGGGCATCATTCTCCTTCGCGAAGATCAGCGTGCCGCTCGCCGAGAGGATGCCGCAGCATCCGTCGGCCAGCTTCGCCGGCGTGCCGGTGCCATCGGCGGCTTGCGCGCTGATCAGCGGTCGCAGCCGCGCTCCGTCGACGTGGGTGAAGACCACTCCCTTGTTCGCCGTCCATCCCGACGGGATCACTTCGGTCTCGAGAAAGGTCAGGCGCCTCCGGGCAACGCGCTGCAACTCATAGATCCAGATGTCGCCTCGGACGGCCCCGACCGCCACCGCGACGCGGTTTTGGTCCGGCGCCAGCACCGGCTGGCGCAGTCCGGGCTGCGGTTCGCCGATCGCGCTCTCGACCACGCCCGCGCGACTGATGAAGACGAGTTGCCGGGGCTCGCTCCAGACCCGTCTGATGAACGTCAGCGTCCCTTCCCGTGACAGGCTTGGCGAGAACGCCCCCGCCGCTACGAGGAACGGCTCACCGGTCCGTTCGAGACGCGTGGGATGGAACGGCACGGCCCAGATGCCGTTGCTCTTACCAGTCCGGCCGAAGACGATGTGGCCGGTCGAGGAGTACTGCGGGAAGGACAGGTACTCTCCCGGCAGGCGCAGGACCTCCGTCCTCGACTCGCCGCGAATCGCGGCGATGGTATCCGGCCCTTCGGTGCGATGCACCACGATCAGCTGCCCATCGTCGTTGGGCAGCAGGGACGGCTCGTGAAAGTCGCCATCCCCGGTTTGCAGTGCGGCGATCGATCGGGCCTCGCCGCCGTCCTGTGACAGCTCGAGCAGGCCGCTGCTGCTGACGCTGCGCGAGAAGACAATCCGCCCGTCGGCGCGCCAGGCGCCGCTGGCGCCGCCGCCGGCCGTGGGCACGTCGCCGAGCGCGATCGGCTGGCCGCCGGCCACGGACACCTTCCACAGCTTCTCCTCCGAGAGGAACCCGACGAACGCGCTGTCGGGAGACCAGAAGAGATGCTGTGGGCGCCAGCTCAGGGCGAGTTGCCGCGGATCCAGTTGATCCAGCTCCTGGATCCACAGGCTGTCGCCGGACACGAACGCGAGCTTCTGGCCATCCGGCGAGATCACCGGCCGCGCGTCGCGACTGACGACGAGACGCGGCGCCGACACGTGGAACTTGCGGACGCGGCCATCGCCAGCGGCCGCGCGCGGCCCCCGCGTGGACCAGACGACTCCCGCGAGCGCAGCGATGGCGAGCACGGCCAGCGTGGACGCGGCGACGACCGCACGTAGGGACCTGCGCGTCGCCACCGGCGCGCGTGCCGGCCCGGCAGACGATGTCGCTGATCGGTCGAGCAAAGCTTCGAGGGCGATGCCGACGTCGTGCGCGGAGTGAAAGCGCTCGGCCGGATTCTTCTCGAGGCAGCGCCGCAGGATGCGCTCGAGCGGCGGCGGCACGCCCGCGGCGGCCGGCACTTCCGGAACGTCTTCCCGCAGGACTGCGGCAATCGTCTCGGCGTTGCTTGCACGGCCGAACGCAGCGCGGCCGGTCAACATCTCGTAGACGACCGCGCCAAACGCGAAGATATCGGTGCGGTGGTCGACCGGCGCGCCGGTTACTTGTTCGGGCGACATGTAGCCGATCGTGCCAACCACCAGGCCGGGCGTGGAGGCCTCGCGTGAGGCCGCCACGGTTTCACCGGCATTCGGATGGACCTCTATCGCTTTCGCCAGTCCGAAGTCGAGAATCTTGACGCGCCCCGCGGTCGTGACGATGACGTTGTCGGGCTTGAGATCGCGATGGACGATGCCCTTTTCGTGCGCGGCGGCCAGGGCCTGCGCGATCTGCAGCGCAAAGTCGAGCGTCTTGCGCAACGGCAGGGCCCCGTCCGCCAGACGCTGGCGCAGCGTCTGGCCCTCGAGCAGCTCCATCACGGCGTAGACGGTGGTCCCCTCGCGGCCGAAGTCGTGGATGGCGAGGATGTGCGGGTGCGACAACGCCGCCACCGCCTTGGCTTCACGCTCGAAGCGGGCGAGCGCCGAGGGATCGCCGGCGAGCGCGGGCGGCAGGATCTTGATCGCGACTTCGCGCTCGAGCCTGGCGTCGTGAGCGCGATAGACCTCGCCCATGCCGCCGGCGCCGATGGGCGCGCGGATTTCGTACTGCCCGAGCCGAGAGCCGGCAGCCAGTGTGGTCATGGATGACGAGCGATAGGCGAGCGGGATTATATGTTGATGTCCGGCCCCGCCGGAGATCATTCCGGAGTGGTAATGTTCTTTCGCGCTCGTCGCTGAGGAAACTTCTTGCTGGACATCCTCGCCGTAGATCTCCGCAATGCGCTGCGTATCTTCCGCCGGAGCCCCGGTTTCGCCGCGACGGCTGTCGTCTCCCTGGCAGTCGGGATTGCCGCCGCTACAGGGCTGTTCAGCATCGTGAATGCGGCATTACTGAATCCCTTCCCATTCGCCGACATCAATCGGATCGTCAGGCTTGACCTGATCGACAAAGGCAAGCCGCGTGGTCTGGGTGTCACGGCGCGACAGCTCGTCGCCCTTCAACACAGCGACGTCCTGGACGGCGCCTTCGTCTCGAACACCTGGGAGATGACGCTGACCGGCCAGGACCTCCCGGAAGCGGTGCGCACCCAGTATTTTTCCGCAAACGCTTTGAACGTCCTCGGGGTTCCGCCCCTCCTCGGACGAGTCTTCAACGAGGCGGACGGGCCGGCGGGCGAGCAGCCCCAGCGGGTCGTCGTGCTCACCTATCGGTTCTGGCAGCGACACTTCGGCGGGCGGCCTGAGGCAGTGGGGCAGACGCTCTATTTGAACCGCGAACCCTACACCGTGATTGGCGTGCTGTCACGTCAATACTTTTACAGTGGTCCGGAAATTCTCGTTCCCATTCATCTGACGTTCGATCCGAACTTCGCATGGAGCGTCCAGGCCCGACTCGAGCGGGGCGTCAATCCACGCATGGCCGAACAGCGACTTCAGCCGCTCTTCGACCAATTCGCCAAGGAGGCCCCGCAACGCTTTCCGAAGGACGTGCGTCCGCTCGTACGAAGTCTGGTGGAGACACAAAGGGCGGCCGGCTTTGTGCCGACCCTCCTGTTGATCTTCGCGGCGTCTATGTTGCTGCTCCTGCTCGCATGCGCGAACGTGTCCATCCTGCTGTTGGCGCGCGGGACCTCGCGGGCGCATGAGTTCGCCGTGCGAGCCGCCATAGGGGCAAGTCGTGGACGGTTGATGAGGCAGCTCCTCGTGGAATCGCTGCTCCTGGCATCCAATGGCGCCGCACTGGGTGTTGCGGCGGGCTACTGGGGCCTGCCGGCTATGCTCAGGCTCTTGCCCCCCGATTCAGTTCCGGTCGGGAACCTCATGGCAGTGCCCGTCAATGTACCGGTCTTGCTCTTCAGTGCGGGCCTTGCGATGGCGTCGGCCCTGATGTGTGGACTGTCACCGGCCTTGTTGTTTTCGCGCCCACGCCTGACGGCGACTGCCCGGACGACCGGCGTCGAAAGCCGGCGAGCGCATCACCTCCTGCTCGCGGCTCAAATTGCGCTGACGGTGCTGCTGCTCGCGGGCACCGGCGCGACCGTCCGGGGGCTCATTGGTCTGTACCGGACATCGCTTGGCTACGATCCGCACAATGTGATCATCGCGTCGATCAACCTTCCCGATCGAGCAAGCCCAGGTCAGAACAGTTACACGGAATGGGCCGATCGCGCCACGTTCTATGCGCGCCTCCGGAATCGCATGGCAGACGTGCCCCAAGTCGAATCGGTCGCGCTCGCCACCTACAGCGGAATACCACCTCGGTCGGGCCAACGGACGGTGGTCGACGTTCCCGGTCGGGACATGACAGGAGACGAGGCACCGATTCTCCAACGGATCAGCGCCCACTACTTTGCGACGATGAAAATCCCGCTCATTCGAGGCCGGGTTTGGTCAGATGCAGAGAGCGCAGGAGTGCCCCACGTCGCCGTCGTCAACCAAACGATGGCTCGTGAGCTTTGGGCGGACGAATCCGCGATTGGACGGCGAGTTCGGATGCCCGAGTACATTAAATCACCCAGCTATTTCAGGCTGGCGGCGCCCGGCAGCGACGGCTGGTTCGAGATCATCGGTGTGGTCGGTGACACACCCAATGTCGGTCTCCATGAGCCGGCGGCGCCGTCGATCTACGTGCCGTACACGCTCATGTTGAGCGATTCCCTGAATGTGATCCTGCGGACGAGTCACGATCCACTGTCGATGACCCGATCGATTCGGGAGGCGGTGCAGACCGTCGATCCAAATCAACCAGTGAACGTGGTACGCACAGCGGAAGACGAGCTGGCAAGCGCGGGTTGGGCCCGTGAGCGGTTCGTGGCGTTGCTGTTGCTCGGCTTCGCGGTTTTTGCGCTGATGCTCGCAGTAGTCGGGCTCTACAGTGTCGTGTCGTACTCGGTGTCGTGCCGATTCAAAGAATTCAGCATCCGTATGGCGCTCGGTGCCGGTCGCGGGCGCATCGTAAACGCTGCGGTGCAGCCGGCGGTCTTGGCCATCGTCGCGGGCCTCTTCACTGGTCTCATGTTGAGCGTGGGGCTCAACAAGGTTGTCGCTCAGTGGTCGATCGGCAATCTGAGTGATCCGGTCGTGCTCGTCGCCGTCAGCCTGGTGCTGTGTGTCGTGACGATGATGTCCGCCGCGATTCCGGCGAACCGAGCTGCCTCGATTCAGCCGGCAGACGCGCTTCGGACCGACTGAACAAAGGCCCGCCGCGCCGCTCGAGTGGCGCGCCGATGGAGTGTGTGAAGGAGCTCAGTGTCAATGATCGCCGTAGGGCGGATCAGAACGCGTAGATCGAGCGGTTCAATCGCATCGGACTGGGGTCCTGAACGCCCATCTCTTCGAGTCGATCGCTGAGTTACCCGCACTCTCTTTACTGCGGAACACGCCGTATGGTCGAGAAGCTGACACGCGATCGCGCGCGAATGAGGCAGCCGTCGCCCTGTTCACCACAAGATTCGGGACCTGTCGGAACTCGGGTTGGTCATCCTGCGATGACTCCCAGGCGCACTGCTCAGCGTCCTGCATGACGGTCAACATTCGATGCTCCACCTGCGGGTGCCGCTGTCCAACGGCATCCGGGTGAGGCTTGCCGCTAGAGCAGTAGACTCCTCGCGGTGAGCAGTCGACTATCGTTTCGTCCGGCGCGTCTGGCGGTCGCCATCCTCGGCCTGACTATCGTCGTCTCCTGCTCTGGGAACACGACATCGCCAACGCCGCCGCCAACGCCCATCCCAACAACCGTCCCGCCGGACACTTCCTCGTCGACGGCGTTGCTCTGGCCCCTCGCCGGCCGGGACGGGCGTGATTGGGTAATCAATAACTACGTCGACCTCGATGCGACAAGCGGGACGCTGGACTACACCGGAGGCAGTGGCAGCGGGGCAAAGACATATGACGGGCACAACGGCATCGATATCGACGTCCCGAGCTTCCGCTGGATGGATGGCAATGTTTCGAACGTGCTCGCCGCCGCGAGCGGTGTCGTCACCGCTATCCGCGACACCGAACCCGATCGGAACACGAGCTGCACGGGTAGTGCGAACCTGGTCCAGGTCCGTCATCCCGATGGTCTTACGGCCCTCTACGGTCATCTGAAGAAGGGATCGGTGGCCGTCAGCGTCGGGCAGCAGGTGTCGGTGGGCGCAATACTCGGTGTCGTCGGCAGCTCCGGCTGTTCTACTGCGCCGCACCTGCACTTCGAACTTCGTGATGCCGCGAACCGCGTGGTCGATCCGTTTCGCAATGGTTTGTGGGCCGCACCGCCGATCTACAACACGTCCATCACCTTAATGGATCTGGTTATCGCCGCGGGCGACATGACCCTGCAGCAAATCAAGGACCCGGCTCCGAACGTCCAGTCGATTCCCCGTGGGACGGTCCTTGGCGTTGGCGTTTCCATGGCGGGCGGCGGCACCGGGGACGTGATCAGGATGGTCATCACCGCTCCCACGGGTGCGACCTTCTCCGACAGTCCCCTGACATTCACAACTGTCTACCGGCACTCCTACTGGTTTTGGAACAGGCAGCTGCCATCGACTCCGGGAGTGTGGACCGTTTCCATCCTTGTGAATGGCCTGCTGGTCCAGAGCGAGACGGTGACCGCCACATAGGAGCCACTACCGTTGGATCTCGCGGGCCAGAATCTTGAACGGTCACTCCCTGACGCAACGCACGGAAACTGCCATCTGCTTCTGGCCCTGGGGCTGACGATAGAGCGCTTGACTGCCTTTGCCGAAGTTATAGAACGGTGCGGTGATCGGATCGTTTTCTGATGCCGTCCAGTAAAATCCGTGTGCCTCCAGCCGGTCGTACTTTCCATCAATGGAGCGGTTGCCACCCAGCACGGCATTGAAGCCTGACGTCCCTCCGCTCAGGAGTGTCGTGTACGCCGCTTTACCCTTGTCAGGCGAATCGTTCCCAAGTCCACCAAAGTGAGTCGCCATCTGACGCCATTCGTTGTCGGTCGGCAACCGCCATCCATCTCCTAGCGACTGACATCCTCGCTGCGCCGATTCCCACGTATACAAGCGGCCATACCGACGGCAGTTCGGTTCCGCATCGTCGTAACAATAAGACGACGACGTGTTGACGTTCAGATTGGTAGTCGTCCACTCTTTACCGTCCGCCATCCGTTTGGAAGAAGCGATCGTGCCGGATAGGTTCTGGTCTTTCGCTGGCCCCGGTGTCGAGCCGGCGCCGCCAACAAACCCGAACGCGATACTCAGCGCGATTACCACGGCACCAATTCGACTCGTCGTCATGTGGTCCTCGCTGTGGTCGCGGACCGTGTCTTCGCACATTTGACATCGCCGCACCTGACGGAGGGAACCCTACCACGCATAACCGCTCAACGCCGCAGTGTTCAGCAACCGGCTCGCCCGCACCGAGACCTAGCTCCACTCAGCTGGAAGTGACTCGTAGATTCCTGCCCGCTTGACTATGCGGCTCCTTGGAGCCCCTGGAGCTGGCTTAGCCAGCTCGCCATCTGGTTCCAACTGGTGAAAATCCGGGTCACCACCGGCTCAGGCTTGATCAGGAACTGCTGATCCGGGTTGTCAGAACGGCGGACCATGAAGCCGCCCGCTGGCGACACTGACCAGGCGCATTCCTTCATCAGGTCGCGCCCATCACCGGAGGCGCCGGCCAAAGTATGATACTCACGCAGAGGCGAGGTCGTTGTCGTCCGCGGAAAATGCAATTACCAGGGACGGAAGCTCCGTTCCGCATTTCGCCCTTCAGGTCAACATTTCGCCTGCCGGCCGATATTGTCCCTTAAGGAGATGCTATGTCCACGCCGACCCTACTCAGAGCATTTCGCCCGATCTGCGCGGTGATCGCCTGCGTGCTGCTGGCCGCGGCCTCGACCGGTGCCCAGGGGACGGTGCGCGACCGCCTCAAGTCCTCTCTTTTCAAGATCGCCTACGAGACCTATGTGGACGGCAACTGGGAAATCTTTGCGATGAACGCCGATGGGTCGCAATCGAAAAACATCACCTCTACGCCGAGCGTCAACGAGCACTATCCGCTGGTTTCGCCCGATGGGTCGAAAATGGCCTTCTCGGTTGACAGCGGCGAGGGTAGCGAAAACGTCCGCAGCCTGTGGGTCATGGACATCGACGGCCGCAATCGCAAGAAGATCGCCGACCACGCCCGCGAGCCATTCTGGGGTCCGGGCGGCAAGGTGATCGGCTTTCTGCCCCAGGAATATGAGCGGTTCAGCGTGACCGACTACTCCACCAAGGGAATGAGCTTTTATGATGTCGCCAGCGGCAAGATCGCGCCGCATCCCAACAGCGCGAACCTGTTTCATCTCTACAACCCATCATTCGCCCCTAACGGCAAATGGATCGTGGCCACCGTGCACGCGGGGATGGGTGTCAGCCATGGGACCCTGCTGATCGAAGCGAACGGCACTCGCATCATCAACCTGCAAATTCCCGGCTGCCGGCCGAGCATCAGCCCCGATGGCAAGCACATCGCCTGGGGACCCGGCGATCATGAGCTGGCGACCGCGCCGATCGACCTGGACGCGGAAACCCCGGCCGTTGGCCCTCGAACGGTGCAGATCATGGATAAGACGAACAAGATCTACCACGTCGACTGGTCGCCAGATGGGAAACTCCTGACCTTCAGCCGCGGCCCGAACCTCCGAGGAGATGCGAGCAGGGCAGGCACGTTCCAGGCGGCGGCCGAAATGGTCGGAGCGTATGCCAAGGATTGGAATATCTTCGCGGTGTCGGCCGAGCGCGCGGGGGTTCTGGATTTGAACACGGCGGCCGAAGGCGAGTTCGCCCAGTTGACCACCAACGGCTTCAGCAACAAAGAGCCGGCGTGGTTCAGGTCGAACCGGTAGGCAAAGGAGTACACGATGCGGACAGAATCATTCGCGGTGATCGCCGCGGCGTTGCTGCTCAGCGGCTGCAGCCGCGGCTCGGCCGAATCCAGCGTGCCCGCTCCCGTGGAGATTGCGACCAAATCCGGCATCGCGATGGTCTACGTCCCCGCCGGGCAGTTCACGATGGGCACGGGTCAGGGCGCGGCCGATACGTTGCCAGCGCACAACGTGACGGTCAGTGCATTCCTCATGGACAAGATCGAAGTCACGCAGGAGATGTTCGCGAAGCTCCAGTTGAGCAATCCCTCGCAATGGCAGGATCCCAAGCGGCCCGTCGAGCGCGTGCGCTGGCTCGAGGCGAAGGAGTATTTGAACGAGCGCTCACGCGCGGAGGGCCTCACGCCCTACTACAACGAGAAGACGCCCGACTGGCAGCCTGTTCCGTCGGCCAACGGCTATCGCCTCCCCACCGAAGCGGAATGGGAATACGCGGCCCGGGCGGGAATCGACGGACCGTATGACTTCGGCTCGGCCGACAAGCTGCGGCAATATGCGTGGGTGGGCGAGAATTCAAATCAGCAGACGCATGCTGCGGGAGAGAAGCGGCCGAACCGCTGGGGGTTGTTCGATATGTACGGCAACGTCTCGGAGTGGACCGAAGACGTGTATAGCGCGACCGTTAAGAACAGCTCTAGCTCTACGGCCGACCCCATCGCGGCCAGCACCGGCGGCGACGCCAAGCGCGTGGTCAAGGGTGGCAATTTCAAATCGACCGCCGATTTGGCGCGGGCGACGTTCCGCACCGGGCAGCAGACGGGCAATACCGATGCGTGTTTCTCGTCAGATGTCGGATTCCGCGCGGTGAGAACAGTGACGCCGGAAGAATTGGCGGTCTTGCGCAAGTAGTTGCTCTTCCACACCTGGCCATTCCTGATCTTCATGCTGGTCGTCGTGCCGGGCTTCTATGCCCTGCGCACGACGCGCTTCTGGCTGCCCTGGCTGCTCCTGGCGTCCTACGTCTTCTACGGGTGGTGGAATCCCTGGTACCTGATCCTCGTCGCCTATTCCACGGTCCTCGATTACCTGCTCGTGGCGCTGATGGACCATTCCCGCGGAGAACGAGTCCGCGACCCTTTTCTCCGTGGCGCTTTCCTCATTTCAGTGTCGCTCCTGACGATGCTCATCGGAGCGGCGTTGGTCTTGCCGGCCACGCTGCGACCGACGCTCCTGGCGTTCGCCCTGCTCGTGCTGCTCATGGCCGTGGGATCGCTGCTGGCCAGCCGCCGCATGTGGCTGTTCATCAGCCTCTTCAATAACCTCGCACTCCTGCTCTTTTTCAAGTACGCGCGCTTCGTGGCCGAGAATCTGAATCAAGTCCTCGCCGCCCTGGGCACGTCGATGCAGCTCCCCGACCCCTCCGGGGCGATGCCCTACCACCTCGAATACGTTCTCCCCGCCGGCATTTCGTTCTTCACCTTCCAGTCGATGAGCTACACCATCGACTTTTATCTGGGCAACGTCCAGCGCGAGCGCCACTTCCTCCGCTTCGCCACCTTCGTCTGCTTCTTTCCGCAGCTGATGGCCGGACCGATCGAGCGGGCCAGACACCTGCTCCCGCAGTTTCATCGCGCGCCGCCGTTCCGCCTGCAGAATCTGACTGACGGCTTTTCGCTGTTTCTGGTCGGCCTGTTCAAGAAACTCGCGCTGGCCAACTACCTCTCGCTCTATGTCGAGCGGATTTATGACTACCCCGGTGCGCACGATGCCACCGCGCTCACATTGGCCACCATCGCCTTCGCCTGGCAGATCTTCTTCGATTTCAGCGGCTACACCGACATGGCCCGCGGCGTCGCGAAAATGGTGGGCTTCAACCTCATCCTCAATTTCAACAATCCCTATCTGTCCACCGGCCTGGGCGAATTCTGGTCGCGCTGGCACATCAGCCTCTCCTCCTGGTTCCGCGATTACGTCTACATCCCGCTGGGCGGAAGCCGCGGCGGCACGTTCCTCACCTATCGCAATCTGTTCATCACGTTCCTGGTCTCGGGCATCTGGCACGGCGCGGCCTGGACATTCGCGATCTGGGGCATCCTCCACGCCCTGGGCGTGATGCTCACGCGCGAGCTGGAGCGATCCCGCGTCTATCGCGAGCGCATTCCCGCGATCGTCAAGCAGGCCTGGGTCTTCGCCTATGTCTGCTTCGCCTGGATCTTCTTCCGCGCCACATCGCTCGACGACGCGCTCCTGATCGTCGGCCGCATCTTCTCGGCCGCCTGGGGCTCTCCGCAGGTGCCGGCGCTGATGGTCGCGCTGGTCGCGGCGGTGTGGTTGTATCAATACCTCTACGAATCGCGCTTGCGCCCCTTGCTGCGACTAGGTTCCGTGCGCGTGGCACTCGCGGTGTGCATGATGCTCTATCTGTGCCTCTTCTCCTCGGGCGGCGGAACGTTCATCTATTTCCAGTTCTGAGATGCAACCTTCCTCCTCCAGCCTTGCCGCATCACCATCACGCTCGGCGCATCCCGTGCCGGCTGAGCCGCCCTTCGGCGTCAATGAAATGCGCCTCAACGCCAGGCAGTGGCTGGCTGTTCTGGCCATCGTGGCAACGTTCGTGTCCACCGCTCCTCGGTTGTGGGGGAGTTTCGAGAAATTCGACACGGGACCCGATTACCGCATCCCGTATCAGCTCAGCAAAGACTATTGGCTCTACGAGCGCTGGCTGAGCAAACTCTCCGACCCGCAGCAGATCGCCGTCATCGGCGATTCCGTCGTCTGGGGCGAGTACGTGTCGCGCCACGGCACGCTCTGTCATTTCCTGGGCGCTGAATCGGCTCGGCCCGATCGCTTCATCAACTACGCCATGAACGGCCTGTTCCCCCTCGCGCTGGAAGGGCTCGTCGAGCATTACGCATCGTCACTCAATCACCGCAAGGTCATTCTCCACAGCAACGTCCTCTGGATGAGCAGTCCCCAGGCCGACCTCAGCGAGGACAAGGAACAGGTCTTCAATCACTCGCGCCTGGTGCCACAGTTCCGGCCTCACATCGCACCCTATCGGGCCGATGCCGCCGAGCGCCTCAGCGTGCTCGTCGAGCGACATGTCGGCTTCTTCGCCTGGGTCGGCCATCTGCAGAATGCGTATTTCGATCAGCAGAGCATTCCCACCTGGACTCTGGAGGCAGCGCGGCAAGCCTCGCCCTCCGGTCTCGCGCCACAAGGGCGAGGCATGCTTCGCCGCTTCCTCGCGTTGGAAGTGCCAGGTGAGTCGGAGAACGATCCCCAGCGCGGGCCGCAAAGCCCCCGGCATCGTGCCTGGACGGCTTCGGGCGGCGAGCCCGCTCATTTCGATTGGGTCGCTCTGGACAAGTCGGTGCAGTGGGCCGCATTCCAGCGATTGGTCCAATTGTTGCGCCAGCGCGGCAACGATGTGCTGGTGATTGTCGGGCCGTTCAACGAACACATGATCGCCCCAGAACAGCGACCGATGTTCCATGGCTTGCGCGACGGGATCGCTGCATGGCTGGCCTCCGAGCGCGTGCCCAGCATCGTACCGCCGACGCTTGCCAGCCCTCTTTACGCCGACGCGAGCCACCCCCTCACCGAAGGGTACGCAGAGCTTGCCAGGCAGATCTCACAAGATCAGACCTTCCGAAATTGGCTCGCAAGATAGTGTGGGTTGGACACGCCTGAGCGCGTCCGACCCACGTTTAACGTTCCAACTCGTGAAAATGCGGCTCACCAGTTCCAAACTGTTTTGACGGGCCCGGGTCACGCTCCACACCAACAGCGCAGAGTTGACCACGAACTACCGTGGAATCATGGCATTCTCGAACCTCCTCTTTTCGTCAGCAGGCCGCCCGCTCTTCGGACGCAGACTCATCGAGGGCTGAACGCATCCGATCGCGAGTCGGCACGCGCGTCGCAGTCATCGCCTGTAATATGCGTCAGGGATTTGGCGGGCCCATCGTCCAGGAGGAACTCGATGACGCGAGCCGTTGCCGTGGCGCTCTGTGGGTGCTTGGCTGTGTTCCTGGCGCCCGCGCACGTCAACGCGCAGGGCCGTGGGGCCGAAGGAAGGGCCGCCGGGCCAGGGCGTGGCGCACAGGCCGGCGAGCCGCGTGAAGTCGCGCCGAACGCCCGCTGGTGGTGGGCGTGGACAACGGTCCCCGATCCCGCCAGCGTGAAACGCGGCCGGCCGCTCTTCATCGCCTCCTGCGGATCGTGCCACGCGGCAAATGCCACGGGCACGCCGAAAGCCCCGAATCTGATTCGATCGACGATCGTCCGTCACGACAAGGACGGCTCCGCGATCGCGGGCGTGATCAAGTCCGACGTCCCGCACACGACCACGCCGGCAGCCAACTTGGCTTCCGAACAGGTGAGCGACGTCGTCTCCTTCATCCGGGACCTCGTCCAGACGTACGACAAGAGCTCGTCGGGCCCGATGCCGGACGACTATCCGGTGACGCTCCTATTGACGGGAAACGCGGAAGCCGGCAGGGCCTGGTTCAACGGCGCCGGCACGTGCTCGACCTGCCACTCGATCACCGGCGACCTGGCGGGCATCGCCGGAAAATACAGTCCGGTCGATCTCCAGGCACGGTTCATGATGCCGCGCACGACGAAACCGAAGACGGCCACGGTGACGCTGCCGTCGGGCGAGCGCGTCACCGGAGTGCTCCTGGTCCTGAACACCTACGACGTGTCGGTGCGCACGGCCGACGGGAAGACGCAGAGCTGGCCGGCTGACAGCGTAAGAGTGAACGTCACCGATCCCCTGCAGGCGCATCGTGATTTGCTCCCGAAGTACACCGACGCCGACATGCACAACATGTTTGCGTATCTCTGGACACTCAAATGAGGCGCCCATGAAGAACGTCCTGACGCTGTTGATGTGTCTGTCGGCCGCCTTCGTGGTCAACGTGGTAAGCGGCCAGGGGCTCG